>NPID01000155.1_pt1 | contig 37141 bp, 52 predicted proteins | sample 8637491 | NCBI WGS metagenome assembly NPID01 (sample SAMN07420843, study PRJNA396082) | bioreactor metagenome | isolation source: sample BA6 brine-fed electro-methanogenic bioreactor BA | place: Japan: Kochi | collected 2016-06-14 | reverse complement strand
CTCGCCAACGTCACCACGTTCCACATCAGAACCTCCTCAGTGTCCTCAGTGCCATCAGTGCCATCAGTGATCCGGGCGATACCGCGGCCCATACACCAGCGCCGCCACCACCGCCACCACATACCCCACCGCCACCACCACCGCCACTATCGCCACCGCCTTCATTCCCCCCCCTTGAGCGGCGGCAATCCGTTCTGCTGCCGAACCCAGTTGTAATCCGCGAGAGCGGGATCGGGCTCCTCGCACACCGACCGAACCCCGGCCGTCACCCGGAGCACCCCCAACTCCCCCTGCTCGTCCCGCAGCCCGCGCGGAAACGCGTCGTAATACGCACTCCACAGCGGATTCTCGATCACCCCCGCCTCGTCACACCGCTCACACGGCTCCACCTGCATCACGACATACATCATCTACCTCCCAACTTGTGATAAGACCCAATGGCCCGCGTCATCAAAATCGCCGCCTCCAACTCCTCCGCCGAGTCGAACACCGCCTCAATCCGCCCGTCCTCCAACTCCCGCCACTCCGCCCCCACCGCCAACCCCGCCCCCGCCTCGAAAATCAACGTCACCGGGTAGGAGACCCCCTTGCCCTTCCGAGGAGCCGCCACCGAGGACGCGTCCCCGATAACCGCCTTCACCCACCCCGCCACACTGCCCCCCGAGGTATGAAACCCGTTCACATCCTCACCCCACGGCACCCGCACCGGCTCGAACCGCTCCGACAGCCCCGCCAGCGCGTCCGCCGCCCCCTCCCCCGCCACGTCCGGATCGAACGCCACCAGCAGCCGCTCGGCCGCCAGCAACCGGGGCAGCCACCGCCCGAAGTTCAACCGCTCCCCCGCCCGCCCCTTCGCCGCGCCCCCCAGCGTCGCCGCATTCACCAGATCCCGCGCCTCCTGCCAGACCGTCAGCAGATCCAACTCCCCCTCCAGGAGCAACACCGGCCGCCCCTCCGCCCACCGATCCGCCCCCAACAGCGCGCTCCGCTCCGTCCCCCACAACGCTGGAATCTGATAATATTTCCCCTGAAAATAAGACCGCACCTCCCGCGAGGGCCGCAGTTTCACATACCACAACCCCCCGGCGACCCTACCGGGGATCACCAGCCCCTGCGGGATCCACACCGGCTTCCCCTCCCGCTGCTCATCCAGCCCCCAGCGCCCCGCGTCCTGCTTCTGCGTCGAGGCATTCCACCCCAGCCCCCACGCCCGGACCGTCTCCCCCTCCAGGCCGCGCACCTCGCGCAGCCAGCGCAGACACCCCGCCCCCACCCCCGACCACAGCGCCGCCTCCGCCTCCGCGCAAAACGCCTCCCCCGCCTCCTGCCACCGCGCCGGCGGAGGCCCGGGCAGCGCCTCCGCCGCCTGCACCCGCCCCGTCGCCCGCCCCCCGCCCGGCAGCAGCGCCAGCCCCGCGATCTCCGCCGCCTTCTCGCACGTCCGCACGAACCCCTGCGGGTCCTCCGGCAACTTCTCCATCCGCCGGACGAACTCCAGCAGATCCCCGTGCTCCCCGCACCCGAAACAGTGGAACTGATCCGGGCGGTTCGCGCCCCCCAGCACAAACGACGCACTCCGCTCCTGGTGGAACGGGCAGCGCCACCACGCCCCCCGCCCGTTCCGCTTCACCGGCGCCCCCAGATAGTGCGCGCCCACCACCTGCGCGTCCATCTGAGCCTTCAGCGCGTGCACGTCGATCCTGTTCACCACAACCTCCGTCTAACAAAAACTGCAATAAAAAACCGCGTGGCCCTCACTCCCTGCCCGTAATTACCCCCAAAAAGCCCCAAATCGTGCAGAAGTGTAGATATTTTCGACGGTTTCCAAAAGTCCCTTCGTGAGGCAGAAAACAAGAAAAACTTTGAAAACCACCGCTCAAAACTACACTTCTGCACACCTCACACCTCGTCCCGACGGATCTGAAAATTCGCCAGCCCGTGGAAAATCGCCGCCTCGAAGTCCGTCTCCGTCAGATGGTGCCGCCCCTGCAAATCGTAGCAGACCCAACTCCCATCCGGTCTGCGCAAATCGAGCATTGCCATCTGCGCAGTAAATCAGAGTCGGAACCGCCACAACTTTAATCTCCTTCCGGTGCGGGTGACGTCCTCGCCCTCGCAAATAAACCCACGTCGCTCATACCAGATATTCGCGGAGAGGTCTGCTGGACATTTGGCAAATAGCGATACCGCCCCCGGCGTCGCCTTTAGCATTTCCAGCATTTCCGAACCTGCGCCAGGCCGTGTGCTGATAATCTCACGGATCGTCAACTGACCATCACGGCGTAAATGCCAGTGGCAAAAGCCACCGTCAATCAGTAGCAACTCCCCGCGTTGTGCGCTTTCGTGTAATGTCTCGAAAATCATTTCACTCCTCCAGTACCATCTGGCGGGCCGGGCCGTTGATCGGCAGTCCCAGCCCAAAATAGAACATCCCCTGATTCGTCCGCTTGTACTCAAACCCAAACCTCGCGCTCAGAATCGCCGAGAAATCCCGCGACCCTGAATGCCACAATTTGAGGTCCTTGCACCACCTCACGTACTCGCGGTACACCTCCCGGTGCCCCACCCGCGCATCCGGAGACACCACCAGATACCCCTCCACAAACTGGCTGACCGTGTCCTCTTCCTCGCGGTACTCGTCCGTTGCGGCGTTCACCGACGCCGGCGGCAACAGCCCCCCTGCCTCCTGCCAGGCCAGGCAACCCCGCACCAGCCACGCCAGAATTCCCGAGGCCTCCGCCCGCAACTTATCCCGGAGCCGCGTGTCCCGGGGCCGCTCGTTCGGCTTCTGCGGATGCTCCACAAACCGCAGCCCAAACTCAATCAGGTGCACCCGGTCCCAGATCGCCAGGTCCGCCGACTCGATCTTCGGGCGATAATTCGTCAGCAACAGGAGGAGGTGCGACGGCTCGAACTCCACCGGGTTCGAATACATCGCCCGCGCGTGGATCCGGTCACCGCCAGTCAGCAGTTTCACCGTCTCCGCGTCCAACCTGCGATCCGGGTTCGTCTCCGCGCTCCAGGCCAGCCGCTTCCCGCGCAGTTTCGCCACGTACGGCTGCGGCCCCCCGGCCCCCGAGCGGTACCCGTGCATAATCTCTGTCGCCGGGATGCTCATCGTCATCTCCGGCCCCAGCACATAGGCCAGCGTCTCCAACACCGTGCTCTTCCCGTTCCGTCCCTGCGGGCCCCACAACACGGGGAATGCATGCTCAATATTCAGCCCCGTGATCCCGTATCCCAGTAACCGGTGGAAAAACGCCACCAGCGCCTCGTCCCCGTCGAAAATCTCCCGCAGAAACCGCTCCCAGCGGGGCGCCGGAGCCCCTATCCCCTGCCACTCCGTCGGCGCGACCGACTTTATCCAGTCCGTCGGCTGCCCCGGTCGGAACTCCCCCGTCTGAAGGTCAATTGTTCCGTTCTCCGTGCCGAGCAGCCACGGATTCGAGTTCCACTCGTCGCCCGTCAGCGCGATCTGCGGCAAACTCGCCGCCCCCCAGAGTACGTGCTCCTTTCGCCTCCGCGTGTGCAGGCGCACCGCCCGCTTTTGGTACTCCTTCGCCACCTCGGCCTTGTCCGCCTTGATCAACTCGGCGGCCTGGTACACATACTGCGCCGCCACCTGCGTCCGCAGGAGATTGATCACCGCGTTCGTCTGATCCTCCTGCCAGTACTGCCCATTCCACAGGTGCCACCCGTTTTTCGGCTGACTGTGGTCATAGGCGACCTGCCCGTCGTACAGCGTCGCGAAAACCAGCGCGTCGCCGTCCTCCTCCTCCTGGAGCGCCCGCGCCAGAATCGGGCCCTCCAGCATCTCCTTCTCGTCTCCCATCGCTGCCGGCACCGACTCCAGCGGCTGCCGCTCCCGCCGGTGCCGCATCCTCGCCTCCAGCGCCGCCTGAATCGCTGCCTGAATCTCGTCTCCCTCATCCAGCGTCGCCAGCACCGACTCCAACTCCGCCGCCCGCTCCAGCGGCTCAACCGCCACCAACGCCGCCACCAACGCCGCCCACGGCTCCCCGAACTCCTCCGGAGCGCGCACAAACTCCGCCGCCCCCCGGTCCAAAAGAAACGCTACTACCTCAACGCCATCCGATCTCGTCACTACTCCCCCCTCACTCCCCCGTGCCCCCTCTGTGGGACCTTCACCACAGCAGCGCCACAGAGACCACCTCGATAATAAGAGCCACAAAAACCGCGTCCCACACCTACCCCGTTCATCCCCATCGTTGCGATAGCACGGCGCAGAGTATACGCCCCGTGCCCCCGCCCCATACGAATGGGCACCCCCTCCCCACCACCTGCGCCCCGACACCATCTTCCGACTATGTGAATTATGTAAAGACGAGCCCAAAATAGAACACAATCGAGCGCAAGCGCACATAAACGTGCACACCGCCGCGCGTTTTCTACAGGGCCGGGGGCGCGGCCCTTGTGCACACAAAACCGGTGATTCTGTATTTTTACTGTGGATGTTAAACACCTAACGGGGGCACGGGGGCGGGGGGGCGAGACCCAGCAGTACCACCCCTCCACCCCAATACGGTCAGTGCGCCGGGGAGGGGGACTCCCCGAGGGGCCTTCAGCAGTGGCCGCAGCCCCAGGCGCCCATTGTGTTAATTGCCACATTTCGCCGCGCCACACCCTGCGCTGGCGCCCTGACCTGATAGCCAGACCCTTGCCCAGAGAGTCCGCAGAGCCGAGCGCGGGAGTCGAACCCGCAACCTGCCACCTACGAAGCGGCCGCTCTACCGTTGAGCCAGCTCGGCTAATAAACATAGGGGAACTCCGGGTTCCCGATGCTGGTGGGGACAATACCCTCACGGGCGTACCCCGCCTGCTCGATGTAGACACCGACGAGATGCCGCACGGCCCTCGTTGTGAGACCCGCCCGACCAGGCCGATCCAGCGCCAGAAACAGGGAGCGTGCCTCCTCTCCGAGACCATGTAGTTGCCGCGCCCGCAACCAGGCGTTGAGCGCCGCGACTGTGTCTGGGGCGAGGCGGACAGCCCGCGCACCGACACGCAATACCCCGGACTCGAGATCGACGTGCGCGACCTGGAGAGCAACGATCTGTGAGGGGCGCAGCCGGTGGACGGCCATGAGCCTCATGATGGCTCGATCCCTCCAGCCGCGAGGCGTGGTCCGGTCCGGCTGATCCAGCACGCGCCGGATCTGGGCACACGAGAGCAGCCGCCGGGCCATCAGCGCGCCTTTCCGCTCTCGTAACGCGCCCAGTTGACGCGCTCACCCGCGGCATGAGCCGCCGTCAGCGCCTGCGAGATGGATGCCAGGCGTTCCGCGTCTTCACTCTCCAGCGAGTGCTCTAGGCACCGGACCACATCACCCACCCGGTCAATGCAATCCTCTAGGGCCCACTTTGCCTTATACCGGTTGAGCGCGGGCTCTACCTCACGATGCTCATTAAGCAACGAGCGAGCAATAATCCCGATGCTGCTCAACGCAACGACCAGCCAGATCTGCCACCACAACGCTCCAATCCCGAGCAGCAGATCCACGCCAACACCGATCACGACCGCGATCCAAGTTCGCTCTCGGGCCAGGAACCGCCCGAGGCGACTGTGTTGCAGAGCGAGCGCCCACAAAACACCCCACAAAAGAGCAGTAAAACTCCGGGCAATCAGCACCAAATCTATGGTAATTTGTGTTTCCACGGGGATCCTCCCCTATACTGAGGTAACAAACGAACCTTAACAGTCCCTATTGAGGAACGATTGACGGAACCCGCGCTCCATCTCCGCCTCATCCAGCGCGGCGACCTGCGCGCAGGCGATAACGACAAACGCGCCCGCAGCGATCACCAGCACCCATACCCACCAGACGCGCGAGCCGAAAATGAGCCCGATCAACCCGCCCCAGAATACGCCAGTCGCGACCGAAAGCGCCGCGTTGAACAGCGCCAGGCTGTACCGTCGCACCCCCTTACGCATCACGCTCCCTCCACCGCAACCAAAGCGCCAGCACGATCACCGCCACCAGAATCACCAGATACGTGACAAGGAGCCCGTAACCCTCCCCGCCGGCGACCGGGAGCAGCACTACCGGCTCCGGTGCGCTCACCACCACCTCAACAACCTCCGCCGCGACCGTGCCGGCTGCGTGCAACACCGGCTCCGCCAGCGGCGACTCCAACGGCGACGTCAATAACAGTGTCATGACTCCTCCCCCTCCAAATGCTCGATGACGCGCTGTACCGCGTCGCGGAGCAGCCCGGCCGCCAGCCGTCGGGGATCGTCGATCCCCTGGCGCTCGGCTAACTCACCCAACCGCCGCGACGTCTCCTCGTCAAATCCCACGTGACGCGTCAACGTGATTCTCTGCGGCACATACGTCTGCTTTTTACTCACCATTCCCCCTCCTGATGTGGCTGCCCTGCCGTCCCGGTACAGCCATCCGACTCCGTGCCGGACAACCCCTAGCCCTCGCATACCGTGACCATGTGGACCATGAGGGCGACACGCGCAGGGCAGCCACTGCCTCACTCACCCAGAACCTCTCTCCTCTCCGTTCCCCCCATCGCTTTCCTTCCTCCACACCAGCAACTGCGGACGCTGCCCCGGTTCAGTGCGGACACGGCTGGTGCGTACCTCCCCCGCCCCCAACAGACGGTAAGCGATTGAGTCACCTTCTTCAAACGTGTCCATAGTGTATTCCATAGTATCCACCGCATCACCTGATAAATGTCATGTGTTTGGGGTGACATTTGTCACCGTCATTCAGGTGAATCCATACCGGATACCAAATCATCCGTATTCAGGTGTAGGCTTAACGTATGCAACAGACGTTTAACGAATGGGTATTAGCACAAATCGAAGCACGTGACTGGTCGGTGAGGGAACTCGCGCGCCGCGCTGGGGTTTCTCACGGGGCAATCAACAACGTCCTGAACGATCTACGCAATCCCGGCCCCGATCTCTGCCAGGCCCTCGCCCGCGCGCTCCACGTCCCCGCCGAGGAGGTCTTTCGACGCGCCGGACTGCTCCCCGAGCGCCCCTCCTACAACGTCCGGGAGGAACGCGCGCTCTACCTTTTCTCCCGCTTACCCGACGCAGCCCAGGAGTATCTACTGACCACCATGGAGGCGCTCATTGAAAAAAACGAGGCAGGAGAACGCGCTGACGAGCGATCTCCGACGCGCTGAATTCCGCCACTACTGGCGTTGTCTCGATTACACCCACGTAGAGGAGATCGAGGCCTGTCTGGAGCACCTACAGCCGGCGCAGCGTCGCTGGCTCGTTGCGCAGACCTATCCACCCTACGAGATGATCACGGAGTGATCGATGAAACGCACACTATTCCTGGTTGCCCTGATACTGCTCTTGAGCGGCTGCATCACCCCCACACCACCACCCCCGACGCCAACCCTCGCGCCCACACCCACACCGATACCGCTATCCGACATAGACCTTTCCCCGCTGCTCATCCAGGAGGGAGACCTCCCGGCAGGCTACAGCGGCGCCCAGATACGAGACGAGGCCCCGGCACCCTTCAACCGGCTCCCCGAGACACAGAACCAGATCAGCCAGGAACTCGCGCACAGCAACACAACCGGAGGACGCGTCAGCGTGTTTGTGTACGACTCCCTCGCAGATCGCGACACGGCCTATTCCATACTCATCGAGGACATCATGATCTCAGGCGGGGAGGTCACCGGCAGAGTAGGGGAGTCGGATTACACCACCTACGTCTATTTAATGGGGACACACTACACCGCGCTCTCATTTACCCGCTGCGGAGCAGTGGTCAACATCAACCTCTCCGGCAGACAGGACCAGGAGGCCATCATCGCCTACGCCAGACGCCTGGATCAGCGCCTCGAACCCATCATCTGTAGGTAACCCTGTCCACACGGATTGACCAGCAGCGCGTCCCCACGGCTACGAGGAGCGCGTACCGTGTGGACACATACGGCGGTTTAAGTCCTCACGGTTTGGGTCCGTGAGGTCGGCGGTTCAAATCCGCCCGCCCCGACTTTGACCACCCGGCTGCCGGAATAGGCGGGCCGTGTGGTCAACAACATTGAACCCGCACCCAACGCCGTCCACACGGGTCATCGAAAACCGGAAACGCAACCCAAAAACCGGAAACGCATAACGAAGGAGAGTCCACACGGTATGAATACGGATGATCTGACCCTATTCAGCGCGTTCGAGTGGTTCCTCGCCGATCGCGACGCGGAGGGCGTCAGCGACTACACTCTTCGCAACTATCGCAACACTGTCGCCAAATGCCGCCTCTATTTCGAGGGCAACCCGCCCCTGGCGGACGTCTCCCGCGCCGACTGGATCGGATTCCTCACCTGGCTCAAAAACGACTACACCCCCGACCTCGCCGGGGGCGTTGCGCCTCGCCCCGAGCAGGAACGCCTCAGCGCGAAAACCATCGCCAACATCCACACCAATCTGAGCGCCTTCTACACCTGGGCCACCGCCCCCGGCGTCGATCTCCTCACCGACCACCTCATCCGCACCATCCCCCGCCCCCGCTTCGAGAATCCCCTCATCGACCCCCTCACCCGCGACGAGGTAAAGAGCATCCTCTCCGCCTGCACCGAATCCGCCGCCTGGAGCACCCGCCCGGAGATCACCTCCGCCATCCCCAGCCGCGACCGGAACCGCGCCATCGTCCTCACGCTCCTGAGTACCGGCGTTCGCGCCTCTGAACTCATCACCATCCGCTTCGGGGACGTGAGCCTCAAGGAGCGCAGCATCCGCGTCGCCGGGAAGGGCCGCGGACGCGATAGCAAGGAGCGCCTCGTCTACTTCGGCAAATCGACCGGGCGCGCCATCTGGCGGTACCTCTCCCCCCGCCTGGAGGGGATCCGCACCACCGACGCGCTCTTCACCTCCCTCCAGGGCGACCACGCCCTCAGCCGCTCCGCCCTCTCCAAACTACTCTCCCGCCTCGGCGACCGTGCCGGCACTAAATGCAACCCGCACCGTTTCCGTCACACCTTCGCCACCGAATTTCTCCGCAACGGCGGCGACGTGCTAAAACTCCAGGCCCTACTGGGACACAGCAGCCTGGAGATGGTCAAACGTTACGCGCATTTTGTGGATGCCGACTGCGCGGCTGCCCACGAGCAGCACGACCCCGTCGACTCGTGGCGGCTCTAAATGGCCTTGGTCAGCGCCTCATACCACCACGACGTCCCGTTCCAGCCGACCAGGTAGACCTCCGCGTTGGCGTCATTGTCGTCTAACAGCCCGACAAATCCCACGGGCACCGTCCCGAACGCCGCCGTCAACTGTGCAGCCGTCGGCGGATTACTCACATTCGCCGTGTTAACCGTGCCTCCGCCGTCCTGCGCCTCCAACGCCGTCGTCGCCCTGCGCGCGCGCCGTGCCAGCGCGTACGCCTCCAGCACCCCCTCCGGATCCCGCATCACCCCTCCAGCGAGACGCTGAACGTCTCTCTCTTCCCCGCCACCTGCAACCGGTACGCCGCCACCCGCATGTCGGCGCGATACTCCATAAATTGCGCCGTAACGCGGTCCCCGAATCCCCAATCGCGACCGAACACGCACCGCTCCGTGTCCCGCGCCGCGAACGTAAGCCGTTGCTGCGGCCGCCCCGCCTCCAGCACCTCCCGCGTGGCCCGTTCCAACTCCGTTGATTCCCGCTCGTAATTCCGACCATCGAAATAGTCCTCGATCCGATTCAGCGGCGAGCGATTCCGCCGCGTCACGTCCGTGACCGTCGTTGCCGGATCCCGCTCCTCACCGACGCCCCGTCCGCGGCCGTAGGCGAACGTCACCTCGTCCCGGTGATCCACCGTCAACACCGGATCCTCCATATTGCGATTCTGCATCGAAAATACCACCGGCGCCGCGCTCCCCACCTGGCTCCGGTGGTCCATACCCCATTGTCCGGTCCGCGTGCGAAACTCCATCCCCCAGCCCGATCCTGTGGGCACCACTCCGAACCACGTCGCCGTCGCCGCCGTATTCCGGCTCTGCTCGTGGATGTCCTGCAAGGCCCGCAACACCTCCCAGTACGCACACGCCTTCGAGATCGTGGTCCCCGTCCCCGCCGCAGCCGCGACGCTCAGCCCGTAATCGCTCATATCCCGCGCCGTCGCCGCCGACGCGCCCAGGTTCTCCACCACCAGCGCCCGCATCACCGTATCCGCCGCGCCCGATTTATCCGCTGCCGCCGATCCCGCCGCGCCGACCACTCGCCGCCGGCGCAGCACGTCGTTATAGTCAGGCCCCCGCAGCACCACCTCCCGGCCGCCACGGAGCGCCGCCGGCGACCAGTACCGCACCAGGCCCGCGAATAGGATCGATTTCCGCCCCCCCTCCGGCTGCCGCCAGACCACCAACCGCGCGTCGAGCAACGAGTCCAGGAACCCGAACGTCAACCGCTGCCGCGCCCCGTCCGTACCCACCTGCACCCACCACGGCAGCACGATCTCGAACGCGCCCACGTCGTTCTCCCGTTGCGCCACGTCCAGCGCGGCGAAATCATCCAGCGTCAACAATATCTCGTCCCGCGCCGGATGTAGCAGATCTACGCTGTACGTCGCTCCCGTGCTCATGCCACCGACCCCTCGTTGTAGATCGCCAGCACCTCCGCGTCCGTCAGCGCCCGCGTCGTCGCGAACACCTGCCGCAGCGTCCCGTTACACGGATTCGCGCCCGCGCTGTCTGTACCGATGTACAGCGTCGCCCCCGCGTTCGACGCCGTGTACGACGTCCCTGAGGCCGCGCTCTCCCCGTCGATGTAAATCTCCATCCGCGACGCTGCCCACACGAACACCAGGAACTGCTCCGTATCCGCCGCAAAAATCAGATCCTCAATCGCAACCCTGTTCACACCAGCCGCCAGGAGAAGATCTCCTGTCACTGCGTCGAAATACGCCTCGATGTTGCCCTCGCTAAACAGATAGCGCGTTCCTCCCGACTCGTCCGCCGCCGGGCGCCACCACATCCCCACCGCGCCGGCGTTCACACTCAGCGGATTCGATAGGCTGCACGTCCCCCCCGTCGCGATTGTCGACGTCGACGCGTGCACCCTCCCGTACCACACCGCGCCCTCCGTCCCGCCGTAGAAAAACGGCACCGCCGCCGCCCCCTCCGTCACCTGCACCCCGTCGATCAGGAACCCCTGCCCGTCGGTGATTGCCGTGTTGTACATTTGTATGTACACACGGCAATCAGTTCGATCCGCGTAATCGATCGTCGCTGTGTGGCTATAGCGCTGCCAGGCGCCGGGCTCCGGAATCACACCGTAATTCACAAAGCCCCCAGGTTCATTCGCGTCAGGGTTCGCTCCGCCCTCCCAGCGGAACATAAGCCGGATTAGGGTTCCCGAGCCAGTAGGGACATCTATATTCTGCAGATAGGCAGAGAACGTGACCTCCTCCGCCCCTAACGCGGAGATATCAATAATTCTCGGCACCACTTGCGCATAAGAATCAGTACCGCCTCGCACTGTTTTAAGACACGTGTCCTCAAATAGCCCGCCCGCGCTCTGATATGTTACCACCGAAGACGAACTCGATGCCCAGTAGGTCAAGTCCCCTTTCCCCGCGACGGGATCAAAAAACAGATTCGTTCCCGCCCCAATCAGCGTCAGCCCCCCGGCCTCCTCCTCCCGCCATCCGCCCGCGACCGTCGCCTCGACGTCGTTCGGATCCACCCGCGACCTCGCGTACCACGTCCCGCCCCGCGCGAAGACGCCCCACGTCGGGCCGAACACCGCCGCCGTATCCGCCCGCGCCACCCCGTGGACCAGGTCCCGCACCGCCTCCTCGAATGTCCACGATCTCGGCGTAAACGCGCACGCGAGGGATGTGCTCGTATCCGTATCCGTCATATACGCCGTGATCAGGTTCTCGCCCGGCCACAACACGAACCCCGCGTCGTCGCCGCCCGGCAGCGCCTCCAGCCGCCCCCGCCAGTCGCTCACCACCGACCGCCGCCCCGGGCGCGTGTCGATGGTCACCGTCTCCCCCTCGTTCACCCACAGATCGAAGAGGATCTCCTGCCCGCTCCTCACGTTGGCGATACTCTGTAACGTCCCCGGCCCCGTCACCGTGAACACCGGATGCACGTCCGCGCTCCCCGCGTTCGAAACCGTCGTCGCCGCCGCCGTCGTCAGATCGCCGGTGCCGTCGTATCCAATGTACAAATCCCCGCTATCGCGATCCGCGAATATCGTGGAGATGATCGCCGCCGGGATCGAGTCCAGAATCTCCGCACCCACGGGATTCCACGTAAATCCGTTCCACCAGGCCACACCAGCGACGATGTCCAGGCTCCCTGCCTCATCAAACGTTCCCACCACATACACGCGGTCCTCATAAACCGCCACCTCATAGACCGCAGCGCCCCCCGCATGCTCCAGCCCCCCATCCAATCCCTCCATCGCGTATCCGTTCCACGCGACGATCCCGCGTCCCAGAGATTCCCCATCTACCGTGGCGCCGTACGAGCCGGCCACGTACACCTGGCCCGAGTTAGTGATCGCCATCGAGTAAAAATAGCCCGTCGCACTCGTCGCCAGCGTCGTCCAGGTGGATCCGTCCCAACTGGCCAGCCGCGCGCCAGATCCATCCGATCCTGCCGCGTAAAGCGTGCCATCCGGACCGAACAATACCGCAAACACCGCCGTCACCGGGCACGTTCCCACCGCTGACCACGCCGCGCCCGTCCAGTAACTCACACCAAAATCCCCCCCCACGTAAATATCGCCCGTGGCCGGATCTACCGCCACGCCCCGCGCTGTGCTGCCGGGCCCCGTTCCTCGCGCCGCCCACGCGCTCCCCGTCCAATAGGCGTAATGGTCCGCTGCCGCCACCCCCGCAAAATCAGTGAACGTGCCGACAATATGCAGCGTGCCGTCCGGCCCCACCGTCGCGCCCTCCACGTACCCACTCGCCACGCTCGGAGTGCCCAGCGTCCCCCACGCCTCTGTCTCCGGGTCCCAGTACGCGATATAATCCAGCGCCGCCTGGTTGTCCCAGTTAGCAAAAATACCAAACACCAGGATTTTCCCGTCAGAGAGTTTCACGATCCCCTCCGGGCGTGCCGATCCACCCACCGCCGTCACACTCACCGGCGGCCCCAGCGCCGTCCACTCCCCGTCCACCCGCGCCACAATGTGCCGCGTCGTCAACGTCTGCGCGAACGCCAGATCGACGCTCTCCTCCTCCGTCGCGTACCAGAACGGATCCGTCGCTCGCAATTGGACCCCCACCTCGCGGGAGAAGCCCCGCTTCGTCTCCTGTACCACCCCCACCGGAAAACAGTGCAACAGCGCCGCCGTGCCGCTCACCGCCGATTCCTCGTACTCCCACGCCTCCGTCCGCACCCGCCGCCCATTCAACCGCAGCAGCGCGTTCAACGCCCCCGCCCGGGCCAGCAGCCCGTCGTGGCTCGCCCCCAGCAGCCGGGAGACAATCGTCACCGTCCGTGGCTCCGCCCACAGATCCTCCATCACGCCGCCATCGTCCAATGGCAGCGCCCGCTCCGCCGCCCGGATCGGCGGCAGCCCCTCGATCTCCGATCGCTGCACCGCGTACCGCTCCGCGTCCAACACCAGCGACCGCCCATCGGGGGATCTCAGCGTCCTCGTGATTGCCATCTATGCCCCCCTCAACGTTTTAAGCGTATCGAAACCCGCCGCCAACTGCGGCGTATCCACCGGCGCCGAGGTAAAAATCTGCAAAATATACGTATCCCCCCCGCCGCCGGCAGGCTCCCCCGCCGGCGCGACCGGTCGGAACGTCGCCCGCTCCGGCCCCGCCTCGCCCGCCAGGAACAACGTCGGACGCGTCACCATCCAGTCCCCGCCCTCCGCCTGGGGGATCGGCGCCTGATTCGGTACCGGGCTCGGCTGCTGCCGCGCCGGAGCCGTCCCCGTCCCCGGCAGCGGCGCCCGATTCCCTATGTCCACCGACCCCGGCACGCTCCACCCCGGCACGCTCCCATCCACATCCAGATGGATCCGCATCGAATGCTCCGTCGGCAGATTGCGCATCGCACCATCCAGCCGGTTGATCGTCTCCTCCGTTGTCAACAGGCCGGAATTCAGATTATCCACACCTGCCCGCGCCTGCGCCATCGCCGTAACCGCCGCGTCGTCCACCAGCCCCCACTTCTCGGCGAGGGCCCCCATCACCTCCAACTCCTCCTCCGTGATCACGCCATCGGCCGCCGCCGCCTGCTGAATAAATCCCAGCACGATCTTCCCCGTCGCCTCGTCCGATTTCCCCATCAACTGCGTCATACTATCGCGGTAATTCGCCAGGGCACCTTCGCTCACCCCCCGGATCGCGCCCTCCACCTCCTCCAGCCCCTTGGTAATCTCTGCGCCCGCGTACGACCACCCATAGCCGACCACATTTGCAGCATCAGCCAGTTGATGAGCCTCGTAAACATTCCGACTCATCACCTCCTCATGACCAATCCCCAACTCAATCGCTCGTTCTTTGAGCAGGTTGTAGTCATTGTATTCCGTAGTCACCTCATTGATCGCCCGGCCCTCCGCCTCCGCAATCCGGACACTCAACTCCCAGGTGTCAAACCGTCCCGCTACCTCCAACGCATCGTATTGCGCCTGCGCGTACTCCTCCCACGCCATTCCGGACTCAATCGCCTGATCCGCGTGGGAACTCAGCATATCACTCAGCCGTGTATCGTACGAAAGTAGCAGCGCTGCCCCCTCCGCCGCGTTCGCGAACAGATCCCCCAGCCATGAATCACCCGCCCGGGCCTTGAAATCCGTCCACGCTGCGCTCAGCCGGTCAAATGACGAGGCCGCGCCCAACCCCGCATCCCCCAGCCGCTCAATCGCCTCCCGGCCCTGCTCCAACACGGCCATCCGGAACGCGTCCTCGCGCGTCAACCCCGAGATCTCCTCCTGCAACTCCGCGATCCGCTGCGTCGTCGCCCCCGAGGAAATCCCGAAGTCGTCCAATAGCCGGATCGACTGGTTCTGCAGCAGTTGGCTGAACTTCGCCGTCCGTTGCTCGGCGCTCAGCATCCCGTCGCCCAGCCGGACCGCCATCATCGCGAACTCCGCCGCCTCGTCCGAGGACTCCGCCAGCCCCATCGACAAAAATTTATTCGCCAGCGCCATCCCGTCGAGGCTCGACATTGTGTAATCCGTCGCCTGACGCATATCGCGCAGATACCGTCCCGCCTCCTGCGTCGAACCGGAAAGCGCCGTGAGTCGCTCCTCCGCCGCCCGCGACTGCGTACCCAACCGCGCCAACTCATACGCGGTTTTGATAATCTCCCGCGCCGCCAGGCTCCCGAGCACCCCCTGGAGCACGGTCGCCGCCTTCGAAAAACCCGAGACCTGCTCCGTGCCACCCTGTAACTCCTGATTGAGACGCTGCTGCTGCTGCGTGAGATCGTCCGTCCTAACCTGCAACTGAGCGCGTTTCAGGTCGTCGGTTTCCCGCGTCAACTTCGCCTTCGCGTCCGCCAATTGCAACGACACCAGTTTCAGCCGGTTCGCAGTAGACGACGTCTGATCAAACGCGCCACTCACCCCCTCGGCGGATTTACCCAACCGCTCCAGATCCTGCCGCGCCTCCTGCGTCCCGGCTCGCGACCGGTTCGCAAACTCCAGCACCGCCCGCAGATTGAAATCACTCATATCCACCTCCCTGATCCCGCCACAGCGCCAGCGTCTCCCAGTCCACCTGCGGCACGCCCCCCACGTTCCACGCGTGGAACGTCGTGCAGCCGTGCAGCGCGTTCAACTCCCGCGCCAGCAGCACCCGCTCCACCAACTCCGGAGGCCGGCGGCTCGTCCCGTTCAACCACGAGACGAGCCGCTCGTCGCTTTTCCCAGCCCCCTCCGGTGCGCGTTCACCATCTCCCACGCCCGCCGCGCCAGCCAGATCGCGAACCCCACCGCTTCCGGCTGCTCGAGCAGCGCCCGCGCCTCCTCCGGCTCGCACCCCCACAGTTGCGCGTGCAGCGCCGCGCTCTCGTTCAGCAGCGCCTCATCCTCGGCCGCCAGCGCCGCCTGCGCCTCATCCGTGAATGCGCGCAGCCGCGTCAAATACGCGCCCCAGCGTTTATAGAACTCCAGCGACGGATTCACCCAGATCTCAGCGCTCCCCTCCAGATCCGGATGAAACTCTGAAAACGCCAGCCGCTCCCGTAACTGCGGAAATCCCTGCCCGAACATTCGCCTAACTCCAGTACGAGGCCCGCTCGTTCACCACGATAATCTGCGGCGCGTTCGTATTCGCGTGATTGTACCGGCTCCTGAACGTCGCCCGGACGATGTCGTCCCCATTCCGATCCTCCAGGATCGTGAACTCCTCCCACTTCCCCGGCAACTGGAAGCGCGCCGTGTGCTTCGCGTACGCCCCCGAGGTCGTCAGCGCCGCCCCCTCCAGTTTCAACTCCACCTGCCGCGCCACCTCGCCCAGCCAGTTCTCCGCCTCCGCCTCCGCGCCCGCCAGATACCGGAGGGTCATATCCAACACGATCTCCGGCCCCGTCTGCTGGAGTGTCGTAAAATACAACTCCCCGTCCGCGCTGAACACCGGCACCAGCCCCGTCGTCACCCGCAGCGACCACCCCACCAGCGTCGCCTCCACCTGCGAGGTACCCACGGTCCCGTCCGCATCATCGATGTACAGACTGCCGAGATTCGCCGGCGCGAACGTCACCGAGGCCGGATCCAGTGCCGTGAATGTCGCCTGCGCCCGCTGCCGCCCCTGGAGCGTGGCCCCCATCTGCACCACCTGCCCCTCCTCCGTCGTCTCCCCGCTCACCGTGAAATCCCGGCAGAACCCGTACTCCATCTCGTGCGCCTGCACGTTGTCCCCCGCCTCCACCGTCAGCGTCTTGATCGTCGCCGCCGCCGTGCGCGGGAAAACGTGCGTGTAAATCTTCCCTGTGCCCGCAGCATCGTCCACGCCCGTCTGCTGCGCCGCCACCCCGCACTGGAGCAACCACACAAACTGCTCGAACGAGAACGCGCGCTCCGGCACCGCCACCTGCGCGAACTGCCGCGTCTTCACCGTCTCGTCGCGCCCCACAATGTCCCCATCGTCGTGCTCGACGAACATCACGTTGTCCAGCGCCTGCACCGACGCCCCCGGGCCAAACAGCCGCTCCGTCGCCGCCACCGCCGTCCCGGCCGTCGCCTCCGGCCCCACCTGAATGCGTCTCAGTTTCTTGATCCCCATCTATTCCCTCCTGGTTTTAATCCCCCGTCCCCGGGGGCGTCCACCGCTCCCAGCCCCCGTCCCCGGGGGCGCCTACCGCTCCAGCCCCCGTCCCCGGGGGCACCTACCGCTCCAGCCCCCGTCCCCGGGGGCGCCTCTCAATACTCGCCCTCGCCACTGTACGACCACCGCACCAGCACCTCGTACGCCACCCGGAACCCCGCATACTGCGGCTCACTCCCCGGCATATCCGGCGCCAGAAACAACAGATCGCTCACCTCCGTCACCCGCGCCAGAACCACCCCCGCCAACTCATTCAGCGTCGGATGCGCGTTGAGCACGTCCACCACCGCCTGCAACGCCGCCACCAGGTCCGCGTACCCTGGCGCGTAAGGTCGCCATACCTCTACGAACCCCCGCAGCCGGGGCGCATACTCACCGTACGCATCCCCGATCGGCTGCGTCAGCCCGCCGGGCAGAATCACCGCCCACGGCGGCTGCCCGTTCGCCAAACACGCGAACTCCCCCAGCGTCACCGACACCGCCGCGAACGCATCGTCCGCCTGCAGCAGCGACTGCACCTGCTCCTGAATCGCGTCCTGGTCCACCCGCGTCATGCCTGCCACTCCTCCTCGTCGAACATCGGATCCAGGTCCTCACCCTCCGTGTCCGTCAGCGTCGCGTTCAGCCCGTGCGCCAGCCCCCGCGACCGCGTCGCACCCAGCGCCGCCAGCCCCGAGGCCTCCTCCGTCACGTACTCCCGAATCTCCTGCCGGATCCGCGCCATCTCCGACCGCGCCGATACCCGCCCCCCGGCGTTCCCCTGGTAGTACATCGCCGTCCCGTTCACCGCGCAAACCAGCCGCGCCACCGCGTCCACCACCAGATCGTCCAGCGCCGCCTTCGCATCCGCCTGAGATACCGGCACCGCGAACCCCACCCGCGCCAGCGACACATTCACCAGCCCGGAGATGCGATCCACCATCGTCTCCACCTGCGCCAGCGTCGGATTCGTCGTCGCGTCGAACGACCCATTGCTCGTGAACCGCACTGCCACCGCCGCCACCTCAGCCACCGACCCGTAACTATTCGCTCCTATCGCCATCGTACCCCTCAACCTCTATCACCAGGTGCCAGCCCGCAGTCCCGTAGGGACCTCCCGCAGGGAGGGGCTGGCCCGCCGCCACCTCAGCCACCGAACCGTAACTGTTCGCTCCTATCGCCATAGCCCCCCTCAACCCCTGTCACCAGGTGCCGGATCGACTCACTCCTCCACGTACACGGTCACCGTCACCGCCGGCGCCAGCGCATTACACTGCGCCACCGCCGCCTTGATCCTCCCTGCCACCGGCAGGCTCACGTACTGATCCGCGATCCCCGTCCCCGCCGTGTCCGTCGCCTGCACCCGTGGATACGCCGTCACATCCGTCGCGCTGTCCGATTTGCTGAACAGCGTCACCGCCGGATGATTCCCGTCCGCCTCCACCGTCACCGTCAGGTCCGAGGTTGCCCCCGGCGCCGTCGCCGCCCAGTCCACCACGATCATCCGCAGCGTCCCGTTCAGCGGCGCGTCGCTGTACCCCGTCCCCGTGGCCGCGCCGTCCGCCCCCGTCGTCGCCACCTCAATCTTCGCCGTTCTGATCATCCTTCCCCTCCGCGGGAGCCGCCGCTCCCCGCCGCTTCCGTCGCGCCTGCGGTTTCACCTCCACCACCTCCAGCAGCGGCGAGCCCGCGATCTCCGCGTCCACCTCCGCCACCTCCACCGCCTCCCGCGTGAACTGCTGCCCGGCCACTACCACCACCGGCCACCGGCAATCCTCCGCCACCCGCACTCGAAACATACCCCCTCCTCACGCGCTCCCGGCCCCCGTCACCGAGGGCCGGTCCCGCTCAGTTATCGCTCCGGCTGATCTCGATCCAGTTTGTGCCGTCGCTCACCAGCACCAGCACGTCATACTGCCCCAGGGCCGCGGCTGCGCTCAGTTTCAGCGTCCCTGAATCCGCCAGATTGATGACATCCGTCCCCGTATTCGTCAATGCCACCAGGCGCCCCGCCGTGGCGCCCGCCGTGATCGTCGGCGTCACCTCCGCCGCTGCGACCAGCGGCTGATACGTCGCCGTCGGCGTAAACGCGGCGCCATTCGTCACCGTGATCGACGTCCCCGGCGTCAGCGTCACAAAATCATCCGCGCCGAGCACCAGCGCGCCCGTCAGATCACCCGCCACGTCGCCCGTCAGATCACCCGTCACATCGCCCGTCAGATCGCCCGTCACGTCACCTGTAAACGAGGCCGCCGTCGCGCCACCCGTCACCGTCAGATCGCCGCCCACCGAGGCGTTATTCGTGATCGCCAGATCCGTGAACGTCGTCGCCGCTCCCTGCGGCTGCACCTGCACCAGCCCCGGTCCCGCGCTAAATAGCGCCAGCGCCGCCAGCGTCAACACCACAAACAACACCAACCCCACCACAGCGAGTTTCACCCGCTCCTTGCTCATCCCTGCCTCCTCATCTGTGAGAGTCGTCGGGCAACCTCCCGGCGGCCCGACGCCCCCAAATACCTACCCACCAGCATCCAGCATCCAGCAACCAGTAACCAGCAACCAGCATCCAGCATCCAGCATCCAGCAACCAGCAACCAGCCTACGTATTCCCCATGATCGCGCCGCGCCAATCGCCGTAGGCGATCACGTGCCGCGCCTGCCACTTGTAGTAGCGGATCCCGTTGCCCTGCGAGTGATCGTCCCAGAAAACCAACGTCGGTGCCTGTCGCACCTGGAGGATCACCGGAGGCGCCTGACTGGCCGTCAACATCCACGCCGTCGTGTCGAACCACCCGCCCGGTGCCTCCAGCCGGCGCACACTCCCCACGTAGGGATTCATGGCCCGGTTGCCCGTGCCATAATCCTCACGATTATCGGTGATCTGCGCCGCCGTCCGCGCCAGATTGATGCTGTGGATCAGCAGGTCGTACTCCAGCCCCACCGGGATCCCCCGGTCGTCCCGGAACCCGCCGGCCGCCACCCGCACCGTATCGAAGTTGTCCAGGGAAAGCGCCAGCGCGTACTTGTTGTCCTGCGTCGTCGTGTACTCCGCTCCGGGATCCACGTGCGCATCGTTGAACAGGCTCAGCCCGTCGTAACAGCGCCCCCAGGTCGTCCCCTCGCCGTCGTTCAGCGCCGAGAAGCACAGATAGTCCTTGTGCTGCTCGAAGCGCTCTCCAGCACTCCGCGCCCACTCCTCCAGCCCCCCGACGCGGTTGTCGTTGATCGCGTTATGCCAGACACCGATGGGAATGTTCCAGTCCTGGTTGTAGACCACCACCCCCCGCTCGTTGCCGCCCAACACCGTGATGGGACCGCCCTCGTGCAGCCCGCCGATCTGCGGCTTGTTCGCGCGTCCGTCCGTCGCGCCCCCGGCGGCCTGTCCCCCGGCCTGCACCGGCCACGGCACCGCGCCCATATCCCCGTAAATCTCGAAGGCGCCGTCGCTGGTCACCTCCCGCGTGAAGGCCGCCCGTCGGGGCGTGTACCCCTTCTGCGCCTTCAGGAACCCCGCGCGCATCCCCCGTTCCAGATGCGCCAGTACGTCCGTTCTCGTAATCATCCGCCCCCTCCTATACTGCCCGCACGGTCATGAACGCCGTGCTGATGTCGACCCAGACGTAGGTATCATCCACGTCCTCGATCGTCCCGATCTGGATCGCGTTCGTGTTCGTCGTCGTCACGTCGTTATCGGTGCTGGCGTACGCCGTCGCACCAATGTCCGTAATCGCGATCGTCCCCTTCGCGAATCCCCACACGCCATTCCGCGCCACCGTCACCAGTTTCGACCCGTCCGCCGTGTCCCCGCTCGTGACCTTGACCTGCTCCATCGCCACCCCGCCGAAAATGTCGCCGTTCGCCGCGTTGACGTCTTTCGGCCCGAAGTAGCCGTCCGTGTCAGTGACGTCGCACATCAACAGCGCGCCCTTGTAGACCGTGAACGCCTCGTTGCCGCCGCCGCGATTCGTGTACCCGGCGAGTTTCAGCACCGCCGTCCCCACGCCGCCCGCAGGACTGCGCACCGGACGCCCCTTATCCGCACTCAATGCCGCCATCCTACACCCCCTCCTCGAACTCCGTCAGATCGTACTGCCCCAGATCGCCCAGTTCCAGAATCGGATTCCGGAGATCCGCCACCGTCAACTCGCCGGAGCGCAGCCCGGCTGCGTACTCCTCCGGCAGCGCCTGCTTCTCGCCCGTCTCGGCTGCGCCCGGAGCCGCGCTCCCGCGCTCCCCGAACTCCACCACCCGGGCCTTCAACAGCGCCTGCGCCTGCGCCGCCTGATCGGGCGCCAGTTCCTCCAGGAACGCCACCACCTCCGCGACGGGGACGCTCAGCCCCACCTCACCGTTGCAGACCTCCTCCGCGAACGCGATCAGCCCCTGGCGGCGCTCGAACCGCTCCCGCAGTTCCGCCTCCACCTCGCCGCGCACCTGCTCGCGCAGTTCGGCCAGCGTTCGCTCCCGCTCCTGCAACTCCGTCAACACCTCACCGCGCACCTGCTCGCGCAGCGCCTCCACATCCACATTCACCTGTTCCTCGGCCATAGCCTCCTCCTCAAACTCTCTCAACTGATACAGAAAAACCTGCTCCTCCCCCAGCGCCACCGGTTGCAGCCCCTTCACCGCCGGGAAATTCACCAACGAGATGCTCTTCAGCACCCGCTCCGCCAGATGGAAAGTCGCGCTCAGATACCGGTAAATCCTGTCACCCACCAGTTTCTGCCCCAGCGCGTTCCACTCCACCTCGGCCCACATCCGCTCCCCCTCCCTCCACACCCGGCGCACCCAGCCCGCCGCCTCGTCCCGCCGGTGCATAATGTCGAGAGGCACCTCCTGCCCCGCCGCCCCCGCCTCGAAATTCGCAACTAACTGATCGATCACCTCCTCCGTAATCACCACCTCCGTCCCGTGCATATCCACGAACGTCCCCACCCGGAGCACCTCCACCGGCCGCCCCGCCTCCACCGCCTCGCTCAACACCGCCATCAGATCATCCATCACCCCTCCCTCACAACCTCGCCAACACCCGGCGCACCATCTCCGTCAGCACCCGCTCGATCGTCCCCCGCGCCTGCTCCACCGCCTCATCCAACCGCATGTGGCCCGCCTGCCCGTGCCGCGCCGCCTGCGCCCCCGCCGGCCCCTGCACCAGCGCCGCGTACGAGGCGCGCGTCCCCACCACCGCCCGGCGCGCCAACCCCGCGCCCTCCACCTGCACCGTCCACGAACTCCGCAGCCGCTCCGACCCCGGCGAGCCCCCCCGCCGGTACGGCACCTCCATCTGCCCGTTGCGCAGCGCCCAATGCACATACGCCCGCTGCCGGTCCGAGGCGAACACCACCGGGATCCGCACCTGAGCCGGATACACCGCCACCTGCCCCCGCACCGCCTCCCCCATCTGCCGCAGCGCCGGCGTCGCCTCCTCCTCCACCAGATACGGGAACCGCTCCAGCCCCCGTATCGCCTCATCTAAGCCCTCAACGTAAAACGCCATCACAACTCACCAACCCGCCGGCCCAAATACGGCCCCGCACTCACCACCACCCCCTCCAGGTCCCGGCAGCCCGCCACCGTCCCCCACGGCGTGTCCAGTGCCCGCGTACACACCCGCTCGTCCATATTCGTCCGCCAGACAATCACCCACTCCCCCGAATCCAACATCTCCGCCGCCGTCGAACAGTAACAGCCCGGATGCGCCGGCGGACTGTACGCCACCGGCGGCAAACCCGCCTCCTGGTACCCCAACTCCACCCCCTGCTCGTACGCCTGCGTCGTCTCCGTCACCGCGATCAACCGCGCCCGCCGCTCGTCCTCCAACAGCGTCGCCAGCCGCTCCACCAGATCCCCCATCGTCGCCCCCGGCGTCTCCAGAAAACTCGCCAGCGCCTCCTGCACCAGCGACCGCGTCGTCTCCGTCAAATCCCGCACCAGATCCAGCGCATACCCCCGCGCCCAGACCACCGCCGCCTGATTCACCACCGCCAGATCGAAACTCAACCCTACCGGACCCAGCCGGTCCAGCGCCTCCGCTGCGCCGCTCACCGCCGCCCCCTCCAGCACCGGCAGCAGCAACACCAGCAACCGCTCCTCCTCCGCCAACCAGAACCCCGCGCCCAGCAAACCCCTCATCACCACCATGTCTTCCAACTAACCTCGCTCTCCTCCCACGCCCGCTGCCCCATCCACATCCTCCTCCAGTGCCGAGGCCACCCGCTCCGTCAACCCCGCGAAATACTCCGCCACCCGCGCCTGCAACGCATCCTGCGCCGCAGACACCGCAGGGCCGTCCCGTAGGGACCCTTTGCCGTAGTCGCCCCGCAGGGGCGACCCCGTAGGGGGCAAAGCGCCCTCAGAGAGGGAGCCAGCACCAACCGCCTCCCGTTCCTCCGGATACCGCCACTGACCGCCACCCTCCGCCGGTACCTGGCCCGACCGCTCAATCACAGGCGTCCCCGGCGGCGGGATCGGAATCCCCACCTGCTCGCGCACCCACGCCACGTCCGTCTCCGTCAGCGGCATCCACGGCCCGATCTGCTGCACGAACGCCCCGATATCCCCCAGCCGCACCTTCCGGATCGCCGAGTGCGTCAGATGCGGCGCCGCCGTCATCCCCGGGAACGAGTTCAACTCGAACAACCTCCGGACCCCGAACCGGTTCCACGCCTCGCTCACCCGGTCCAGCAGCCCGTCCACGATCATCATGAAAATCATGGATTTGTCCGACCCGATCGCGTATGACCCGCCGTCCATCCCGAGCATGATAAAATCCGCCAGCACGATCTGGGCGATCAATGCCCGAAAGTACTTGATCTCGTCCAGCAGTGCGCCCGCGCCGCTGTTCTGAGAAGCCTCCAGCCGGAATTTGATCCCCGGCGGCACGCTGATATACTGCCGCGCCCCCACGCGCAGCCCCTGCCCGATCTCCCGCACCGCCCCGCTGTCGTCGTCCGACGGCACCTGCTCGAACTCGAACACCGGCAGCCCCACGAACGAACGCTGCCAACCGATACCGCTTATCAGTTGCAGATTCGTCACGTAATGCCACGCCTCATACGCCGATTCAAAAATCGACATCCCCTCCGGGCGCCCCCCGTCCCGCTCAAACACCGTGTGGATCAGTTTCTCCGAGGGCAGCCGTACCCGCTGGTAACGCGGCGCCGCCCGCTGCCACCACCCCTGGAACCCGCCCGCGTCGTCGTAGAGCCACCCGTCCCACGAAGACTGCCGGCGAAACGCCAGTTTACGCCAGCCGATCCGCCCGTCCTCCCGCCGCTGGTAGACGATCTCCGACGAGGCCCACCCGAACGGCAGCGCCGTGAACGCATCGTCGATCCAGTCACTCACCGTGTGGCTCATCCCCTCCAGGCACGACTCCAAAAACTCCGCCGCCTCCCGATCCGCCGGCCTATCCGTCGCCGGCTCCGCCTTCCACCGGGCCGTTTTCGCCAACAGTTTCGTCACGTGCACGATCGAGCGCAGCGTCGGATCCCGCCGCCGCATCTCATCATAGACGTCGTAGACACCCGGCCAGTGCAGATCCGCCCGGTACTCCCCCAGCGTCTGCCCGCCGAACATCGGCGTCGCCAGTTCCTCCATCCCCTCCACGCCGATCTCGCGCAGTCGTTTCACCATAGCCGCCCCTCCGTCTCAAACCCGAATAACACCGGCTCGCCGCCCATCAGCCCCGCGAACAGGCTCTCGCCCCCCTCGTCCTGCGGGACGTCCGTCAGTTTTCCCACCCAACCGCCCAACATCTGCACCGCCCCGCTCACCCCATCCACCTGGTCGTCGTGCGCTCCCGCCGGGAACGCCACGGACTCCGAGACGAACGCCTCCGCGTCCCACGTCCCGTCGTCCACCAGGTAGACGAGACGATCCTGTATCCTGGAGGCCCACACCTGCGCCCGGACCTCCTTGTCACCCACCGCCCGCGGATTCACCGGCTCGATACTCAACCCCACGAGCGACGGATCCGTTTTGAACTCCTGATAATAGCCGCCCTGCTGCCCGGAGACCTCCACACCCTGCCGCACCGCCGGGCCATCCTGCAGCATCTGCTCCCGAATTTTTCCCTTCGCCACCGACCACGGCCCCGGCAGGTGCCGGACGTGCCCGATAAACAGCCGCCCGTCCCGCGCCATCCCCACCTTTGCACCCGCCAACCAGTCCGCCCGCGCCGACCCGCTCACCGCCAGATCCCAGTACCGCACCCAGCGGATCCCCTCCGGCACCTGATCCGCCCGCACCTGCCGGATCTCGTGCGCCTTGATCAGCGCGCCCTCCCGCTGCTGCGGCGCCTGCTGGTACAGCGCGTCGAACTCGTACCCGCCGATCACCTGCCGCGTCCGGCTCAGCGTCTCCACCGGATACTCCTCCGGCCACAACGCCTCTCCCGCCTCCCGCCCCAGCGGATCCGGCCCCACCCAAAAACCTCTTCTTAGGGCCGCGATCTGCTCCTCCGAGAGGTTATCACTCCCGCTCACCCACTCACCCGCTCGCCCACTCACCCGCTCACCCGCTCGCTCCCAAACGGCACCGCCAACGCCGGCAGACTCAACACCTCCCACCGGTCCGCCCGCTCGTCCGTCGCCATCTGCGCCAACAACTGGCCGCTCAAATCCAGCGCATGCCAGCGCGTCTGAATCACGATCATCGCCGCGCCCCGCTCCAACCGCGTGTACGCCGTCGAGCGGTACCAGTCCATCACCGCCTCCCGCTTCGTCACGCTCTCCGCGTCCGCCCGGTCCTTGTGCGGATCGTCGATGATGAACAGGTTCGCGCCCTTGCCCGTGATCCCGCCGCCCACCCCGGCGGCCGCCATCCCGCCCCGGTGCCCCTCGATGTCCCAACTTTCCATCGAGCGGCTGTCCTCGCTCAACGTCACCGCCGAGGCCCGGCCCGCCCGGTCCCCGAAAATATTCCGGTACTCCACACTCTGCATATGATTCCGCGCCCGCCGCGAGAACCCGAACGCCAGCCCGCCATTGTACGAGGCAATAATCACCCGCGCGTCCGGATTCCGGCCGAGCACCCACGTCGGGAACAACACCGAGGCCGTCGTACTCTTCCAGTGTCGCGGTGGCATAAACACCATCAACCGCCCGATCCCCTCCCGGCCCTGCGTCGCCACGTACCGCTCCACCCGCTGCAGTGCCCCGCACAACACCTCCAGGTGCCGCGCCTGCGGATACCCGCGATACACCATCTGCGCGAATTCGTAGAAATTACGCCGCGCCAACTCCCGCCGCGCCAACTCCCGCCGCGCCGCCTGTTTCAGATCATCCCGGCTCGGCATCCCTACTCCTCACCATCCCGCAGGGGCGCCCCCTGCTGCGCAGGGGGCAACGGGCTGCCCGCCAGCGCCCGCAACTCCTCCGTACTCGCCTCCGCGATCGCGTCATCGCTCACCAGCGGCCCCACACTCACCGCCTGATGCGGTACGTAATCTCCCGTCATCTCCAGATACAGTTTCCGATCCTGATGATTCCGGTACGAGGGCGTCCGCGCGCTCTCCACCAGCGCCGCGATCACCTCCGACCGGTGCCTCCCCAGCGCGCTCAGCGTCAGCCGCGCCACCCGCGCGTCTATCGCCGGATTGTTTTGTCGCCACTCCCGGATTTGTGTATCGCTTTTTAGCCCCAGCACCTGCGTCGCCAACTCCGCCTGCGTCGCCGGGATCCGGGGCTGCGGCATCGACGCCCACAACATGTAAACCGCCACCCGCCACGGCCACCCCTCCGCGATCAGATCGTAATACTCATCCAGCCACGCATCGGCGACCCCCGTCGCCTCGAACAGCCGCCGCGCCTCCGCGCTCCGCAACTGCGCCTCCTCCACTGGAGTCAGCGCCCCCTCCATCCCGGGTAAACTCAGCGGCTCCGCAGTAGCCACAGCGCGGGGCGCCGGCGTCGTCGTCGCTGCCGGACCCATCTCTCGTGTTTTGTCGTCGTCGCCGTTGACCGGCGCCCCCCGCTCTGCCTGCTCCACCGCGTCCATGCCCATCAAAACACCGTCACGCCTTTCGATACGCATTCACCACGCGGCCCACCCGTTCATCGTAGGCCCGCGATTGCAACAGATACCCCTCCGCCACCATCTTCGCCAATCGGTTGCGCGACATATCCACGTTCAGATTGCTCTTTTCCGCGTAATCCCGCACCGTGAACTGCGCGGGCCCCAACGTCGGCACCGTGCTGTACGCCACCACCTCGTCCAGTATCTCCCGGCGCATCTCGTCAGTCATCGAAACACTCCTCCGTCCGCAAATCCAACTCGTGAACCAACGGATGCACCGTCAGCACCCGCCCCCCCTCAACCTCCACCGCCACCATCCCGTTCGTAATTCGCGGCTTCGAGCCCGTCGCCTGCCGCCCGTACTCCCCCATCCCACAGAGAGAGGGCAGCAAAATAATGTCTGCCGTATACCGCTTCGCCACCCGCACCGTCTCGCGCATCCACTCGTGAAAGTGCCCCCGGAAAATCAACCGGGGCGGGCGCTTCCCCCGCAGCACATCCCCGATCACGGCGCTCTTGGCGTAATATCGCAGTTGGTTCCCCTCCGTCCACTCCCTGATCCCCGCGCTCGGCCCGTGATGCGTATAATCCACCCGCACCCCCGCCACCGTCGCCAGCCCGTGGCGCACCCGCCTCACATCCACGTCAGGATACCGCTCCCGCAGCGCCTGCGTCACCAGCGCCGTCGGCTCCGGCGTCCACGGCGCAAACTCCCCCGCCTCATCCTCGTCGAACAACTCCACCGCCGGATTCATGAGGCCCAATTTGTGGCCCCCGTGCGTATCCGAGAAAAAAACCGCAATCCGTCGCGTCATCGGCTACTCCACCACCGCCGCCACCAAATCCGGCTTATTGTCCAACCTCCACTCGTCGCCCCGCCAGCGATAGAACGCCACCCCCGCCAGCGCCTGCGCCTGCGCCTGCACCTTGCACCGGCGGATAACCTCCACCGCCCGGCCGTCCGTGACCCAACCCCAGTCGCCCTCACCGCCATCCCGCCAGATGTGATTGCACTCCGTCACGTAGACCGGCAGTCCCCGCGCCGCCATCGGCAGCCGGTTCACCAGATCTGTCACGCACCCCGGGAAATTCAGCCGCAGCCACTGCAACGGCGGATCGTCGAACCGCGCCGGCGACCCCACCAGGTCCGGATCCGGGCCGCGTACGTACCCGTGCGCCTCCACCCACTCCGCCCCATCGATCTCCTCCCACGCCGCCCGCGCCCAGTCGCCCGAATCCATCTTCTGCGCATTGTACGGATCCGTCGCCCCCGGTGACATCCGCACCCCCGGGCACCGCGCCCGGATCGCGTTGTAAATCTCCGCCACATCCTGCGGCCGAAGCGCGTACCCCGGCGGATCCTCGCGGGGATTGTTCGGCTCGTTCCCCACCGACCAGCCCCACACGTGCCCGTTTTGCCGGATCGTCGCCACACAGTTATCGATAAACCGCGCCCGCCACGGACCCGGCGCCGGTAACGTCCCCTGCCCGCCCAGGTCCACCGACCACGACCGGCGCAGATTCACCAGCAGCCGCGCCCCCGGCGGCGCCGCCGGAATCTCCAGCGGATCGTCCACGTACGCCACCACCGCCGCCAGCCCCAACCCCAGGCCCGCCAGTTCACCCACCTGCTCCCGATCCACGTTCAGACCGAACAGCGTCTCCGGCGTCTCCGGCGGCTCCGGGGGAGACCCCTCTCCCAACCGCAACAATCGCGCCCCGTACAACGTCCGTGCCGCGTTCCACCCCGGCAGCGCATAGCGGGAACCAACCAAGTGCTTCCGTTGCCCGTCCCACGGATCGACGATCAGGGCGTCCTCGCCGCCGTCCACCAACGCCTCAGCCACTACAAAGTGTTGGTTCCAGCGCCCCTGATCCACCAGTGGCTTTGTCGGATCCCACTTCACCTCGCAGATCAGCGGGCCGTGGTTTGCCAGCCAGTGCGCCACGAACTCCAGATCCGCCGGTGCATCTCGCCAGTGTCGGAAGCCGTCCCACACCAACCCGGGCAGCGCCTCCGCTCCCCGCGCCGGGAACGACAGCAGCGCCCCGTCGAACGCACCCGCGTTGCGCAACGCCACCGCTATCGCCGGCGGCACCCGCGCCGCGCCCTCCCGCAGGCTCGCGATCATCGCCCACGCAACGACCAGGCACCCGTACCGCCCGAACGTCGCGTTTCCCGCGTACACCAAATCCCGCCAACGCGGATCATTCTGTGAAAACGCCGTCATCTGCCCCGCTGGTGGCTCCGGCGGAATCGGCCCCGGTTCAGGAGGATCAGGGGGAACCGGCACCCCCGGCGTAACAGACACCAAAAACTCCAGGGAGGCCGCGATCCGCTCCTGCGCGCTCGCCATCCGCCCCAGCAACAGCGCCAGATCCCCGCTCGGCGGCCCCACCGGCGGCTCACCCCCTCCAGGCTCCAACCACACCGCGTTGATGAAAACGCTATTGTCAATGGCCCATTTCCCGAGCAACCAGATTCGCACCTCGTCCCCCGGCTGAATCTCCACATCGCCCCAGACCACCGTACTCCACCCATCGAACGGCACCGGCGAGATCCACAACACCTCGCCCGCGTTGATCTGCAACCCGATCCGGAACGAGTGCTCATCCTCCGGCGGCGGCCCCTGGCCAACCGGCACCAACGTGTGGAGTTTCGGCCACACCTCCGCCACCACGTCGTACACTCCGCCCGCGAACCCCGGGCGCAGCGTCCCGCGCAATCTCGCCACCATCGACTGCCGCACGTACACCTTGAACGAGTAATCGTCCTCCTGCGGCACCCCTGGCGCAAACTCCGGATACGTCCACCGGTCCATAAACGCCGTCTCCGGCGCGTGCGCCACCATCCCCTCCGGCAACTCCGGATGCGGCCCCTCGTCGTACTCCACCCACCACCCGTCCGGCTCGACAATGTTGTCCCGCTCCGGATGTGGTCGCGCATTATGCGGATTGAAATTATGATTCACCAGCCCCACGTCACCCCTCCTCACCCTCGCCAAACCAGCGTGGGAGTTCCCACACTGGAACGAGATCATGCTCCACCAATTGGCACGTCAGCGCGCGGATCCCTTCCACCAGAGCCCTGCGCTCCCGCCGCCACTGCACCTCGCGGCGCTCCAGCACCGCCTCCAACTCCGCCACCCTCGCTCGCAACGGCGCCACCAGCGACTCATTCACCGCCGCCAGCAACTCCCGCGTCGCCTGCGCGTTGTGTAACCGCGCCTGCGCCCACGCCCCGACCGCCCCACCCGTGACGGCCGAGACCACCACAGCCGCAATCGCCGTCCAATCCACGTTCTACTGCTCTCCAGGACCGTACGTATACGGCATCCCGCTCGCCGTCACATACACCCCACCGTCGGGTCGCCGTGGGAACTGCAACAGCACCTCCGCCTCGACCAGCGCCCGCAGCCGCTCCAGATCCAACGCCAGCCCGTACCCGTGCAACCACGCCTCCGCCACATCCAGCGCATAATCCAACTTTGCGCCCGCATACGTACTCAACTGGTCAGAGAGCCCCATCTGCTCGGCTGCCTGCACCGCCCGGCGGACCACCTCCTCCACCAGCGCCCACTCCTCCGTCTGCCGCCGCCGCGCCAGCCACCGCTCCCACGAAGCCACCGCCCACAACAGCAGCGGCGGCACCGCAACTTTAATTACCACCTCCAGCACCGACTGGAGCAACTCCACCTCCGTCGGCACCTCCCCCGGCTCCTGCGCCCCCACCGGGAGCGCCACCGCGACCCACACCACCACCATCAACACCACCACCAACCCTCGCCACTGCCTACCCCTCATCAGCCCCTCCCGAATTGGCGCCCCGGTCTCCCAGGTCCGCCCGCTCCGATAACTCCGCCACCAACGACGATGCCCCCACAAACGAAAAAGTCAGCGCCCCCGCGTGCGCTGACCCGATCCTCCGCTCCTCCGCCACCAAATACGCCACCATCCGCGAGACACGCACAGAGCGGAGATCCACCACCTCCCCGCTCGCCAACGTCACCCGCACCGACGACGCCCCCGCAGCAGCCATACCCGCCTCCTATTGCCTGCCCCTACCTCCTCATATTACACCGAACACCCCCCCACCCACAAGACCGAGTGGACACATCTACCCACCCCGCACAACAAAAAGCCCCCGGCTCATCACCGGGGGCTCGCCATACCACCTGTCAAAAATCAAACCGCCCCTGCCCGTTCCCCTCCGCCGGCTCCTCCGCCCCGAACTCGAACGCCAGCACCGCCGCAAACACCTCGACGGCCCCCACCGCCCACTGAGAGACTGCCGGGTCCGCACTCACCTGCACCTCCACCAACCGCGACCCGTACCGCTCCACGTCGGCCGCCAACCCAAAAACCTCCTCCCAGATCCCGCCCAGATACGCTCGCGACACACATCGATCCGCCGTCGCGCCCCGTACCACCCTCCCCGTCCCCGGCACCCGGTACGAGATCGCCGCGTGCAGATCTGCCACCCCTCGCCCGCTGGATCGCGGCTCCAACACCAACACCAGCCGCGCCCGCCACCCCTCCCGCCGCGTCTCCTCCCCCGGCACCGCAACCTCGCCCTTCGGCCCCTCCGCCCGGGGCGACGGCGTCGCCCGCTTCCGACGCGGCACCTCCGGCGCCGCCGCCCCCAACAACGCGGGGAGCACCCGCCCCAGCGACCACCGCTTTCGATCCACCGTCGTCCGCGCATACCGCTGATCCAGATGCTGCAAATACGCCGCCAGCCCCCCCCGCGCCGCCAGCGCCGGCGGCACCTCCTGCGCCCCCGCCGACTCCGACAACCCGAGCCACCGCAGCAGCCCGCGCGTATCCGTCACATACGCCGTCAACGTGGAGGCCGCCACCTCCCCGCCCAGCACCTCCTCGACCTGCTCCAAAAACGCTTGCCCCATGTATCCCCCATTCATTCATCACCCTTCTCGAACCCCTCCCCCACCCCAACCGAGCAACGGTTCAACCGTGGAGGCCTCCCCAACCGACCAACCAACCAACCAACCGTTCAACCGTTGCCCGGTGGGGGGCCTACTACGTCCAACAATACCCACTCTCGCAGACCAAAAGCGGCGGCTGCTTGCCCCGTCGCTCCCGTTCCGCGTCCACCTCCAGGTCTGCATCAGCCAGCGCCACCGCATGCCTGTACACGTACAACTCATCAGCGGTTGAGCCGCCGCGCTCTGCCAATGGATTATGCCGGTTTTGCTCATCAAATGCGACTACCTCCGCCCACTCCTCCGGCGCGTTGTTCCGCATGTCCAGCCACTCCGTGGCCGCCCGGTACGGGCAGCCGACGCAGGCCGATTTTGGTGGGACGGGCAGGCCGTGGCCTTCCAGATACTCGATACACGCGTTGCGTGTCATCCGCCGCTCCAGCAGCGGGAATCTGTGCACCATGAACTTCACCCGCGACGGCTTCATGCGGGTGAACTCATCCCACGAGATTCCCAGCCATTGCTCAATCGCGCCCGTCGGCGGGTGCGGCGCTTTAGTCGCGTGATAGCCCGCTAACTCCCGAAGGCGGCGCTTGACCGGCACTATCTTGAACCACCGCGTACACTGCCGTTGCAGTGGCCCGCCGTCTGCCGTGAAAAACGGGATGTGGATGTGCTCTTCGGCACCCAATTGCCGAATGTTCCCCGCACTCACCACCTCTACCCGGATACCGCGCTCGCGCAGCCAGTCCGCGTAGAAATCGCGGATTGCGTATGTCTCCCGACGCTCCCAGCCCGTGTCAGACGTGATCACCACATCCAGCGGCTCCAAGTCGCCGAGCGCCGCCATCACTACCAGCGCCGTTGATTGTGTTCCCGCGCCCCAGGAGAGAGCGCGCAGCCTCGGCGCCCTCAATGGTCCGCGCGTGATTCCTGTGGTCATGCCTGCCACCCCCGCTCATCCAGGAACCGTCGCCCCGCCTCCGTCAGCACATATGCCGCCTTCGGATGCTCACTCTCCCGCTCCGCGAACCCCACCTCCACCATCGCCCGCCGAAATGCCCGGAAATCCTCCGTCGAAAACACCCGGCTCCCCCCCAACTCATCCGGCTGGAGTTTCCCGCCATTCCGCAGATCGCCGCTCGCGTCCAACAGCACCCGCCGCACCTCCTCGAACTGTGACGGCGTCGCCTCCAACGTCCCCATCCGCCCCGAGCCGCCGAGTCCGTTGCTGCGCTGCACCCCGTGCGCCACCTCCTGCATATGCGGCTCCATATCCACATACCCCACGCTGACCACGTGCACCGGCTCCGCTGCCGGAGGCGCCACCACCGGCGGCTCCTCCTCCCCGTAGCGTCCGGCAGGGAGGAACATCCGCCCCCACAACCACGGCCACATCGGGCCCCACTCGCCGGGGAGTTTATCCCGCGTCGGAACCCAGTTACGGTCCACCGTCTGCGCGCCGAACGAAAACCAGAGCAGCCCCAGGGAAAACAGCCACCCGAGCACCACGATGCCCCCGTAAATCAACAGCAGATCCCGCCACGGCAGCGGCGACGCCACCAGCGCCCGCCCGTCCTGATCCCACAGCCAGGCCGCGACCAGACAAAGCAGCCCCACCGCCCCGCCCCAGAACGGATGCACCTCGGGATCGGCGCCCACCGCGACCAGCGACGACACCACGAACCCCGCACCGATCACCCCCCACACCGCCCCATACCACCACGGCCGCGCCGCCAACACCAGTCCCCCCACCAGCGTCACCGCCAGCCACCAGATACCGCACGCCGTCACCGCATACATCAACGGCAGCCGGTACTCTCCCACCACCCCGCCCACCAAATGCTCATGCTGCCCGGCCTCCTGGCCGAGACTCGGTTTATCTCCCATCGCTCTCCCCCTCCATCCGGTCTGTCACAAAAAATACAACCGCTGCCATAGCGCCCACCCACGCCATGACAATCCAGTACTGCTGTCCCCCCGGCCCTCCCGTGAGTTCCATCGCGTCCAGAATAGGCAGCAGATGGAGCCCCCCGAGCCCAATGACCAGCACCAGCACCACCCCCGCCACGAACCATAGTGTCACTCTCGCTCTCGCCCTTGCCCTCATCACTCCACCTCCAGTAGGGACGCCTCACCGAGGCGTCCCCCACCTCTACGAGATCCAGTCCGCCAGTCGTCGAATTCGCTCAGCCACAGCGTCCGCGAGACGATGCTTGCCGCCCGCGGCATTCACCGCCACCCACATTTGCAGCAGATCCCTGACGGACTCATTCACGACCCGCACCTTGCGCGCCACAAACGCCGCCCGCTTCTCCTCCTGCATGTTGTAGAGTTCGAGAAGCCACCGCTGCGCCGTCCGGTTTCCTGCATCCGACAGGGGGCGCAGGGCCCGAATAAAATCATCTACAGCGTATTTCATGACTGCCCCCCGAGACGCCGCTTCCGCAGCCGGCCGTCCACCACCACCACCGCCACCAGTCCCATTACCGCGCCGATAGCGACCTGCGCCCACTGGGGATAGTGGGCGAAAATCCCTTGCTCGCACGCGGGGCTGTCTACGATCAGCAACAATGCCAGCAGCCCGACCGCGACAACCACAGCCGCCACGATTCTGGCGATCAGGCGCGCCTTCGTACCCCTGGAGATCCGAGATCTACCCGCCCGCATTCGCACCGCCCGCATTCGCGCCAACTCCGCTAACTGCTGCTCGACCGTCCAGGCCGGATCGCCCGCCATCGCCAGAACCTCAATCACAAACTGCTCTTGTGTCATCAAGTCGCTCATTTCCTACCCCCTAATCGCCCGCTGCCGTTCCATCATTTGCAGCACCTGCAACGCTCGCTCGTCTGACAGCACCGGATACCCCATCCCGGCGGCGATAGCGTGCGCCCGTTCCAACCGGCGCCGCCCGAGCACTATCCAGGCGACGAACCCGCCCACCAGCGCCATCACCACGAACGCCTGGATCCGGAACGCCGCACTCCGCAGATACGCCTCCCGCCGCTGCGCTGCCCGCTCCTGCAGGACCATCGCCTCCAGCGCCTCGGCCCGGCGCTCCAGCATGTAAGCCTGGGTCTCAATCACAGCGATCTGTTCCCGAGAGACTTCAGCCCAACGGATCTCCGCGCGCGCCTCCTCCACCTGCGCCTCCGCCTCAGACCGGCGTGCCTCCGCCTCAGACCGGCGTGCCTCCGCCTCGGCAACCCGCACCGCCTGCGCCTGGCAGCCCCCCAGACTGACCGCTGCGATCACCAGCAACGCCAGCAGCCCCAAAAATAGCCCAAATGCCAGCGGCGAGCCGCCGTGCTCATCCAATCGCACCATCGGCCCCCCGCGCATCGGACAACGGCGCGCCCGTAACCAGCGCCGCGTGCGCTGGCGCGCCCACCATCGACACCCAGCCTCAAGCAGGCAATCCACACGCTGCCGCAACCATTCCTCAACACCCCAGACCATCTCGCACCTCCTCACAGAACATAAACGAAAACAAATTCATCCCCCCGCAGGGGACCGCCTCCACCTCCACCCCGTCCGCCACCCGCACCCACCGCGCCGCCGCCAGCCGCTCCGCCGGGACAAACACCGTCGTCGGCCACGACCCCCGCCGCATCCGGTACGCCCGCGCCCCGGTACTCACCCCCTCCTCCACCGACCCCTTCCAGTTCCACCCAAATCCCTCCCCCATCCGCCCTCGCCCTCCTACCCAAGCTCGCTCCAGCGCCGCGCCTAAACCTCCATACTCCCTCCCAGAAAGAGCCGTGGAGCCCGTAGCGCACTTTTTCCCTGCACCCATACCAACACCCCCACCCGCCCCCGAATCGCCCCACAGGCGCCCCTGCTGCGTCAACGGGTGACGCTGCTCCCCGTCCAATGTCGCCCTACTATGTCGCCCTACTATGTCGCCCTTGCTCATGCCAATGTCTCCCTACAATGTCACCCTACAGCGGGAAAAACCGCCCCGCCCCTCACCTCGTCGGATCTTCCTCCGGCACGTCCACCAGCCACTCAAAGCGCGGCGACTCCGACGGCGTCTTCGGCGGATCCACCTCCCCTCTGCGCCAGCGCCGCAACCCATCCATCAGCAGGTACGCCGCCAGCGACGAGGCCGAACACATCTCCTCCTCCGCCGCCTCCATCAGCCGCGCCTTCAGCCAATCGGGAACGTCCAGCGTCACCCGCACCCGGTCCGCCTGCCGCTGCGCCTCGCGGCGCTCCGCCTTCGACATCGACCGCGCCCGCTGGCGCTGCTGCCCGTCGCCCAGGATCGCCTCAACCGCCGGATCGTAAACCACCGTTTGTCGCGCCATCACCAAACCTCCGCCAGTAACCGCTCGAGCATCGCCGCATAGCCGCCCACCGGATGGCCGTTCACCTCCACCCCGGCCAGCGCCCGGCACCCCGGTGCGTACTCCCAGAGCGTGAGCCCGTGGGCTGGAGCCTCCCGCGCCTTCACGTCCAGGGGAATGGGAGGCCACACCAGCTGCTTGAACTGCTGCGCCAGGCTGGTCAACTGCGTGTGGCTCTCATTCGTCGTGCGCGCCCAGAGCGTGGGCAGGATCCCCAGGAAGCGCCCGTGGCTGGCCTCGGCCTCCCGCAATGCCGCCGCCGAGGCCAGCGCATCGGCAGCCCCTACCACGGCCAGATGGTCCAGGGCGACGGGGATGATGAAGCCATCGGCGGCCACCAGCGCGCTGATCTGGAGCACGTCGATGCCGGGCGCGACGTCGAGGATGCATACGTCGTAAGCTCCAGCGAGGGCGCCCAGCGCCTGGCGCAACTTCGCCTCCCGGAAGGACATCCCGGCCAGGATCTGTTTGGCCTCCGCCGTCGTCTTATCGCCCCGGATCACGTCCAGCCCGGGCCGCCCACTCTCGCCGGCGGCATCCAGCCCCCGCCGTCCGATCAGGAGATCGTACAACCCGCCGCGCTTCCGGATCCCCAGCGAATCGGCCACGTTGCCCTGCGCGTCGAG
>NPID01003338.1_pt1 | contig 37160 bp, 30 predicted proteins | sample 8637491 | NCBI WGS metagenome assembly NPID01 (sample SAMN07420843, study PRJNA396082) | bioreactor metagenome | isolation source: sample BA6 brine-fed electro-methanogenic bioreactor BA | place: Japan: Kochi | collected 2016-06-14 | reverse complement strand
CTGCTCATAGGGATGGCAAGCGGAACACTGGTTGCCTACGCGGGCATGCTTCCCATCATTGCAACCCTTGGCATGATGAATATCGTACGGGGTTTCACCTACGTCGTCTCCGGCGGCAGATGGGTAAGCTCCTATCAGATGTCCACCGGCTTCAAGGCGATTGCGACCGGTAAGGTAGCCGGAATAAACAATCTTATTGTCATAGCTGTTCTTGTCTATATTGCTGCCGCCTATTTTGTGAACCACACAAAAACGGGGCGCCGGATATACGCGGTCGGTTCAAACCCCGAGGCAGCAGAGGTCTCCGGACTGCCCAGACGCAGGCTGATTTTTCTCGCCTATTCCATAATGGGCGCTCTGTCGGGACTCGCGGGAGTTCTGTGGGTTGCAAAGTTCGCTTCCGCCCAGGGCAATACCGCCATGGGATACGAACTGCAGGTTATTGCCGCCTGTATTCTGGGCGGGGTAAGCATATCCGGAGGAGTCGGCCGTCTGTCGGGCCTTATCCTCGGAACTCTCATGTTCGGGATTCTGAACAATGCACTGCCCCTTGTGAACGTATCTCCCTTCTGGCAGATGGGGATACAGGGATTCACCATTCTGGCTGCGGTTATAACAAATGTCATGGTAAAGCGGAACACCGAAAGAAACGCCCTGCGCAGGAGAGCCATATGAGCGATGCCGTCACAATCGGAACCGAACGCAGCTGGAGCTGGAAAAAGTTTTTCTTTCAGTGGGAATGGCTTCTGGTGCTTGTGCTGCTGCTGGTCATTTTTATTAATTCCTTGCTGTCTCCCTATTTTCTATCCTTTTCGACCCTGCTGAACGCTCCGACGACCTTTCTCGACAAGGCTTTTATCGTCTTCCCCATGATGCTGGTCATCATTCTGGGACGTATCGATATTTCCGTCGGATCAAACGTGGCTCTATCGGCGGTAGTTATGGCAGTGGCCTACAATGCGGGTCTGCCTATGCCGCTTGCCATTATCCTCTGTCTCGTGGTCGGGACCGTCGGAGGGGCAGTCAACGGTCTGCTTATGATAAAGTTCAAGGAACTCTCTTTTGTCATTGTAACCCTTTCGACCATGATAATTTATCGGGGCATCGCCTATATTATCCTGGGCGATCAGTCTTCCGGTGATTTTCCCGAATGGTTTTCCTTTCTGGGCTGGGGATCGATTCTGGGTATTCCTTTTATTATTGTATGTTTTTTTATCACAGCTCTCCTCTTCGGGCTGCTTCTGCACAAAACCAGTTTCGGAAGGGTTGTATACGGAATGGGTTTCAACATGAAAACATGCCGTTACTCGGGAATAAAGGTAGACCGGGTTGTCATGATGATATTTACCCTTGCAGGCCTTATGTCCGCGGTTTCGGCAATCTTTCTGACAAGCCGTATGGGAAGTACCCGACCCAATGTTGCCCAGGGCTACGAACTGGAGGTAATCGCAATGGTTGCCCTCGGCGGGGTAAGCACAAGCGGGGGAATCGGCCGTATAGCCGGTCCCATTCTTGCCGTATTTATTATCGGATATCTCAGTTACGGAATGGGCCTTGCCAATATTCAGGCGCCCGTGGTGCTGGTGGGAATCGGAACTCTTCTGATCCTTTCGGTACTGGCGATGAAGGTAAGGTTTTCATTCAGAGGAAAAAGAAAATCGGCCATATAGCGTTGCTATTGAGGCTGAGAATAAAGAGAGGAGGTCTTTTTATGAAAAAGACAGTATTGTTTCTGCTGATAGTGCTTCTCGCAACCGCACCGGTGGCTATGGTGCTCGCGGGCGGCGGACAGGAAAAGGGGGCGGAACGCCACGCCTTTATCTTCAAGAATACCGGAAATCCCTACGGCGACAAGCAGATGCAGGGCTTTGCCGAAGGAATCGAAGAGCAGGGCTTTGAAGCGATTACCAGGGCACCCGATCAGCCGACTGCTGAGNNGATCAGCCGACTGCAGAGGCCCAGATCCAGATTATCGAACAGCTTATTACCCAGAAGGTGGCATCCATCAGTATTACCGGAAACGACTTTGATGCTCTGGAACCGGCACTGAAGAAAGCTATGAATGCCGGCATCAAGGTGCTTTCCGCCGACTCCGCGGTCAATCCCGCAAGCCGTCTTACTCACATCAATCAGGCCGACTCCGAGATGATAGGACGCACCCTTATTCAGGCGGCCTACGACATGGCGGACGGAGCGGGCGACATCGCCATCCTTTCGGCCACCAGCCAGGCTTCCAACCAGAACCTCTGGATTGAATGGATGAAAAAGGAACTTGCGGAAAACTCATCCAAATACAAGGATCTTAAGCTGGTCCGTGTCGCCTATGGTGATGATCTGCGCGACAAGTCGGTAAGCGAGACCGAAGGGCTTCTGCAGAGTTTCCCGAACCTCGAGGTTATAATCGCGCCCACCACCGTCGGCATTGCCGCCGCTGGACGTGTCATTACCGACCGCGGTCTTATAGGCGAGGTAAAGGTTACCGGACTCGGACTCCCCTCGGAAATGGCCGAATACATTGAAAACGGAGCCTGCCCCTACATGTTCCTCTGGAACCCGATTGATGTAGGTTATCTGACTGCCTATGCCGCAACAGCCGCGGTCAAGGGCGATATTACCGGCAAAGCCGGAGAAACCTTTTCCGCCGGACGGCTTGGCGAGTTTGAAATCGTTCCTGCCGGAGACGGGGGAACCGAGGTGCTGCTCGGTGCTCCGTACAAGTTTGACCCCGATAATATTGCCGACTGGAAAACGGTTTACTGAAAAAACGGACCCATCGGATCATTCGGCCGCTGCCTCCTCCGGGAGACAGCGGCTTTTTTTCTTGCCGGGAGGGCGGGGAGGGCCTATCATTAGAAACATGCAGGAGGAATGAATGAAACGTTTTATTCCGCTTTTTATACTGCTTCCCGCCTTTGTCTTCCCCGTTTCCGTTTCCGAAACCATATACTCCCTGGTGGAGGATCTGGGAAAAGAGTACACCCTCTTCCGGGCGGAAGATCCGTTCTACTCCCGCCAGACCCTTACCATTCTCGAGATCCGCAACGCTTCCAGGGAGGCTGCGGACAACTATGTCGGAGAGGCGGTGGAGGAGCTGCTTAAAAACGCACTCGGCGGGAGTATGGTCTTCCGCTTCGTCGACCGCCGTGCCCTGGATACGGCCATGGAGGAGATAAAGCTTTCCCTCTCGGGGCTCACCGAAGAGGGCGATCAGATCGATCCCGGAAAAATCCGGGGCGTGCGGCTGCTCCTCGACGGAAGTGTTACGGCGGAGGAGGGCAACTTTGTCATTAACCTCCGCCTCGTTGATCTTGAGACCACTGAGACTGTCGCCTCGCTGAGCGCACCGGTACCCAGGGAGGAGATGATCGAGGTGGGCGCCCAGCTGGCCTATGAGTATGTTACAGCCAACGGGATAGGCCTTTCCTTTTTCGCAAGCCCGACCCGCCACCTTATCCTCCCTCATGCGGAGGCCGTGGAAGTGGGCGACGGGAATACCTATGCAGCTTCCGGCGGGGGCCGGCTTACTTATCGCCTGGGACGTACATGGAAGCTCTCCCTGAATATTGATGTCAAGCAGCACGATGTTTTTTTTGACAAGCGGAATATCGGAAGCATGGAGAATCTGGAAGCAAAGGGCTCCATATTTTTGGATCCCGATATAGAAATATTCGGTTTTTGGCAGAAGGACGGCTCATTTGTCAGTGATGCGGATCCGGAGACGACACTCAGTTCAATTACCAACTTCTACACCCTCTCCCAGAACACCAGTACCGCCTCCCTCGTGGTCTCTTATGTCCACTCCTTCAGCCGGAAGGCGAACATCTCCTTAGGGGTCGGGCCGCATGTGAACTGGGTTCAGCTCCGCCAGAGCTACGACAATGTGCCCATTCTCATAAATCAGGGTATCGCCTTCAAGCGCTACGAGGTAACCATGGATTTTGTCGGCCTGGGGGCAACCGCGGCTCTGGATTTTGAATATTTTGTGCTTCCCCGTTTTGCCCTTAATGCGGGATGTACCTATCTGGCGGGATTCGTACTTCCCCGGTCGGAGCTGGATGCAAAGAGCCCGACAACCGGGGAGTACTACTATACGGAGAGCGACTACGCCATCGAGTCCTTCGGACTCAATCCCTTTAGGATGCCCGACGGAAGGGACATAAGCGGGTCAATGTATTCGCCCGCTTACTTCAAGGTCTATCTCGGCGTATCCGTCTACTTCTGAACGGCCCCGGGTGCTTACTGCCGGCCGAGGGCAGCCTGAAGCATGGAGAACGACTGCATAAGCCAGAGAATCTCCGCGGAGGGAATAAACATGCTGCTTGAGAGGCTTTTTCCCGCTGTGGTATATCCGGAAATGCCTGCAGGTTCCCCGGGAATTCTGAAGGCCGTATTACCGAGGGCCGAGGGTACCATCTCCATAAAGCTTTTCAGCCGCATATTCCAGATAAGGTGAGCGGAGTCCGGCGCCCGGGTAATCCAGTCGGGCCTTTCACCTTCCTGTGCCGTGAATGCACCTGAAGCCGCCTTATCCAGAAAGGCTTCGACGGGTTCTCCCATATTCATGTGAAAATAACAGAAATCATCCTTGATCACATAATAGAGCTTCATCCGTTCAAGCATAGCCGCTTCCAGTGCCATGGAGGGGTTTTCCGTTATTATGTAGGATATCTCCCTGTAGCTGATATCTCCGTAGCTTTTCTCCTCGAGCTGCATGCCCCACTCCAGTCCCTTTTCTCCATAGATGGAGGTAAAGAGTGAGTTTATTCCGGGATGGGAGTAGAGTGCTTCAAGCGATGTTTCAAAGGCTGCGGGGTCCGAAAGTTCCACTATGCCGGTAAACTGAAATCCGAACATCTCCATGGGGTTTGCGGCGGCTTCGGGACGAATGTTCAGATCCATGGAGAATGCTCCGCGCGGTCCGACGGTCCTGTTCATTTCCCTTGAAAGCTCAAGATACTCGGCCACCGACGCTTCGGGGCTTCCTCCGGGGGCGAGAATGAACGAATAGAGTTTGTCGGTAAGAGCCTGGCGGTCCCGGGGATCGATATTGTAAATGCCGGTGAAAAGGGCCTGCTCGTCATCAAGGCTGACTGAAAAACCGGTGCTTCCTTTGACCGGTCTGACCGATTTCAGGAAACGGGCCATACCATCCCTGAAAAACAGATCGCTGCCTGCCTCTATTCCGGCTTCCCCGGCGGAGAGCTGGGCCCAGCCGGTATCCATCTGCCGGAAGAAGCTGAAATAACCGTCGAGGATGCGCAAGGCCATCTCCGAATCATCGGTCTGGGCTTCTTCCATGGCGGTTTTAAGGCTTTCCAGGTCAAGGTCGAGGATGGAGAAAAACTGTTCAAAGTTTATATAGGCCTGGAGGGCTCCGGATGAGTAGTTCCTCAAATGTCCCAGTTCCGCCGTTTTGTCCGGCGGGAACGTATCCATCAGTTCCTTGTGGGAAAAAACCACCAGGTACCCCTTGTGTTCCAGGGTAAAGGTGTTGTCCTTCTTTTCAAGCTCCGCCCGCAGTTCATCGGCAGAAGCCTCTTCGGTCAGGGGAAGAAAAAGCATGAATCCCGGTTTGGTTTCACCGCTCACGGGCAGCCCCGCCAGTCCGACGGGCCGGCTGAAATCCAGGACTCCGGCCGAAAGTTCCGGGCTTGTCTGTTCCAGAATAGCGGTAAGCTGATCTTTGAGTTTCGCATTTTCATTCTGCATATTGATGGATCTCAGAAACAGGTCCGCATCTTCCAGAAGCTGATCGGGATCGGCTATCTGAAAATAGAAGGCGCTTTCTTCCGGAACCATCTTTTCGATGGGGCGGGTTCCTGCGCAGGAAAAGAGGAAGAGGCTGATGAGGGGCAGCAGCAGGGTCAGTAATCTTGCTTTTTTCATAGGTACATCTCTCTTTGCTATGGTTTTTCCGTATCCTAACAGTAAAGAGCGAATACGAAAAGCACTTGATCAAGATACCTTTCAGGGTGGATGATATCCCGTTTTGCGCACAGCAGGAGGTCTTTTCATGTTTGTTCCGAAGCTTTTTACCACCCTCAGGGGCTATACCCGCCGTCAGTTTCTTGCAGACAGCGGTGCGGGGCTTATTGTCGCCCTTATCGCCTTTCCTCTTTCCATAGCTCTGGGAGTTTCCAGCGGGGTATCTCCCGAGGTGGGGCTCTATACGGCCGTGACGGGCTGTATTGTGGTTGCGATTCTGGGCGGAAGCAGGGTACAGGTGGCGGGGCCTACCGGCGCTTTTGTCGTGGTGGTTGCCGGAATAATCGGGGAGTTCGGTTTTTCGGGGATGGCCATGGCGACGCTCATGGCAGGTCTTATGCTTATTCTGCTCGGTCTTGCCAAAATGGGGGATGTCATTACCATGATTCCCTATCCGATAACCACGGGCTTTACCAGCGGGATTGCCGTGACCATAGCACTTACCCAGGTGGGAGATTTTCTCGGCCTGCCGGCGGGTTCAGGAATTTTCGAGTCGCTTCCGGGGATGAACCTGTATGCACCGGCGGTGGGACTGGGAACAATTCTTGTCCTTAGCCTGTGGCCCAGGCTGAAAACGCCGGTTCCTCCAGCTCTGGTCGCGATTATTGCCGCAAGCCTGGCGGTAAGTCTTCTGAACCTCCCGGTGGAGACCATCGGAAGCCGCTTCGGCACCCTTTCTACGGCCCTTCCGCGTTTTTCCGTTCCGGAATTCAGCTTTGCTCAGCTTCACCTGCTTCTGCGACCCGCAATTACCATCGCCGCTCTCGGCGCTATCGAAAGTCTTCTTTCCGCCGTGGTTGCCGACGGGATGATAGGGGGAAACCACCGTTCAAATATGGAGCTTATAGCCCAGGGGGCGGCCAACACCCTCTCCGCCCTCCTGGGCGGAATCCCGGTTACCGGTGCCATTGCCAGAACCGCCGCGAATGTCAGGAACGGAGGGCGAACTCCCGTTGCGGCCCTGGTCAGCGGTATCTTTCTCTTTGTGATGCTCCAGCTTCTTCTCCCCCTTGCACGGCAGATTCCCATGAGCGCTCTCGCGGCGGTGCTTTTGATGGTGGCCTTCGGTATGGGGGAGTGGCACTATTTTACCCACCTCCGGCGGGCACCCAAAAGCGATTATCTGGTCTTTATTGCGACCTTCTCCCTGACGGTGATTTTTGATCTGGTCGCGGGGATAATGGTTGGAATGCTCCTGGCAGTGTTCCTCTTCATGAAGAGAATGGCCGATGTTGCATCAGTGGAGCTGATTGCGGATAACGATGAGGGGAAGGATGACCGCCTCTTCGATGCGGCGGGCATTTTCCCCGACGAAGCTTCGGCGGTCTACCGCATACGCGGCCCCTTTTTCTTCGGCGCCGCCGAGAAGTTTCTGGGAACCCTCCGCAAGCTCGATCCCGATGTACGCAGGGTTGTGCTCGACCTCTCAGGAGTTCCTGCCATGGATGCCACCGCTTTCAGGGCTCTGGAAATGATGGCGGAGCAGATGGCCGGCCGTGACGGTACTCTTGTTCTTTCCGGATTGAACCCCCAGCCCCATGCGCTACTGCGGCGCTACGGTTTTCTTGAACGCCGCGGAATTGAGACTGCGGCCGAACAGGGGGCGGGGAGCGACTGATTGCCCTGCGGGAGCATTGAAATCGGCCTCAAACCTGATAAAAACCCCTGACAGATTGAAGTTCTTCCAATATGCTGTAGATAAGAGGAGGATTGTATGAATAAACGTTCAAAAATGAAAATAGGAAAGTATCTGGTTTCAAAGGGTCTCCTTTCGGTGGAAGAGGAAAAAACTGTCGCCGCCATCCAGGAAAAAATGTCTCCGGAGGATCGGGAGCGGTTCGGCAAAATCGCCGTTGAGGTTGGTTTTATCAAGGAAAGCATGCTTAAAGACGCCATGAAGGAGAAGAGGGAGAAAGAGAAGGGGAAGGGCTGATGATCCGTCAGGGTCCGGTACTTCTATTGATATAATATCTGCTCTTGTATCTTGCCTCATGGAGTATTCCCTCCTATAATGAATCATCGAGGGATTAGAGATATGAGGCAAAACAGTTTTTTTATATTCCGGGTCATGCTGTTGCTGACTCAAGTGCTGTCCGGGCCGATGCTGATGGCTCAGCTGCCCGGACAGCTGCGTTTCTCACATCTTACAACCCGGGATGGTCTCTCAAGCTCCTCGGTCTCCGGGATCATTCAGGACAGGCAGGGAATAATCTGGATCGCCACCCAGGCCGGTCTGAACAGATATGATGGTTATAAGTTTAAGACCTACGAGAATGATCCCTTCAACCGGAACTCGCTCTCTCATAATCTTATTCAGACCATGTATCTGGATGATGACGGGATAATCTGGCTGGGCACCTACGGAGGACTGAACCGGTTCGATCCGGTGAGTGAAGAATTTACCTTCTTCGACCGGACGCCGGAAGATCCTCATTCGCTCAGCAACAATGTTGTTGTTGCCATAACCAGGGATGCGGAAGGCGCCCTGTGGGTTGGAACACTGGAAGGCCTCAATCGTCTGGATGAAGAGAAGGGTACCTTTACACGGTATCTGCCGGACCCCGCGGATAAGCATTCCATATCCGACAAGGTTATCCGGAGCCTCATGACGGACCGCAAAGGGAACCTGTGGATAGGGACCTATTCGGGACTTTGCCGCTATGTGCCGGAGGAGGACCGCTTCGAACGTTTCGGCAGCGATCCGGAAGATCCCGAATCTCTGCCTTCGCCCTATGTAATGGCAATTATTCAGGACCCTCATAATGACGAACGCCTGTGGCTGGGCACCTGGGGCGGGGGTGTTACCGCCTTCGACACCGTTACCGGAACGGGTAAAACCTTTGACATTCCCGCCAGGGAGGTATACCAGCTGCTTTTTGACACAAGGGGCAGACTCTGGGCGGGCTCCTGGGGCAGCGGACTGGTCGTGCTTGATCCCGTTACCGGAAAAAACCTGCATATCTCCAGCGGCAATGCGAGCCACCTGCAGAGCGGGCTGTCCCACAATGTGGTGTACTCTCTTTTTGAGGATATGTCGGGCATTATCTGGATCGGTACCAACGGCGGCGGGGTCAATAACTATGTGGAATGGGAAAACCGGTACCGTTTTATTGTGAACGAACCGGGAAATCCGGATAGTCTGGCGGAGGGAAAGGTTACTGCCATACTTGATGATGCCGACGATACCATATGGATAGGTGTGTATGCAGGCGGACTCAACCGCTACAATCCTGAAACGGGCGGCATAGTCCGTTACATCCACGACCCCGATAATCCTAGCAGTCTGAGCAATAACATAGTCAATATAATCTTCAGAGACAGCAGGGATAATCTGTGGGTCGGCACAAATGAAGGCTTGAACAGGTATCTGCCCTCGGTCGACGGATTTGAGCGGATCTATGCCGACGGCACTGAAATGACACCGCCGGAAAATATCATCTATGAGATAACCGAGGACAGCAGGGGAAATTTGTGGTTCGGTACCAATTCCTTCGGAGCCGTACGCTGGAATCCTGATACGGGGGTGTATCGTACCTTCACATCTGACCCGGAGGTTCCCGGAACGCTGAGTGACAATCTTGTAAGAAGCATCATGGAGGACAGGGACGGGGAGATCTGGATCGGAACGAATAAGGGACTGAACCGCTTTCAAAGGGATACCGGGCTTTTTACAAAATACCATTACCAGGCCGATAAGCCGGACGGTTTGAGCAGCGACAATATAAGAAATATAATCGAGGATTCGGCGGGAACGCTCTGGATAGCAACTACCGGAGGCGGATTGAACCGTTATCACCGTGAAACCGACAGCTTTACAAGCATCTCCAGAAGGGACGGGCTTTTGAGCAATCATATTCTTGGAGCTGTTGAAGGAGTAAAGGGTCAGCTCTGGATAAGCACAAACAGGGGAGTTAATGTTTTCGATTCCGGGAAAAAGACATTCAGAACCATAGACAGTTCCAACGGTTTGCTTTCCAATGAACTTACCGCAGGGATTGCCCGGGGACGGGACGGCTCACTTTATATCGGCAGTGTAAACGGAATTACCATCATCAAAGGCGAAGAAGATGATGAGTACCATTTTACTCCTCCCCTGGTCCTGACCTCCTTTGAGGTTGTCGGGCAGCCCCGCCCGCTGGAGTTTGAAGCCGAAGGACGCTACGGAGCGATAGAGCTCGACTATTCCGACCGTTTGTTTTCCTTTCAGGTATCCGCTCTTGATTATTCGGCTCCCGAAAGAAACCAGTATGCCTTCAGACTCGAAGGTTTTGAGAAGGAATGGAACTACACCGGAACAAGGAACTATGTAAGGTATACCAACCTTAATCCCGGATCATATACCCTTCATATTATCGGTGCCGGAAGCAGGGGCAACTGGAATGATACCGGTATAACCGTTCCCATAATCATTCGCTATCCATGGTGGAGCTCCCATACCGCTTTTTTCTTTTATGCCCTTTTTCTTACGGCGCTTCTGGTATTTACGGGACTCTGGATCCGTGCCGGGAAACTCAGGGCGGAAGCGAGATACAGCGAGCAGGAGAGGATAAACCGGCAGCTCGATATAAAGGTCAAGGAACGCACGGCGGAGATTGAGACTTCACGGAAAATCGCCGAACAGGCCACCAGGGCGAAGAGTCTCTTCCTGGCCAATATGAGTCATGAAATAAGAACTCCCCTCACCGGGATGCTCGGCATGTTTTCCCTGCTTTCCAGGACTGCTCTTGACGATCCCCAGCGTTCCCTGCTCGAGCATTCACGAATTGCCGCCGAGAGCCTGAACCAGCTGGTCAGCGACCTTCTCGACGTGGAGACAATAGAATCGGGGACTCTCAAGCTTCATGAAGAGCCTTTTTCTCTGACGGCGGCGGTCCGCTATGTTGACAGCCTCTTTCAGGAACGGGCCCGGAGCCGGAATCTGGATCTCCGGCTGGAACTCTCCATCCCCGAAGAGTGTGATGTTGTTTTCGGTGACCGGAACAGGTTTATCCAGATTCTGTCCAACCTTGTCTCGAACGCAATCAAGTATACCGATACCGGTTTTGTTGTCGTCGCCGTCGATGCAGGCAGTACCGGTGCTGACGGTCGCTCGAGGTACACCCTTCGGGTTAGCGACACAGGGGTCGGCATACCGCAGGAAAAGTTTGCCACCATATACGAAAGCTTTTCCCAGCTGGATACGGGCTATTCGAAAAGCTCCCGGGGTGCGGGGCTGGGGCTTGCCATCGTTAAACAGCTGGTCCTCGCAATGGGCGGGGAAATAGATGTCAAAAGCAGGGTGGGCGAGGGGTCGGAGTTTATAGTCTGCCTCTTTCTCCCGGGCGGGCAACTTGAACGGGATAGCGCCGTATCCGCGGCCGAACCGGAATTGCCGGCGGAAGCAGGAACCGGAGAGATCCTGGTCTGTGAAGATGAAGGAATAAACCGGCTCTATCTCGGAAACTTTCTTCGGGATTCCGGCTATTCCGCAGACCTTGCGGCGAACGGAAGAGAAGCCCTGGAGATGGCATCCAAAAAGAGATACTCGCTGATTCTCATGGATCTGGGCATGCCGGAAATGGACGGACTTGAGGCAACCGCACACATTCGAAGCCGGGAAGAGGGACACACCCCGATTATTGCCCTGACGGCACACACCTATGACGAGGATATTCAGAAGTGTATGAATGCCGGAATGGACGATTTTGTTTCAAAACCCATTGTCGAGAAGGTTTTGATTGAGAAGATAAGGCAGTGGCTGGCTCATTAGTCCTCAAATGATGCCGGTTTCCGTACCCAATGGTACGTACCCGATGGAAGTATTCCGGTATACTTTCACACATGAACACAATTAGCCTTAAAGACACCTTGTTTGCCATTACCGAGAAGCACCCCGAAACAATCGACCTGTTTGTTTCTCGCGGCTTTGACGGGATGGACGACTACGCCCAGCGTTCCGGCTACGGCAGGGTCATTACCCTGGAAATGGCGCTGGATATGAAAAAGATACATAAGGAACTCTTTCTTGAACTCCTCGAAGAGGCAGTGGACAGGAAAAGCAGCCTCCGCAGGAACGGCGATGCCCTTACGGTAACCGGACTCCTGCCCTGTCCGGTCCGCATCCCGCTCCAGGAATCATTCGACCGCTTTGTTTCCGGATACCAGGAGCGCAGCTCGCTTACTATCGATGCGGAACTGAAGGCCGCAAGCAGCGGAACCGGATGGGTCGAAGATCATCTGGCAGGTGCGGAATCAATCGATGATCTGCCAGACTGTTTCATCTCCGCCGGTTTCGATCTTTTTTTCGACCGCGCACTTATCGGGCGTTTCAGGGATGAGCATCAGTTTGCCGACCTGGTTTCATGGAAGACGGAAAATCCCGCCTTTGCGGGCCGTAACCTTGTGGATCCCGAGGGGGCCTATTCGGTTATTTCGGCTGTACCGGCGATTTTTCTGGTAAATGTCAATGAACTCGGGGATCGCCCGGTTCCCGGCAGCTGGGAGGAACTGCTCAACGGAGATTACGACCACTCGGTCTCGCTCCCCGTGGGCGATTTCGACCTCTTCAATGCCATTCTGCTTACTCTCAGGGAGCGTTACGGCGATGAAGCGCTGGTGAAGCTCGGCAGGGTTATGCTCCAGGGAATGCATCCCTCGCAGATGGTAAAGAGCGAGCGGATGAAGTCCAACCGTCCTGCTGTTACCATCATGCCCTGGTTTTTCACCAAAACCGTGCGCGAGGGCGGTGCGATGAAGACGGTATGGCCCTCGGACGGCGCGGTACTGAGCCCGATCTTCATGCTCACGAAGAAAAACAAGACGGAGCAGCTGCAGCCGGTGGCCGATTTCTTTTCATCCAGGGAGGTCGGGGAAATCCTGGCGCATCAGGGGCTTTTCCCCTCCCTCCACCCGGAGGTGGAAAACACCCTGCCGGATCCCTCTCCCTTTATGTGGCTCGGCTGGGATTATATCCGGAGTCACGACCTGTCGGCGGAGATAAAGAGCTGTGAAGAAATCTTCAACAATGCCCATGTCCCCCTTCAGGAGGGTGTATGAACCTTGTCACTGTATCCGGCCCCCCCTCCTCGGGAAAGACCGCTGTAATTCTGAAAACCGCCGATGCCCTCATCCGGCAGGGGCGGAGCATCGGGGTCGCAAAGTTTGACTGTCTCTCGACCGACGACGACAAGCTCTACGAGAAGGCGGGCATCCCGGTGCAGAAGGGACTCTCCGGATCACTCTGTCCCGATCACTACTTCGTAAGCAACATCGAAGAAGTTACAAAATGGGGAGTCGAGAACAAGTTTGACCTCCTTATCAGCGAGTCTGCGGGACTCTGCAATCGCTGTTCCCCCTATATAAAAGAGATCCGGGCGGTCTGTGTTATCGACAATCTGAGCGGAATCAACACTCCGAAAAAAATAGGTCCCATGCTCAAGAGCGCCGACGTGGTGGTCATAACAAAGGGAGATATCGTATCCCAGGCGGAACGCGAGGTCTTCGCGTCCAGGGTAAGCATGGTCAATCCCAGGGCAACGATAATTCACGTGAACGGACTTACCGGTCAGGGTGCCTTCGAGCTGAGTACGCTCATTTTTGACGAAACGGAGCAGGTCGATTCGGTAAAGGGAAGGGAACTGCGTTTCCCCATGCCTTCGGCGCTCTGTTCCTACTGTCTCGGCGAGACGCGGATAGGAGAACAGTTCCAGATGGGAAATGTCAAAAAAATCAGCCTGGAGAGGGAAGCCGGGAAAGGGGGAAATAATGAATAAGACGGATATTTCCCGGGAAATAGGCAGGCTGCCTCTTTCGGAACTTATTGCACGATATCCCTTTCTCGACCTCTATCTCTCTTCGGCGGGAATTGAGCTGCGCCCCGGGGAGGAACGCCCGCTGCCGGGGCTCCTTGAGTCTCTGGAAAGTGAAGAAATAGAGGACAAGGCAATAGATACCGCGGGTCTCCTGGAGGGGGCGGAAAGCCATATCCTGCAGATGCTTGCCTTTCTGGGAGGAACCGGCCGATCGGGGATTGGAGAGATAAGCATTCTGCCCGGGCGTTTCAAGACCGGAGAAGCGGAGACCTTCGGGGAGCTGCACTTCAGACGCAGTGAGACCATATCGATAGTAGGTCCCACCGGCTCGGGGAAGAGCAGGCTCCTGGCGGACATAGAGTGGATGGCCCAGGGGGATACGCCGACCGGGCGGAAGGTACTGGTGGACGGAAAAGAGCCCGACCGCAAGTGGCGTTTTTCCACCTCCGACAAGCTGGTTGCGCAGCTGTCTCAGAACATGAACTTTGTCATGGACCTTACCGTAAGGGAGTTTGTTCAGCTTCATGCGGAAAGCAGAATGACGGAGGAGCCGGAAAGGGTGGTGGAAGCGGTCATAGCCGAGGCAAATGAGCTGGCCGGTGAGCGCTTTACCCCGGAAACAGCCATAACCTCTCTCTCCGGCGGGCAGTCGAGGGCGCTCATGATTGCGGATACGGCAATCCTCTCGAAATCTCCCATCGTTCTGATAGACGAGATAGAAAATGCGGGAATAGACCGCAAGAAAGCGCTCTCTCTCCTTCTGTCGGAGGAGAAAATAGTGCTTATGGCAACCCACGACCCCATCCTCGCCCTCATGGCCGACCGGCGGATCGTCATAAAAAACGGCGGAGTACATATGGTTATTGAAACGAGTGATGAGGAGCGGCAGGTGCTCAATGATATTGAGAAGCTGGACAGGAAGGTCCAGTCGCTGCGGACAATGCTGAGATCGGGGGAAAGCCTGACCGGCTTCTCATTCTGACGTAAGGAAGGAGATTATATATGCATGACGGATGTTCGGCCAGCTTCGGTGCGGCCGGTGAAGTAGTGGAAAAAGTAAGAATGATGGGTTTCGCGGAGCAGTTTCTGCCGGTTCCGCTGCAGATTGTCTGCGGCGGCTGTTCGCGGGAGTTTGAGATGGAAACATTTGAGGCGGAATGCCCGGGCTGCGGGACAATTCATGCCGTTACCCCCTGCCACGCTTTCGATCCCGCGAATGTGGTAAGTACCGCTCCCGTGAGTGGAGGGGAGCGGTAAGGGCAAGCTGCTCCGGCTTTACTTTTTAACCTGCTCTTCAACCGGAAAAAAGATTTCTGTTTTCAGCTCGGCATCCGGAACTTCTCCGGGTGCGTTCAGATAGGTTTCATACATCCAGGGTGTGACCTTTATCTTCTCCGCGGCTATGAAAGCCATTACCTTGTTGTAAGTCTCTTCGAGGGTGGAGTATGGTCCGGTGTGGATTTCCGATACCACCTTTCCTCCGGGGATGGTTCCCGGCTCCAGGCGCCCGCTCTTTTCCATGGGGGAGGGAACCGGAAAACCGATCTCCACATCCAGGGCCTCCATATCCATATTGTGGTAAAGGGCGAAGGGAGGGCCGACGAAGGGAACCCCCTCTGACTGCATGCGGGCGGCTATCTCGCCGTAGATCGGACCCATCACATTCGGCAGTTCGCTTACCGGCGTAACAAGCCGTACCCTCAGGGTATTCTGTTCCTTTACTTCCCGTACGTTCATAATCTGCTCCTTTTGCGTTTGATGGGGTGATGATGACATGGCTAATACGACATCCCTGTGTCGTAGATAAAAAATTATGGGTAAAATTCGGCTATTCTTGCGGCCGAAGCACCTATTATCTTCCGGATGCGTTCCGGTTCCAGTACTTCGACAAAATCGCCGAACGAGAGAATGTAGCCGTAGACCCAGCCGTCCTCGGGGAAGCGGGTGCGTACCACCAGGCTTCCGTCCTCCAGGACGCTGCACTCTTCTTCGGGATAGTATTCTTCCACCATATGACGCATCACCGGATTGAATTTAAGTATGATTTCGAGGGAAGCGCTGCTGCTTTCCCGGTAATTATCCCGGAGAAAGGTGTCGAAAGAGAGATCTCTCCTTTTAAAGCGGGAATCGATCAGTTCGGGCTCCCGTATCCGGGAAATCCTGAAAAGGCGGTAGTCCTCCCGTTCCCGGCAGTAAGCGAAGAGATACCAGGATCTCCACCGGAAGGCTATGGTCATCGGCTCTACGGTTCGCCGGCTCTGCTCCAGTTTGTTGCTGGTATAGGAGAAGCGAAGAAGCTGCTCATTCTCCACCGCCTTGCGGACTATGCGGAAGGTCTCCCTCTGCCGGGGATCTCCGCCCATCATGCTGAAGTCGATGGAGAGCTTCTCATTCCTTTCGGAGAAGAGTTCCAGACCCGGACCGGGCAGGAGGGTTTTCACCTTTTCCAGGGTGCCGTCCAGACTGCTGTCCGCAAGAGAGCTGCCCACCCCCTCGAGGGCGGTAATAATAAAATAAAGGTCGTCCAGACTCATAAGCTGGCGGTCCATTTTCCAGGAGTCCATTATTCCGTAACCGCCGCGGGGGCCCTGAATGGTGAAGATCGGTATGCCCGCCAGTTCGATCGCCTCCATATCCCTCTGGATGGTTCTGACGGTCACGCCGAAGCGCTCCGCCAGTGCGGCTGCCGAAACAAGGTCGCGGTTGAGCAGGTAAACAATAATGGAAAGAAGCCGGTCGATTTTCATGGAAAGCAGTATAGCAGATTTTTCCGTAAGCGGCGCAGCAAGCGGGCGATTGACCCTTGTGGTGCGAAGGGACATAATCAGAACATATGAACCTTATAAGCGAACCGGTATTCTCCTGGGTGGTACTTCCACTGCTCATTTTTTTTGCGCGTATTTCCGATGTGACCATCGGAACCATGCGGATTGTCTTTGTCTCCCGGGGGCATAAATTCGCAGCCCCCCTGCTCGGTTTTTTCGAGGTCCTTATATGGCTGCTGGCGCTCGCCAAGATTATGCAGAACCTGAGCAACCCGCTTACCTACGTGGCCTACGGAGCGGGCTTCGCCATGGGCAATTATATCGGAATTTCCCTGGAAGAGCGGCTGGCCATGGGAATGTGCGTTGTGCGCATCATAACCCGGCGGGACGCCCACGAACTGGTCGTTCAGCTCCGCGCCGAGGGATACGGCGTTACGGTAATGGATGCCGACGGAAACTTCGGAAAAGTCGCCGTCTTCTACAGCGTAATCAAGCGCTCCTGTCTTTCTCATTTTGTTGAAATTATTCAGCAGTACAACCCCAAGGCCTTTTATACCGTGGAAGATGTTCGTTTTGTGAATGAGGGCCATTACCCCCAGGGAAACCGTATCTGGCGGCGCCCCCTCCGCAAAGGAAAATAGTACACGCTTGATGGTCAGGGATTACATTACTATATTGCAGAAATACACTGATTTCAGTCCGGAGGATGAAGCGTGAGCAGAAAGGTCGATATTGAAATACGTCAGGCGGAGATTGACGATCTTGCCGCCATCTTTCATCTGGGAGAGAAGGTTTTCACCTCCCAGGAGTTTTCCAATCTCTACCGCACCTGGGACGAGTATGAGGTTACAACCTTCTTCAACCAGGAGTCGGAAAACCTTATCGTTGCGGAGGACGATGGCCGCGTTGTCGGTTTTGCCATGGGAACCACCATCGAAAAAGCAAGATCCGCCTGGAGCTACGGCCATCTTGTCTGGCTTGGAGTCGAACCCGATTACGCCAGATCGGGAGTGGGCAGCATGCTTTTTGACAAGTTCAAAAGGCTGATGAAGAAACAGGGTGTCCGCATGCTTATGGTGGATACCCAGGCGGACAACGAGCCGGCGATCCGCTTTTTCCGGAAGAAGGGTTTTGAGAACCCCACCGAACATCTCTATCTGACAATGCAGCTTTAGGAGGTGCGCCGAATGGAAAAACGTCACATACAGGCCGACCGTCTTCATTCCCTTTTTCGGGATATGGTGGATATCTACACCCCCTCCGGAAAGGAGGAGGAACTGACCCGCTATCTCGCCGAATATCTTGACGGTACGGGACTGAGTGTCGTGCTCCGTTCGGTGGACGAAACCCGCTGCAACCTCGAGATAAGCGCGAAAAGAGCCGTTCCGGAATACCTCTTTCTGGGGCACCTTGATACGGTGCCCGCCTACGATATTGAGCAGTACGACTTTTCCGAAGAGGAAGGAAAGTGCTACGGCCTGGGGACCGCGGATATGAAAAGCGGCTGTGCAGCCCTGGTGGAGGCATTCGTGACGGCCGCCGAGGGCGGCTTTCTGCCGGGGAATGTAATGCTCTCCCTGGTTGTGGGAGAAGAGGAAAGCGGAGACGGCACCGAGGCGCTTCTGGAGGCCTACCGCTTCAAGAACGCCCTGGTTGCCGAACCTACCGGGATGCATCCCTGTACAAGCCACTACGGTTATGTGGAGATGATTCTTTCCATCTTCGGCTACCGGAGGCATGCGGCAATGTCCGATCCCGACACCCACTCCATACGGACCATGCTCCGCCTCCTTCTGCAGCTTGAAGAACGCCTTGAGAGCACCGAACGGGATACGGTGCTCAATATACGGGACCTGCACAGCTCGGAGTCCGGATTCGCATCACCCGACCGCTGCACCACCAGCATGGACCTGCATCTTCCCCCGGAAACCGGAGTAAAACAGTATTCGGAAGAGCTTGAACGCTTTTTCCGCAGCTTCCTGGACGAAAGCGCCATTACCGGGTATGAGATAGAAATGCCCTTCGTCACCGACGGCTACGTGATGGATCCCGCCAACCCCTTTCTCTCGCGCCTGGAGTCGGTCTTTACCGGATTATCGATCCCCTGGAATCCCGGTGCCTTCAGAAGCCATTCGGACGCCAACCTCCTGCGGGACGCAGGCTGCATGCCCGTTATCCTGGGCCCCGGGCTTCTTTCGGTCGCCCATACCCGGGATGAATATGTCGATTTCGATCAGGTGGTGCAGGCCGCGGAGATCTACACGGGCTTTCTGGCGGAACTGGGGAAGTAATAGCCCCGGCGGCTTCCGGCAGTCATTTCTGAGTCTATATCAGTTTACAGCTGTAGCGGGCGAATTTTTCATCATCGGTCATAATCGGTATCTTCATCGAGAGCGCCTGAGTAATGAGCATTCTGTCAAAAGGATCTTTCTGATGATAGGGGAGACTGCCGAGCAGGATAGCCGAATCGGCGGGTGTTTCAAGTTCCCTGATCCTGTCACTGCCAGGTTTTTCCGGTTCTGAAAGAGCCCACAGGAATATAGGATTCCGGTGAGCTGCCAAGGAAAAGAGCGTTCAGTTCCTCATCTTCCTCATTGAAATTGTCGGGTGTGGTAAACTCCCCTTTTAAAATTCCCGGACTCCGCTTTTCTTCCTGCCTGTGGGGGACAATATCTGCCAGAGGCAGGTTGTGCTTTGTGATAACAACCCGCTCTCCGTGGTAGACCATATCAACCAGCTTTGAAAGTTTCGCCTTTGCTTCCGATATATTTACGACCACCTGCTGCCTCCTTACTTGAAAATAGTCTTTTGACTTAAACAGGTTAAATTGGTCTGTTTGTATCCAGTTCGGGATTACGATACCTGTACTGAGTTGACAAAAACGGTAAAACATACCAATATAGTAGGAAACAGGCGGAGGTTAAAGATGGTAATTAATACCCTTTTATGGGCAGGCGCACTGGTTCTCATCATTCTGTTTCTCAGAGCTCTTAAAACGCGGGTACGCCTTGGTTTTTCGTTTCGTGTTTTTATCGCGATGCTCCTCGGGATGGGGCTGGGCCTTGCCCTCTATTTCTTCGGAGGAGAAGAGACGGCCGGAGAGGCCCGTAAATGGTTTGCCCTGGTCGGTTACGGATACGTGGATCTCTTAAGAATGCTCATTATTCCGCTGGTGCCTGCAAGCATTATCACCGGCCTTATGAAACTAGAGAATACCCGGGAGCTGAGGGAGATGGGTGGACGGACCATCGGGCTTTTCCTCTTCACGGCTACTTTGGCGAGTATCATCGGGCTTGTGACGGCAAGCCTTCTGGGAACAGGTGCAGGAATGGATACCTCGGGACTGGCAGCGAGAGAACAGCAGGGGATTGCCGATCTGTTCACCAGGCTCAGGGGATTTATACCCGCCAATCCGGTCGCGTCGGCGGCGGAGATGCAGATGATTCCCCTCGTGGTCTTTTCCCTTTTTGTCGGGATTGCGGGCGTCATCGAGATGGGAAAGAATCCGGAGCGGGTCGAACCCTTCCGTAAATTTCTTGAATCTTTCCTGAGCGTCATAATGCGCGTGACAAAAATGGTGATAAGCCTTACCCCTTACGGTGTGGCCGGACTTATGGCGTACTGGATGTCAAATACCGGACTGTCGGCACTTTCCGGCCTGGGCCTGTTTGTTGCGGGGGTGGTTATTGCCTGTCTCATCCAGATCGGTGTGGTGTACTCCGGCCTTCTTCTCGCTCTTCCACGGGTAAGTCCCCTCCGGTTTTTCAAGGCCGCCTCGCCTGCAATGCTTCTTGCCTTTACATCCCGGTCCAGTGTGGGTACGCTTACCCTTACCATCAGCACCATGACCGAACGTCTTAAGGTAAAGGAACGGGTGGCCAATTTTGTAGGCCCCATCGGCGCTGTCATGAATATGGATGCCTGCGGAGGAATATATCCCGCCATGGTGGCTGTCTTTGCGGCAAATGCGTTTGGAATAGCCCTTTCCCCGCTTCAGTACGTTCTTATTGTCGCGGTTTCCATTCTTGCAAGTATAGGCAGTGCCGGAGTTCCCATGGGCGCTACCGCCTTTACTATCATTACCCTGAGCACTGTCGGCCTGCCGGTTGAAGCGATCGGGCTGGTTGCAGGGGTCGATTTTCTGGTGGATATGTTTCGAACCGCCACAAACGTAACCGGGGACATGATGACATCGGTGGTTGTGGGCAACAGTCTCGGAGAGTTCGATCGGGAGGCTTTCAACACTCCCCTGCCGTCTCCTTCGCTCTCCTGACGAGCCTTTCCCCCTTTCGAAAAAAGACGCCCGGCAGAACAAGCCTGCCGGGCGTCTTTATTATCTCTTCTTAAAATCAGCGGTACAGGGGTCCGTAGTTGGTACAGGCGCGGTAGTCGGAACCTTCGGGATCCATTCCGAAGGAGGCCCAGGCGCTGGGACGGAAGATCCTGTCCGGGCTGACATTGTGCATGCAGACCGGTATGCGGAGCATGGAAGCGAGGGTTATCAGGTCCGCTCCGATGTGGCCGAAGCTGATTGCTCCATGGTTGGCTCCCCAGTTGGCCATAACCGAATAGACGTCGGTAAAGGGGCCCTCTCCGGTAAGGTTCGGCACGAACCAGGTGGTAGGCCAGGTGGGATTTGTCCGCGCGTCCAGGGTCTTGTGCACCTTTTCGGGAACCTCGACGGTGTAGCCTTCGGCTATCTGAAGCACCGGACCCTGACCGTCGACCAGGTTCAGCCTGCTCATGGTGCAGGGCATGCCGCCGCGGGTAAGGAAGTCGGTGGAGTATCCGCCGCCGCGGAAATAGCCTATGTCCGCCGGGCGGAATTCGACGGCGTCCAGGGTTTTTGCCACATCCTCTTCGGTGATTTCCCAGAAGGGCTTCATGGCCGGTTTTCCATCCCTGGTCATTTCGCCGGCACCGTCAAGGGTGGTCGATCCGGAGTTGATAAGGTGGATAAAGCCGTCCTTTGCCGGACCTTCGGGTTTCCATCCTGTTACCCGTTCGATAGCCTCGGGACTCCAGTAGGTGCGGACGTCGCTGAAAATCTGGGCGGTATTGGTAAGGAGGTGGCCGAAGAGCATGGGCGCTCCGTTCAGGGCATCGTTTTCAGTCGCCATTACGTATGCTTCCCGGATGCCGTTCCAGTCGAAGGAGGTGTTCAGGATTGTCTCGAGAAAGTCGCCGTTCGCCTTGTAGTCGGTCCACTGGCGCTGTCCCTGAAAACCTCCGAGGATGGCGTTCCGTCCGTTTGCTTCCTCTCCGAAGCCCTTCTCCGCGAGGCGGGGATTACCGATCATAAGGTCCCTGGCAATCAGGGTCATCTTGACGACCATTTCCCAGTCTTCGTCCTTCTGCCTGCGGCTTCGCTGAACCTCCGCGGGGTTGTCGTCGGCTCCCTCTTTGCAGTTCTTCTTAACCCAGGCAAGTGCCTTTTTGTATTCATCCTCGTCATAGATCTTTTCATCAATGCGGCGCATTATTTCCACGGATTCAACACATTCGGTCCGTATGCCGAGGTACTTCTGAAAGAAACCCTGGTCGACGATGGACCCGGCAATTCCCATGGAGACACCGCCTATGGAGAGGTATGCCTTGTTGCGCATGGTAGCTACCGCGAGCCCTGACTTTACAAAGCGGAGGATTTTTTCGCGGACATCTTCCGGTATGCTTGTGTCGCCTGAATCCTGTACGTCCCGTCCGTAGATACCGAAGGCGGGAAGTCCTTTCTGGGTATGCGCGGCAAGAACCGCTGCAAGATAGACCGCTCCCGGCCGTTCGGTTCCGTTGAATCCCCATACCGCCTTCGGCAGAAGCGGATCCATATCCATAGTCTCCGAACCGTAGCACCAGCAGGGTGTCACGGTAAGCGAGACTCCGACATTTTCTTTCCTGAACTTGTCGGCGCACTGTGCCGCTTCCGCGAAACCCCCGATTGTGGTATCCGCAATAACGCACTCCACGGGCAGCCCGTTCGGATGGCGCAGGTTGTCGCTTATCAGCTTAGCGGCGGCCCGTGCCATGTTCATGGTCTGCTCTTCCAGACTTTCCCTGACTCCTCCGAGCCTTCCGTCAATAGTGGGACGGATTCCGACCCTGGGCATCTCTCCCTTGAGCCTGTTTTTCGGCGGGTTCATCGTAATGTTTTTAACATCAGCCATTCTTGCCTCCTGTAATAATATGCTTTTTCATTCCATCGAACCCTGTGCGGGATCGTGAATTATCAGATCGGTTTTCAGCCGGCGGATTTCGGGGAAGTCCGACCGGTCGCCCTCTATTCTGCGCAGGAGAAGCTGCGCCGCTTCCTGCCCCATTCTGCCCATGGGCTGGGAAATGGTAATGCTTGAAAAGCCGAGAATCGAAGAGAGGGCCATATCATCAAAGCCCGCGATGTTCATCGGGGCGGGGATATGCTTCTTGTGATCGATAAGGTATTTTGATGCACCGACATGGAGAAAGTAGTTGGCAATGAATATCTGGTGAGGGGGAGAGGGGAGCTCCATGAGTTCTCTCATGAACCGGTATCCGGTATCAACATCAAACTTGCCCAGACGGATTATCTCCTTATCAAGGGGGATGCCGAAATGATCAAGAGCGGCCAGAAATCCCTCGTACCGTTCCCTGAAACTGGTAAGGGAAAGGTCTCCTCCGATAAAGCCGAAACGCCGGTGGCCCTGGCCAATTAGGTATTTCATGGCGGAAAAGGTTCCTTCACGGTTATCGACCAGGACTGCATCGGAGGGCGGATCGTCGGTAAGCCGGTCGATAAGGACGGAAGGTATTCCGAGGGCTTCAAGTCTTCTTAACGATCGGCCCTCTGCCGTACAGGGTATGATGATAAGGCCGTCGACGCACATCTCCACCATCAGTTCGATACGGTTCTCCTGCTGGCCGATTGAGTTGTCGGCATTGCTCACCAGAAGGCTGTATCCCGAAGCCTTGAGCTCATCCTCAACTCCCTGGGCAATATTCATGAAGAAGTCGTTTGCCAGTTCCGGCACGATAAAGCCGACAAGCCGGGTTTTCCGGGTTTTCAGGCTGCGGGCTATGTTGTTCATGCGGTAGCCTGTTGTCTTTATCGCCTGCATAACCTTCTGTCTGGTTTCTTCGGTGAGGTGGGAATCGTTGTTCAGTACCCGCGAGACCGTCGCGGTGGAAACGCCGGCGGCTTCGGCTACATCTTTTACCCTTGGGGGCATGAACACTCCTTGTAATCGATTACATGGTAATTTTACCACCATATTTGCCTTAGCGCAAGGAAAACCCGCTCTTGCCTTACAGGAGGGGAGGCTTTACAATCCGGCCCCAGGAGGAGATTAATGATACCTGAAAAAGTCCGGCTGGTCCTGAAAAGATATTCCCTTTCGGCGCTCGAATTCGAATCCGGAAGCACTCCCACCGCCGAAATGGCCGCGGAAAGGATAGGGGTAAAGGTGGGGCAGATTGCCAAATCTATTCTGCTCAGAGGAAAGGACGGCAGATTCTTCCTGGTGGTATGTGCGGGAGACCGTAAAATTGTGTCGGGGAAAATGAAGCGTCTTACCGGGGTTAAGTGTTCCATGGCGAGCGCCGAAGAGACCCTTGCCGTAACCGGCTACCCGCCGGGGGGAGTCTCTCCTTTTGCGCTGGAAGGGGTTGATATCTTCCTCGATGAAAGCCTGAAGGAGTGGGAAACGGTGTACCCGGCAGCCGGAAACGATGCCACGGGAGTACCCGTCTCGCCCGCCGGACTTCAGGAAATAACCGGTGCTCCTTTTGCGGAGCTGACCGGCACAGTCGGGGCCGAAAATGATTAACGTTTAACATCAAATATCTCTACTTAGATCCCTTGTGTTGCAGTAAATGCTACATTCTTTTTGACTTTTACCACTATGGGAGTTAAAATAGACGTTCGCCTCAAAAAAAAACCAGAGGAGAAGGGAGAAAAGCATGAGAAAAAAGACATTTTTAACGCTTACTGCGCTGATTCTCGTCCTTTCGCTTATAAGCGGATGTGCGGGACTCGGCGGGGGACGGCAGGAGGTAAAGGAGTCCTTTACCCTGCAGGTTGTCGAGACATCGGATCTTCACGGTTCGATTTTCCCGTACGACTTTATCAATGACAAAACAGCATCGACATCGCTTGCACAGGTCGCTTCCTACGTCCGGGAACAGCGCGAAGTGCCGGGTCAGGAGGTGCTGCTGCTTGACAACGGGGATATCCTTCAGGGACAGCCGATTGTCTATTACTACAATTTCGAGGCAACCGAAGAAGAACATATCCAGGCATCCGTAATGAACTGGATGGGTTATGCCGCCGCTTCGGTGGGTAACCACGATATTGAAGCCGGGCATCCGGTATACGACAGGATTGTCGATGAGTTCGACTTTCCCTGGCTCGCCGCCAATGCGGTGGACGAGAAAACCGGGAAACCCTATTTCGAGGCCTATACCGTCGTGAATATGCACGGGGCAAAGATAGCCATTCTCGGCATGATAACTCCCGGTATTCCCAACTGGCTGCCGGAAGATATCTGGAAGGGCATCCGTTTTGACGACATGATTGATACGGCGGAAAAGTGGGTTCCCATCATTCAGGAAAAGGAAAAGCCCGATCTCATCATCGGCCTCTTCCATGCGGGAGTGGACTATACCTACAGCGGGTCCAGGGATGAAAAGAACAACGAAAATGCTTCCGCCCTGGTGGCCGAGATGGTTCCCGGTTTCGATCTTATCTTTACCGGTCACGATCATAAAGACACCAACATGACGGTTACGGATCCCACGGGGAAAACGGTTCACATTCTCGGAGCCCTGAATGCCGCCCGTACGGTTGCCGCCGCTTCTGTTGCTTTTGAATACCTTCCTGAAGAGGACGATTTTTCCGTCTCCGTTGTTGAAGCAAAGACGGTGAAGATGGACGGCTACGATCCCGATCCTGCCTTCATCGGCAAGTTCGCCGATGCAAAGCTTACGGTAAAAGATTATGTGTCCAAGCCTATCGGGGAGTTCACAAAAACCATATCCACCCGTCCATCCATGTTCGGAGATTCGGCCTTTGTCGATCTGATACATGACATTCAACTTGAAATTACCGGATCCGATCTCTCTTTCTGCGCCCCCCTCAGTCTTGATGCGGAGATTGAAAAGGGAACCGTTTACGTCCGGGATATGTTCAATCTCTACAAGTATGAGAATCTTCTCTACACCATGGAGCTTACCGGTGCCGAGGTGAAGAAGGCCCTGGAATATTCCTACGGCGGCTGGTTCAATACGATGACCGGACCCGGTGACCGTCTTATCAACTACAAAAAAGATGAAAACGGAAACATGATCTGGGACGACCGGTACAACACCTATGAGACCGTAACCCGCTACTATAATTATGATTCCGCTCAGGGAATCGATTATACCGTTGATGTGTCGAAGCCCGCGGGAGAAAGAATCACAATCCGCGGTTTTTCCGACGGCAGGCCCTTTAAGCTTGATGAAACCTACATGGTGGCGATAAACAGCTATCGGGGCAACGGCGGCGGCGGACACCTTACCCGCGGAGCCGGGATCGATGCCGGGCAGCTATCGATGAGGATCAATTCCTCAACGGTAAAGGACCTTCGCTACTACCTGCTCAAGACGATTGAAAACAGCGGCACCGTCACCCCGGAAGCCGACGGGAACTGGAGCGTGGTTCCCGAAGCCTGGTGGGAAAACGCCAGGGAACGTGATTATGCTTCGCTCTTTGAGGGTAAAAAGTAAAACCGTATACAGTATAAAGCCCCGGAGGTACTCATGTGCCTTCCGGGGCTTTTTTTGCGGATGGAGATTCAGAAGCTTCGGAGCGAGCGGATGCTCAGATCCGCAGGAAACCCCTCTCCCTTCAGGACAATCCGCTTCGGTCTGCCGGGGAGGAGATGAAAACAGTTGTCGGAAAAGCGGCCTTTCCATTCACTGCTTTCGAGTACGACATAGAATGCGGGAACATCGGTGGTAAGTTCGATAATCTCCTTCTCCTCTTCGGTAAGGCGGCGCATGTTTATTTTCGCCTTACGTATATCGCAGCTTTTCGGGGCGGCAAGGAGGAGGGTATTTTCCAGCTCCCCGCCGGCGTCATCCGGTACGAAGCGGCAGTGAATGAAACTTTGCTCCGGAGCCTCTGTTTCCGGATCAAGGAGCTCCTCCGTAAGAAGGGTGGAGGAATCGGGCTCCAGGGAACATCTGTATACGCTTGAATTGCGCACGGAGCCGTCAAAGCCTGTAACTCTTACTTCCAGGGAGCCGTGAATCTTGCGGAGGGTGTCATTCAGACCGTAGACCGACACCTTCCCGGGGTTTCTGTTGAACATGACGATATGAAGAGGGGCAAAAAATCTTCTGGCGGCATAGTGAAGGGCTTTCCAGCTTCCGTCGTATTCCAGGGATGACCAGGAAGCGACGGGCCAGTTGTCGTTCAGCTGCCAGTAAAGCGCTCCCATGCAGAGAGGGCGGCGGCTGCGCCACTCTTCCACGGCGGTCGTTATCGCCATCGCCTGCTGTACCTGGCTCAGGTAGAGGGTCTCCTCAAAGCTTGCGGGAAAGCGGAAATAGCGGGAGATGGTGGAGATAATTATGGTGTTTCCCCGGTCGTTTTTCTGATGATGCTCCATGACGGGACTCGTGATGTTACGTTCCTCAGGGGAAGCGAAGGTGTCCACAGTCCGTGAAGAAGAGAAAGACTGGAAACCGAACTCGGAGCAGAAACGGGGGGTTACCTCACGGTACGCCTCGAAAGGTTTTCCTTCGTGCCAGACGCTCCAGTAGTGCATGTCTCCCCTGGAGTCGTCGTGCCAGCAGTCGGAATAGTCCCCTTCTCCGGCGGAGGGGGAGGAGGGCCACCAGCGTCTGCCGGGATCTATTTCCTTAACCGTTTTTCCTATCACTCCTTCATTGAGCCGGTCGTAATCGATAATGTAGCGGTCGCGGTTCTGACGGGATTCTTCAAACCAGGTAAGGGCTCCCACATCTTCGTTGTTTCCGCACCAGAGAACGATTGAGGGATGATCCTTGAGGCGCCGGACCTGGTATTCCGCCTCTTCCCTTACGCCCTCCAGAAACCATGCTTCCGAGGGGTAGAGAGCGCAGGCAAACATAAAATCCTGCCAGACCATGATTCCCCTGCGGTCGCATATCCGGTAAAAGGTTTCGCTTTCATAGTGGCCGCCTCCCCAGACCCTGAGCATGTTCATGTTGGCGTCCGCCGCGGACCCTATAAGCTCCTCATAACGTTCTTCGCTGACCCGGCCGGGCAGGGCGTCCATGGGAATCCAGTTGGCTCCCTTGCAGAAAATGTCTCTTCCGTTTATGCGGAAGGTCATCGGTACGCCGTGATCATCCGGTTCTGTTATCACCTCCACCGTTCTGAACCCGATCTCCCTGCTTACAAGATCGTTATCGGTGGAAACTTCGAGAGTGTACAGGGCCTGGGCTCCATAGCCGGCTGGCCACCAGAGTTCGGGCTCTTCCACCTTCAGAGTCTCCCGCAGGGTCTGTGTTCCGGCGGCCAGGTGGACTTCCCTGCTGTATTCAGCTCCGGCGCAGCGTATCCCAAGCATGATGGAGCCCGCCTCTGCCGCATATATATCGACTGCCGCATTCAGATGCCAGGTTCCGTCTTTAAGAGAAATGTCGGTATGTACCGCCTCGATCCTTTCGAGGGGGATAACGTTGATGGAGACCTCTCCATATATACCGGAAACCATGAGGCAGGGACCCCAGTCCCAGCCGGCATGGCACTGGGCCTTGCGGATAAGGTTCCTGTTCATGGACTGAAGAGGATGTACCGTATGGGGAACAGGATAGGGAAGCCCCCCGGCAAGCTCTGCTGCCTTGTGTTCAGGGGATTCAATGCAAAGCTCAAGAATGTTTTCCCCTTCCCGCAAAAGGCCGGAAACATCGAAGCGGTAGCGCAGAAACATATTGGAGCAGCTTCCGGCGTGCTTTCCGTTCACAGACACTTCGGCGAAGGTGTCTACGGAATCGAGTTCAAGAAAGATATGACCGCTGCTCAGAAAACTGCCTTCAAGTATAAATCGTTTGCGGAATATCCACGGTTCTCTGCCTATCCACTGGACTGTCTTTTCATTGCGTCCGTAATAGGGGTCGGGAATCCGGCCCGCCTCGAAAAGAGCGGAAATGTTGTCCCCCGGAACAGTCATTGCCACGGTCGATCCGTCTCCCGGCCGTTCGAGTTCCCACTGTGTATCAAGTATAAGCTTTTTCAATTCCGGCTCCTTTATGCAGGTTGGATTAAAAAACAACCAACACGTATATTTTACTCACTAAAATCGGGTGTTAACAAGGCTTTATAGGGCAAAACAATAAAAATATCAGAAAAAACTTGACATATAATCAGGTCCATGTGAAACTATTGTTAGTTGGATTAAAAATCAACCAACCCACGTGAGACAGGTGAATGAAACGGACAAAGGTTATTAACAGATCCCGCATAATGAGGGAGATATGGATACGGCGTGAGACCAGCAGGGTTGAGATTGCCAAGTCGCTCGGACTGGATAAATCGACCATCTCCAACAACGTAAACGAGCTGCTTGAGATGGGCGTAATCGTTGAATCATCGGAAGGAAACGCAAGTCCCCAGGGGGGAAGGAAGCCGGTCCATATCAAGCTGAACCGCCATTACGGCTGTGTCCTCGGACTGGAACTCCGGCCGGACTGCTATACCGCGGTCACCGTGGATCTTGAGGGCGAAATAATCTACTCCCGCTTTGAAAAGATCCGCATTTCCACCGCGAACCTCGCGGAAAAATTTCTGGAAATTGTCAGTTCCCTGTCTGTGGAGCTGGAGAATAAAAACATCAGCCTCCTCGGCATAGGAGTAGGCATTTCGGGAGTGGTAAATGCCCACGAGGGAATAATCAAATTCTCGGCTCCCTTCAACATTACCGAAGAGACCAATTTTTATTCCCTGGTCACTCCGCATCTCAATGTCCCCGTGTTTATCGACAACGATGCCAACGCCTGTGTCTGGGGAGAACTTGCATTTCACCGCAGAAAGGATCTGAAAGATTTTATCTTTCTGCTTCTCGAATTCTGGGACTACGATCCCGAGGTTAATACGGTCTGCAACCGCACCGGTGTCGGTGTGGGACTGGTCATAAACGGTTCCGTTCATTACGGCTCCCACTATTCCGCGGGAGAATTCAAGAGCATATACATGAGGGAAGGCTCGGTCGGACAGTTTTCACTGACCGAAGAGGAGCAGATGCAGGTCCAGGAAGAGGAGCGGATCCGGGAAAAGTTTCTGCGGGAACTGGGCGCCCACGTAGGGCTCCTGGTAAACACCTTCGATCTGAGCCATGTGATCCTGGGCGGATATTTTGAACACTACGACCAGCAGGCGATACAGATCTTTCTTGAAGAGATAGAGAAAAACTGGCCTTATGCCTCACTCATGAAAAACAAAACGGACATATGGTTTTCCTCTTTCGGAGATCAGGCTGTGGCCTACGGGGCCGCGGGAATGGTGCTGAACACCCTGTTCAGCGATCTGGAGGCACATGACGGAAATGGACTGAAACGGAATTTCCGCAACGGTATTGTCGTTTTCTGAGCAGTTACATGGTGCGTAACCTGGAAACAGGAAGCAATAAAAAACCTTCTCAAAGAGAGGGACACGGAGGTTTAGTGATGAAAAGCAAAAGAGGGTTGGGTCTGCTTATGCTGGCTGCCCTGGTACTTCTGGCCGCGGTAACCGGCTGTCAGAAAAAAGAGGCGGAAAGCGCCGAAGCGCAGCAGGTTGTTGTAAAAGCGATGGCCTATGGTGACAACTCCAATCAGGAAGGTGTCAACTGGGTCCGGATAGTCAATTCCTTCGAAGAAGAGAATCCCGATATCAAAATAGATTACGAGATGCTCTACGATGAAGCGTATCACCAGAAAGTAGTTGCCCGGCTTGCGGCCGGAGATGTACCCGACCTTGCCTACATGGGCGCCGATGCCCGCTGGGGAGCTCCCTGGAAGGAAGCTGGTCAGCAGTTTGATCACCGTGACTATATTGATGCTGACTATTACGACTTCTCGCTCATTCCCCCCATGGGACCGAACGGCGAAATCTATGAGATACCCCTTGGAACCAGCAACATTACCACGGTTCTCTATATGAATGAGAAACTCGTAAAGTCTCTTGGTTTTGAAGCACCCGAAACCTACGAAGATATGGTGGCAATGGTACCTGCGGCGCGTGAGGCCGGTATCGAAGTTGTTTCCATCGACGGCGCGGACGGATGGGCATGGGGCTCATGTCTGATGTCGGCCTTCATCGCCCGGGTTTCCGGAGATCCCCAGTGGGTTTCCAAGGCTGTTGCAGGTGAAAACAAGTTTACCGACAAGGCGATGGTGGACGCCCTCGGCCTCATCACCAGAATGGTTGAGGATGGTGTCATCTCCTCCAAGTCGGTCCTGGTCGATTACGGTGCCAACATTTCCAACTTCAGCAACGGAAAGGCGCTCTTTATGGTACAGGGACAGTGGGCTGCCGGCGGTATCGAGAATCCCGAAGTGGCTGATAATACCCTTATGCTGGCATGGCCGAAACTTCCCGGAGAAAAAGCCGCGACCGCAGGCTCCGTTGCAGCGGCAATTCAGGTCGGTTACGGTCTTACAAAAGATGGGGCTTCCGATCCCGCGGTACGTGATGCGGCTCTCAAGTTCATCAGGTATTTCTACAGTGAGCCGGAAACGACCCAGCGCCTTCGTGATGGTGCCATTGTCGCTCCCATCCTGAAAGGCTATGAGGTTCCCGACGATCTTCCCTCCATTGTAAAAGAGAAGGTTGCTCTGGCACAGACCGCCATGAACACCGATGTTATTGATGCCTTCCTCAGCGGCGACGCCAACGAAGCCCTGAACACCGGAATGCAGCAGATAGCAAACGGATCCGCAACGGCAAAAGAGGTTGCAGAGAAGGTCGAGTCGCTGGTCCAGCGATAAGCAGACAGGAGAGAGGGCCGACAGGCCCTCTCTTTTTTAAGGAGTGTGATGTGAAAAAGCGGGATCAGCAGGCTCTGTTTATCTACCTTGGAATGGTTGCGCCTGCGCTGATAATTTATCTCTTTATCGTCGCNNTTCGGTTGTGCTCAGCTTTTCGGACTTCAATCCGAACAGGGGCGGCGACTGGAATTTTGTCGGCTTCCTTCAGTACAAAACAATGCTGTCGGATCCCAATTTCTGGCATGCCCTTAAAAACAATCTTATTGTCGTGGCCGTTTCGGTTTTCGGTCAGATTCCAATCGGCTTTGTTCTTGCCTATATTCTCTACCGGAAGCTGGTGAAGGGGCGCAACTTTTTCCAGACCATCGTCTTTCTGCCCCATTTCCTTTCCACCATAGTGATAGGAATAATGTGGAAGCGGATGTTTCAGGCCGACGGTCCGGTCTCGGGGCTTATACAGATGATAAGCGGAGATCCCACGGCCCAGTTCGAGATGATGCTCTATCGTGAAACGGTGATGATTCCCGTAGGCTTCGCCCTTATCTGGATCTATACGGGGCTGTACATGATCATTTTCCTCGCCAACCTTCAGAAGATTGATGAGAATCTGATCGAGGTTGCCAAAATTGACGGAGCCACGGAACCGCAGATCTTTATGAAGATTATCGTTCCCATCCTTTCGGGAACCATTCTCGTATCGACGATACTGGCAATAGCAGGATCGCTTCGCGGTTTCGACCTTATATTTTCCATAACGACCCAGGGGCTGCAGCGCAACAATGCGATGGTGCTGCCCATTTTCATGTATCAGACGGCCTTTCAGAATTACTCGAACGAGATGCGCTTTGCCTACGGTGCGGCAATCTCCAACGCAATTGTGATAGTCTCTCTGATTCTCATAGTGGTAAGCCGGATGGTGAGCCGGAAAAAGGATTTCTAGAGGTGCCTTCCATGCTCAATAAACAGACAGACAAGGTGAAAAGCGTCGTCGGGAAAGGCCTTTCCTACTTCATCCTTATAAGCTGGGCGCTGATTACCATCCTGCCGCTCTTCTGGATGACCTATTCCTCCTTTAAATCCAATGAAGAACTGGTACGGGATATCTACGCATTCCCCCACGACCTTTTTGACAACAATGATGATGAATATGTGATTATCCCGCCTCAGCTTAATGTTATACCCGATTATGATATAAAGACTGACACAAGAGAGCGGCTGATAATTGAATCGGCCACGATATCTCCCGGAAGAAGATTGATGGTCCATTTTCTTGTAAAAGAGGAGCTCCCCGCGGATGTGGCGGCCTTGAAACCGGGCGATACCCTGCGACTCAGCCAGCTTCCTCTGGATATGAGGGTTGAGATAAGCTGGAAGACCATCTGGTTCAACTACCGTTCCGCCTTTATCCGAGGCGGTCTGGCCCTGAAATTCGTCAACAGTCTTATCTATGCGGTTTCTTCCACCTTCATGATAAACCTTTTCGGTCTTATGATGGCCTTTGCCCTGAGCAAGATGCAGTTCAGAAAACTCTCCTACGCCCTGGGAGGGATAGTGGGACTTGGATATCTGATCAGCATAAACTCGGTGATTATTCCCCTCTTCCTGATGCTGACAAGGGTAAGCCTGACCGATACCCATATCGGCATTATTCTGGTCTATACCGCTTTCGGGCTTCCCCTGGCGGTGATGCTCGATTCCCAGTTTATCAGCGGACTTCCGGACAGCCTGGTGGAGTCGGCCCGGATAGACGGCGCCTCGACCTTCCGCCTCTTTCTCTCCATAATAGTTCCCATGGCCAAACCGGTCATTGTGACGGTCAGCATAATAAGCGCCCTTGGTATCTGGAACGAATTTCTCCTGGTCCTTGTTCTTGCCAGCTCGGAGTTTACCAAGTCCCTTCCCGTCGGAGTCTACTCTTTCTCGAGCCTGACAAGCACCCAGCTCGGATGGCAGCTGGCAGCCCTGGTAATTGCTACCGCTCCGGCAATGATTGTCTATTTTATGTTTCAGAAACGTCTCGCCGAAGGTGTAGTAGGCGGAGCAATTAAAGGATAAGAGATGAAAATTTTAATAAACCACATTGGTTACGAACAGAATGAGGCAAAAACGGTGGTTCTTGAATCCCGGTCGGCCCCTCTCCCGGAGAGCGGCATTACCGCGGAACTGCTGGACGGGACTGATGGCAGACCGGTGTTTTCTCTGCCCCGGAGGTCATCCGGAGCCGTTGAGGGATGGACAGGACGCTGGTTTGCGACCTTCGATTTTACCGCTTTTACTTCCCCCGGAACCTACCGGGTAAGGATCAGCACTGGAAGCGAGCGGCTGGAAAGCGCCCCCTTCCGCATTGCCCGGGAGCTTCTTCCGGATCTATGCATATCGGACATCCTCTTCTATTTCAAGGGACAGCGCTCTTCGGGCAGGTGGGACCTGGCCGATAGAAAGGCTCCGTTTTATGGAGGAAGAGAGGGCACGGCCGATGTGCACGGCGGCTGGTTCGACGCCGCCGGCGATTTCAGCAAGTACCTTTCCCATCTCTCCTACGCCGATTTTGTAAATCCCCAGCAGGTACCGATGGTGGTCTGGGCTCTATTCTCTCTTGCAGATACCCTCGGCGCCCACCCCCGGCATGGGGGATCTCTCCTTGAGGAGAGGACCCTTGAAGAGGCGTGGTGGGGTGCAGATTTCCTGGTGAGAATGCAGGACCCCGAAGGCTATTTCTACACGACCCTTTTCGATCAGTGGAACAAGAAGAGTGAAGACCGTATGATCTGCTCCTTTCGGACCCAGAAGGGGCACCGGATGGAAGGATACCAGGCAGGATTCCGTCAGGGCGGGGGAGTAAGCATCGCGGCACTCGCGAAGGCGTACCGGTACGTACGCCGGGATATTCCCGAAGACGGTTTTACACCGGAACAGTTTCTGGAACGGGCCGTTGCGGGATATGATCACCTGAAAAAGCACAACCCTGAATATCTGGATAACGGACGCGAAAACATCATCGACTATTACTGCGCCCTTCTGGCTGCCGTCGAGCTGTACCGGAGCACCGGTGATGAACGCTACATCGGAGAGAGCAGGGAATGGACGGCAAAGCTGCTGTCCCTCTTTTCCGGAGAAAAGGCCTGCTGGATGACCGAGGAGGGCAGTTCCCGTCCCTTTTTTCACGCCTCCGAAAGCGGTCTCCCGCTCCTTGCGCTGATTCACTGCATGGATATTGAACCCGATGAAGCACGGAAAAAGGAGCTCAGGAAGAGCATTCGCGGGATCTGCGGTGCGGAGCTGGCGAGGACCGAAGAGACGTACAACCCCTTCCGGCTATCGCGCCAGGTGGTGCAGCCCCTCGGGGGCGAAGTCCGCTCATCATTTTTTATTCCCCATGAAAACGAGACCGGCTACTGGTGGCAGGGTGAAAATGCCCGGCTTGCATCGGTGGCCTGCGCCTTTCGCATGGCTGCCGGAATCTTCGGTACCGATCCTGAAACCCCCGGGGATACTGAAATGGCTGAGCGTCTGAGAGTACAGGCGGCATCGCAGCTCGACTGGATTCTCGGCCTGAACCCCTTCGATATGTGCATGCTCCAGGGACACGGAAGAAACAATCCGAAGTACGAAGATCATTATCCCAACGCTCCCGGAGGGATCTGCAACGGCATAACCGGCGGATTCCTTGACGAAGCGGATATCGATTTTCTGCCCTCTGCGGTAGAGGGGAGGGGGGATCACCGCTGGCGCTGGAGCGAGCAGTGGATACCCCATGCCGCCTGGTTCCTGCTTGCCCTTTCGGCGGGAATGAAAAAGTGAGCGACCTCGTACTGGTACCGCCTCCCCGAAGTATCCGCAGGGAAAAGGGAGAGATTGCGGTTGACGGTGACGCAGCCGCAGATATCTCCGCCTGGACGATCGGCTCCCCCCTGCCCGAGGGAGTCAGTTTTTCGGCGGGGCCTCTTGCGGAGGGAGACCATCCCGATGGCCACAACCGCTACCGGCTTACCATAAGCGGCAAAGGAATTGAGATAGAAGGTGCGGGTCCGGGAGAGCTCTTTTCCGCCATCCAGACCCTGCGCCAGATTCTCATGCAGTGTGATGGAAGCGTACCCTGCTGTACCATAGATGACTGGGCCGATTACCCCGTGCGCGGTGTAATGCTCGACATCAGCCGGGACAGGGTTCCCACCATGGAGACCCTCTTCGGACTGATCGATATGTGGGCGCTGCTCAAGCTCAACCAGCTTCAGCTCTACATGGAACACACCTTCGCCTACCCGGGGCACGAGAAGGTCTGGAAGGATGCTTCCCCCATCACCCCCGGAGAGATCCGGCAGCTGGACCGGTACTGTGCTCAGCGTGGGATCGAACTTGTTCCCAATCAGAACTCCTTCGGTCATATGGAACGCTGGCTCATGCATGAGGAATATCAGCATCTCGCCGAGATGCCCGGAGGCTTTACCGATCCCTGGGGAGTCTTCAGACCGGCCTCTTCCACCCTTGCTCCGTCCGCCCCCGGTACGCTTGCCTTTCTGGGAGAACTCTACGACCAGCTGCTGCCCTGTTTTTCCAGCTCATTTTTCAACATCGGCGGAGACGAACCCTGGGAACTCGGGCAGGGTCGGAGTGCGGCTGCGTGCAAACGGCTCGGACTGGAAAGGGTATATGTTGATTTCCTGCTGGAGCTTCACGGACTTGTCCGGTCCCGGGGAAAGCGGATGATGGTGTGGGCGGATATCCTCATGAAGTACCCCGCCATGGTGGATGAACTTCCCGAAGATATCATCCTTATGGAGTGGGGCTATGAAGGCGACCATCCCTTTGAATCGGAGTGTGAGCGCCTGGCAAGCGTAAAGAACGACTACTATCTCTGCACCGGCACATCGGCCTGGAACACCCTGGGGGGGCGCTGGCCGAATACGGTGGAAAACATCGGAAGAGCAGCGCGTATCGGACTGGAGAACGGCGCCGGCGGATTTTACATTACCGAATGGGGTGACAACGGCCACCTGCAGCAGCATCCCGTCCCCATGCCCGGCTATTTTTATGCAGCAGCTGCGGCCTGGAACGTTGAGGGAGCGGATTCTTTTGATATGACCCGTGCTCTTTCACGCTTTGCCTTCGGCAGTGCCGACGAGAGCGCCGCCGGGGCCCTCATGCTGCTCGAGGAACTTGGAGGGGTAAGCGGCATCAAGATGCATAACGCCTCTCTTCCCTGGGCGGTTCTCACTGATCACCTTGCACCCTACTACCGGGACGCCGTCGAGACCGCGGCTGCAGCGGGCTACAATTTTTCCGGAGAAGAGGCACTGCTCGACCGGGCCGATCTGCTGCTCGATGAGGCTGAAGCTGCGGAAGCCGCTCCGGAAGAAATAATAGAGGAGCTTCGTTTTACCAGCGCCATTATCCGTTTTGCCTGCCGCCTGGGCCGGGAAAAGGATAATCCCGGTGCGCGGAGCGGACTGAGAGAGACTCTTTTATGCCTGATTGCGGAGTATCGCCGTATATGGAATAAGCGCAGCCGCCCAGGCGGTTTGAACGAGAGCGCCGGACGGCTGGAAGCCCTTGCGGACAAGCTGAAAGGCTGAAAGAGTTTCTACTGTCCCCAAGATTCCACTTTTTTTTCGCCTAATCGGCGTATCCAGGCCTGGCTGAACTGCTGCAGGGAAAA
>NPID01005986.1_pt1 | contig 37465 bp, 36 predicted proteins | sample 8637491 | NCBI WGS metagenome assembly NPID01 (sample SAMN07420843, study PRJNA396082) | bioreactor metagenome | isolation source: sample BA6 brine-fed electro-methanogenic bioreactor BA | place: Japan: Kochi | collected 2016-06-14 | reverse complement strand
CACTACTAGAATATAAAACTAACCCTTAAAAACACTAATATAAAATAAATAGAAAAAAATAATAAAAAATTAATTATGAGACAGCCTCAAAAAGAACTAAAAAAAAAATAATTAAAGAATCTTAAATTATTATATTATGCTTATTTTAAATTGCAGAAACTTCTCCCTGTATTAGAGATGCTATCTTTGATTTTAAATATACCTGGTAGAGATTTTCCCCTGTGTTTATTCTTTTTCCTCTTCGTATCTTTATGGAAAAAATTTTTTTTAATCCACCTTCCCCACCGGAAATAAATAAATAGCAAATTCATTAACCCCATCCAGTTTAAGAAGCTCATCTAAATATTCCTGATCATAGGCCCCAATAGCACAGGTTCCACATCCTATGGCCTCCACCGCCAGGTACATGTTCTGCCCGGCATGCCCCGCATCCAGGGCAATTACCTTGTGGGAGTCCAGACCATAACGCCATTCCATCCGGTAGGGAATGGTACTCCAGATAAAAGTCACTGCCGAGGAACCGGCAAAATCCTGATTAAAAGCAGCCTTAACCATCTTTTCTTTTAAGTTAGGGGTTTTAAATTCCAGTAATAACTCATGGGTTAAAGGTAAATAGCGATAAACTCCTTCTTCTAATCCCTCCACATTAAAAACTGCCAGGTAAGTCTCCAGGGCATGACGGCAACCTGCAGAAGGCACCACCCGAAAGGCATAGGCCCCGGCTAAACGCCGTAAACCCTGGGTAGCCCATAAGAGAAAAGACAGCTCCTTTAAAGATAAACTATTCCCCTTAAAATTACGCCGACTGATCCGGTTTTTCATGGCTTCAGAGAGTTTAATATCATATTCCTCATCCCAATCCGCATAAATTAACTCTATCCTTTTTTTACCCAGATCATAGGGTTTTTCTATAGGTGGTACCTCCACCTGCAGGCTCTGATCTGTCTGGGAAAAATCAATCTCCTTTCGTATGGAATCTTTTAAAAAATTACGGTATTGTATTATTTTTTCTTTATCATTCATCCTAAACACCCTCTTTTAAAAATCATGACTCATTTTTTCTTCATAAACCCTTTTTTTAAAGTATTTCACCTGATTTCCCGGGATAGAATCTGGGAAGAAACCAGGGTCATGGGCACCCCAATCCCGGGATGGTTATACTGTCCAGTATAATAAAGATTCTCCACCTTCTTACTTTTATGAGCGGGCCTCCACAGGGCAGTTTGATCCATGGTATGGCTTAAACCAAAAGCAGTGCCCTTATAAGCATTGTATCTTGTTTTAAAATCATTAAGGGCAAATATCTTCTTAACTACCACCTTGTCCTGAATATTAAAATCAATCTTCTCTTCCAGATCATCTAAAATCTGATTTAAGAACTTCTCCCTTAAAGTGTCACTATCTTCTAAACCCGGAGCCAGGGGAGCCAGGATATAAATGGTTTCTCCCCCTTCTGGGGCAGCAGAATCATCAGTTAAAGAAGGCACATTAACATAATAAGAGGAATCCTCACTCCAGGCCTTCTTTTCTGGATTGAATACTGCTTCAAATCCACTATCCCAGTCCTTATTTAAAAACAGGTTATGGTGGGCCAGGTTCTCCACCCGGGAGTCTATCCCCAGATAGGCCACCAGGGCCGAGGGAGATATGGTACGGCTCTCCCAGTAATTTGTATCATAGCTCTGGTAGGGGGGTTTTAGTAAATCCAGTTCACTGTGGGCATAATCCGCATTAACCACCACCACATCCGCTTCATAGAATCCCTCACTACTTATAACCCTTTTAACCCTGTCTTCATGCACCTCCAATAACTCCACTTCTTCCTGGAAGTGGAAATTAACTCCCTGGGATAAGGCCAGATCATAAATTCCCTGGGTTACTTTCCTCATTCCTCCCTGGGGATACCATACCCCCAGGTTTAAATCAGAATGGGATACCAGGTGGTAAAATGAAGGTGCATTTTCAGGAGAACCTCCTAAAAAACCAATGGCATACTGGAGAATCTTCCGGGCCTCCTCACTTTCAAATTGCCGGTCTATGAAGTGCTGCAGGTTCTCCCAGAGCCGCAGCTTATACCCCTTAAATAGTAGTTTACCATTTAAAAGATCCAGGATGGAATTATAATCCCGGTAGAGCATCTCCTGAAGGGAGAACTCATAGAGTTCTTTAGAGGACTGCAGATATTTTTTTAGTTTCTCCCCACCATTTTCTTCAAAACCATCAAATAACTGGTAATTTTCTTCTAAATTAGCAGAAATATCCCAGACCCTTTTTTTATCTAAAAAAATCCGGTAGGAAGGATCCAATTTTTTCAGGTTAAAAAAATCTTCAGCTTTTTTATCAAATTCCTGAAAAAAATTATCATATAATTCACTCATGAGATACCAGGAAGGACCCATATCAAAATAATAACCTTTATCCTCAAAGTAACTACCCCGACCTCCTGGTTGTTCATTCTTTTCTAAAATAGTTACCTCATGTCCATCCCGGGATAGTAAAGCCCCGGCAGACATACCACCAAAACCAGCTCCTACAATTATTATCTCCAAAGAAAAAACCCCCTTAATTCATAGATTTATGCACGTTTTTTATACTCTACCCAGCTTTCAGGGTACCTTTTCTTAATATAATCCATCATCCTCCGGTTTTCCATATCATGGAGAACCTTTTCTAAAAAAAGAATATGATTGCGGGCATTATCCAATTGTTCTTTAGTTACCTGGGCCCGGTGGTTCATTTTATCATAATCATTCTGGAGTTTATCATGTTTTAAGAGTTTAAAATCCATTTCCCTGATTTCCAATTCCTTGATTTTATTTTCTAATATCTCTTTTTCCTGACGTATTTCGCCCAAGCGGTCCAGGCACTGGGATAATTTTTCATTAATACGATTAATGGCCTGGTTTTGATAGTGAATTTTTTCTTCCATTTTTTTAATAATCTGGTCCTTATCAGAGTCTTCTTTTTTTTCTTTTTTTTTCATTTAAATCCTCTTATCATGATATAGCCTTTTATTAAATGGTAGTTGAACTTAAAAGTAATAGTGCCACTCCCAGATATATGGAGAGGGTTACCAGGTCGCTTATAATGGTGGCCAATGGTCCGGTGGCTACCGCCGGATCAAAATTAATCTTTTTAAATAGGAGGGGAGCCCAGGTGGCAATAATTACCGAGGCCATAATACTCAAAAACATGGATAAAAATATGATTAATCCCAGAATAATATTCTGCCGGGTTATAAGGGCCATTATACCCGCCAGGCCACCTGAAACTAAGGCTAAAACTAGACCCACCTTAATTTCCCTAATTAAATAGGTTTTGAAACTTAAATTTGGATCCAGAGCCAGGCTTCTGATTATAAGAGCCTCGGACTGGGTACCGGCGGCATCACTCATATATACCATCACCGGTATGAAGGAGGCCAGGGCAATAAAACTACTCAACAAGTCTTCAAAAAGAGATATAACTGATGCGGCCATTATACCTCCCATAACTCCAATTATAAGCCAGGGTAAACGGGAACGGATCATATGTTGGGCAGAAGATGATATGGTGGTGTATTCTTCCCCTACTTTATGGAATATACCTCCAAATTTGAATATGTCACTTTCTACTTCCTGATTAAAAAATTTAAGAATGTCGTGGTGGGCTACTACGCCCACAAATTTTTTATCCGGCCCGGTAACAGGCAGAGATTTTAGAGAATGGGACAAGGAAAGATAAACCACATTTTCTACTTCTTCCTCCGGGCTGATGGTTATGGGATGGGGGTGCATCACCTCTTTTGCTTTTAGGGATCGGGCTGAACTTAAAACTTTTTTGAGAGATATAACGCCCTTAAGGATGCCATAATCATCTAAAATGTACACATAATCCATAATATTAAATTCAGGGGCTTTTTCTTCCAGGTAATTTTGAATATCTCCTATTTTAACTTGTTCATAAGATACAGGTACTCTGGTGCTGATCACATCTTGAATTCTGCTTTCCAGGGCCATTTCCATAGACCTTCCTTATCAAATAAGTTTATGGTAATATTTATGCCCGGGGATACTATTTAAGGGTGGAGTTTTATGCCGATACACATCACGGAATTACTTTTTTAATAGCAAATAATTATCCTGCTTTTAGTTTGTATTTTTTAGATTGTCCTGCCTTTAATTGATATTTTTTTTTGATTATAGTGCCTTTAGTTTGTATTTTTTAGATTGTCCTGCCTTTAATTGATATTTTTTAGATTCGGTCAAAAAATACTTTCTCCCCACAATCCATACACTCCCAGTACAATTCATGAAATGATTGCAATATTTCGGCATAGCCTATGAACCCACAATGAGGACATTCCACAATTTTAATCAATTTTTAACACTCCTTTTTATCTTATTTTTCCCTACAAAAAATTTGAAATAGGATTAATATAAGTTTTAAGCTTTCTAAAGCCCTAAAATTCCAGATAAAGGCGAATATTGTCTGGGACAGACAATATTGCCCTCACAAAACCATACTTTATATGCCTTCTAAATAGCCACAAAAACTTAATTAGTAATATTTTAAAAAAGGAGCCTATTTAAATGAATTACAGATTTAAAACCAAATAGAAAATTATATTAATATTTAAAAAAAATTCTATATGATACATAATTGGCAATATTATTACCTGGAAAATTTAAGGATTATAAATTTAATTCATAAAACAAGGTTCTTTTAAAAACCTATTAGGAGTTTTACTTTATATCCTTACAGGGACTAATATTTACACCTCAGGGATTTATTTATTTAGGAGTATAAATCATGGGATCTGATTTAACTGAAAATAATTGTGATTTTGGGGGAAATCAATTTGAAGATAAATTTAAACTGGCTTTTGAAAATGCACCTATTGGGATGTGTCTTTTAGATATAAATGGGTATTATGTTATTGTAAATAATTCATTTTCCCGAATGACTGGTTATAGTCGTGATGAACTTACCCAAAAAACCTATGCTGATATTACCCATCCAGAAGACCTCCCTAAAAATAAAAAATGGTTTTCCGATATCTTGGAGGGTAAAAAAGATCATTATAAACTACAAAAAAGGTATGTGCATAAAGATGGATCCATTATATGGGCTGAAGTTTTGGCCCGTTTAATTCGGGATGATAATGACCATCCCCAATATTTCGATATTCATGTAACGGACATATCCCTTATAAAAGAGCTGGATGATCTCATACGCTTCCAGGCCATGGCCCTTTCCCAGGTACATGATGCGGTGGTGGCGGTGGATAATGATAACCATATAATTTACTGGAATAAAGGTGCTGAAGAATTATATGGTGTTAAATTCCAGGATGCCCTGGGAGAGGACTTAAATGAGGTGAATGAATACCGGTGGATCCACCCGGAAGATGAAAAAGATGCTCAAAAATCCCTGGAAAAGAAGGGTACCTGGAGGGGTGAAAACAAACACCGCACCCGGGAAGGTAAGGAATTGATAGTAGAATCCACTCTAAGTGTTCTTAAAAATGAAAAGGATCATAAAATAGGAGTACTATCGGTGGTAAGGGATATCACCCAGAGAAAGCTAATGGAAAGGGAGCTTAAAAAAAGTGAAGAAAATTACCGCTCCCTGGTGGAAATGGCCCGCACCGGGGTGATTTTCATGGACCTTACGGGAAAAATGGAATACATAAACCCTCACTTTGCCCAGCTTTTAGGATTTAAATTAAAAAAACTAAGAGGCACCAACTTCTTCGATTTTTTAGATTCTTCTCAACAGCAAAAAGCCATTAACTATCTAAAAAATGTTAAAGATGGATTCCGGGGTTCGGTGGAACTGGGCTTTACCCCTAAAAATAAAAAACCCACCTGGACTTTAATTTCTTTTAATATGGTTAATGATGCCCATGGAGAACAGGTAGGATATATTGGTATTGTCATGGATATAAACTCCCGTAAAGGAGTGGAAAGATCCCTGATGGAAGCCGTACAGGAAAGAGATGAGATACTGCAGTTTTATATAAACAATCTGCATGGAGTAATAAAACAGGTATTTACCAAAGATTTAAAGGATTCCAATCACCTTAAAACTCAACTAACCTGATATAATTTTTCTATTATTATTAAAAAGAATTCAAGATCAACATTTTAATAAATAATTTTCTAATATTACTATTTTTATCTATAGGAAAAAATTATAATACAATTATTAACTATATATTACTAAGAGATTCCCTTAGTAGAAATGCTATTACCTCCCGTAATTTTATAATATAAAAGCACAGAGGTTATCTTTAAATGGTGCTGCGTTTAATGGAAATCATACTACCCTCATCTGAGGTGAACTTACCCCAGCTTAATAGCCTGCTGGAAGATCACCAGATCCTGGGCTACTGGGAAGTTGGTTTAACTGAGGAATTAATCCTGGTGCGGGTACTCTTACCGGCTATTGAAACCGAATCACTGCTGGATAAAATAGAAGATGCCTTTGGGGGCCTGGAAGGATTTAGAATATTTATTATTAATGTAAAAGCCACCTTGCCTCGTGTTAATTCTAATAACAATCCTGCTGAAGAAATGGCTGAGGAAATTGAAGATGAAAAGAAAGTAGAAAGAGTTAGCCGGGAAGAACTCTACTCCTCCATATCCCAGCTAATGGACTCACCCCTTATTTTCACTGTACTCATGATACTGGCCTCCCTGGTAGCAGCCATCGGGGCCCTAAAAGATAACGTGGCGGTTATAATTGGGGCCATGATCATCGCCCCTATGCTCAGCCCTAATGTGGGGTTTGCCCTTTCCACCGTACTATCAGATAAGGACCTGGCCCAAAAATCAATATACTTCAATGCCCTGGGAATATTTATTGGATTTATAATAGCCTTTATAATAGGCTTAATGGTCCCGGTGGATCCTACCGTTCCTTCCATATCCATAAGAAGCGATTTAGCCATGGGGAGCGTGGTTCTAGCCTTTGCTTCAGGAGTAGCAGGGTCCCTGGCTTTTACCACCGCTTTATCCTCTATATTAATTGGGGTGATGATTTCAGTGGCCCTTTTACCACCCCTGGTTATTGTGGGTCTTTTAGCAGGGGCAGGTTACTATGAATTGGCTGTGGGAGCAGGATTACTATTTATCACCAACCTGGTGGGAGTGAACTTTGCCGCAGTACTCACCTTCTGGGTGCAAAAAATAAAACCCCTGGATAAAGAAGAAGCTATATCAGCACGTAAATATACCTATGGGGCCTTGATAGCCTGGGGTGTTATACTTTTTGCCCTTTTAATACTGGTATTTGCCCGTAACCTGATTTAAATTTAAATAAATGGGGGAATTAAGTTCACCACCGAAAAGATTTCACTAAAAAATGCCTTAATTATCAGCACGGCCTTATTAACTGCCTATATTGCCCTTTCTATCGTTCTGGATCTGGATTCCCGGGCCTTATTTAGTGATATCACCTTTCCTGTTTTTAGTTTAATTGCAGCTATTTGTCTTTTTTATGCCGCCTGGAAGAAGAAAGCATCTAAAAAGGATTACCTGCCCTGGATACTTTTTGCCCTGGCCCTGTCATTTTACACTCTGGCGGATACTACCTGGGCCTTAATGAGCCTGATATGGCAAATAGAACCTTTCTTTTCTGTGGCTGATATTTTATATCTGGCAGCCTACCCCTGCTTCATACTGGGAATAATATTTCTACCCCACCAGAAACTCACCTCCTTAAAAAAATACATATCCCTGATAGATGTGGCCTTGATACTGGTATTCACCTTCACCCTGGCTGAAATTTTCTTAATAGAACCCAGCCTGGCAGACCCTAATATTGGTTTTTTAGCCACCCTCCTCTCGGTGGTATACGTGGCCCTGGATATGTTAATTTTAACTGCTATTTTACGCCTGGTTTTTGGTAGATTAAGCCGGGGTAATGTTCCTTTACTATTTATAACTTTTGCTCTGGTCTTGCAGGTAGCAGGAGACTTCATATTCAGTTACCAGGCCATCAATGGCCTGTACCTTTCTGGTGGTATTCCAGATGTCATCTTCATAATTTCCTATGTATTTTTTGCCCTGGCTGGCCTATCCACTGCAGGTGTTATCTCCTGGGGCAAGGAACTTAGCATAACCCCCAAAGTCAAAAAAACACTGGATGGGGAATCGCTTTTTATATTTATTATCATATCCTTTTTCTATATCCTGGCCCTGTGGGTCCACACCTTTACCCATGAAAGTTTTGAACTGGTTTTAATTTCTCTGGCTTTAATATTATTACTGGTATTTATCCGGCAAGCCCTTTACAACCGTGAAAACCGTAGACTATATCTAGAATCTCTACAATCACAGATGGATTTAAAAAAAAGTTACTACTTCCTGCAAAATATCATCGATGCAGTGCCCCAACCCATATTCTACAAGGATAAAGATGGGCGATATAAAGGATTTAACCAGGCCTTTTTGGATCTTACTGGAAAAAACAGGGATGATTTACTGGAAAAAACAGCAAAAGATGTTTTCGGTGAAAAATTAGCCCGGGAATACTTCCTGCAGGACCAGGAACTAAAAAAAGAAGGAGGGGTGGTTAATTTCGAATCCCGGATAAGGGATAAAAACGGTGATATGAGGGATGTGATATTTTACCGCACCTCCTACACCGATCCTTCAGGAAAATACCAGGGCATAACTGGATCCATCACCGATATAACACCTATTAAAATAGTCCAAAGGGCCTTAAAAGAAAGTGAGGAAAAATATCGTAGTATTGTGGAAACTGCCCAGGAAGGTATCTGGATTATAAATAAGACAGGAGATACTATTTTTTCCAATCCCCGTTTAAAGGAAATGCTGGGTTTAAGTACCAGGGAAAAGCTGGAAAAAAATATTAAAAACTACCTGGATGAAGATAAAGCTTCCCTGATTATAGACGATATGGACAACTGGAGAGAAAAACTAAAACCAGTTTATAACCTGCACCTGCACCGTGGTGATGGGGAGAAAATATATGTGCAAATGGCCACCTCTCCCATAATAAAAGATGAAGAGTTTCAGGGCATATTAGCACTTTTATCAGATATAACTGATCGTAAAAAGGTAGAAGAAAGATTAAAATCTTCTTTAAATGAAAAAGAAACTCTGCTAAAAGAGGTGCACCATCGGGTTAAAAATAATCTGCAAATAGTTTCCAGTCTCCTGAGTCTGCAGTACCGTAATGTGGATGATGAACTCTCCCGGGATATTTTAAAAGAAAGCCAGAGCAGAGTAAGGTCCATTTCCCTGGTACATGAGGGTATCTATCTCTCCCGGAATATTTCCCGGATAGACTTTAAAAATTATATAAACCGCCTGGCCACCGATCTGCTCTACTCCTACCAACGCCAGGAGGATATACAGTTAAATATCTCCACCGATCCGGTGGAGTTTAATATTGAAACTGCCGTCCCCTGCGGTCTGGTGATAACCGAACTGGTATCCAACAGTATTAAACATGCATTTGGGGATGGTAAAGGAAAAATTGATATAGAATTAAAGGTTCTGGAGGATAAATATCGCCTCATAATCCGGGATAATGGACAGGGCCTTCCAGTTAACTTTGAAAGTCAGATAAAAACTTCTCTGGGTATGCGCCTGGTGGATAGTCTGGTGGATCAACTGGATGGTACCCTGGAGTACCGCACTAATGGAGGCAGTGAATTTAAAATCATATTCCCGGAACTGGACTATGTGGAGCGGATGGGACTATAACTTATTTCTAAAAATAATAATTCTATTTCTTATCTTTCACCGGAAAAAATAGCTTAAAACAGGTACCAGAATTAGTATCTAACTCTATTTCACCTTCAAGCTGATTAGTTAAACTATTAACCAGCTGCAATCCTAAAGAATCAGTATTCATCTAGTCTATATCCTTCCTTATCCCTACCCCATTATCCTCTACTTCCAGTTGTATCTCTTCATTGCTACTTTTTAAATGCACCTTAATTTCACCTTCTTTTTCTACAAAGGCATGCTTCAGGGAATTGGTTATAATCTCATTTAATATCAGTCCCAGGGGTATGGCGGTATCCACATCCATTAAAATATCATCCACATCCATATCCAGGGTAATGATTTTTCCCTCAACTGCATGGGTGTCAATTAATTCACTAACCAGGGCCAGGATATAATCCCTAATATTCAAACTTTTTAATAATCCAGACTGGTATAATTTTTCATGTATTAAGGCCATGGATTTAGCCCGGCACTGACTATCTTTGAAGATGGCCAGATCAGTTTTATTCTCAATATAATCTGTTTGCAAGGACAAGAGGGAGGATATTATCTGCAGGTTATTTTTTACCCGGTGATGAATTTCTTTCATCAGGACTTCCTTTTCCTGCAGGGATTTTTTTAAATCCTCTTCAATTTGTTTCAGGGAGCTTATGTCTTTAACTGTGGCAAAATAATAGGTTTCACCTTCGGGGCTTTTTAAACTGGAGGGGGAAACAATCACCGGGAATAATGAACCGTCTTTTTTCTTAAATACTAGTTCATAGTCCCTCATATTGCCCTGCATAACTTCATTTAATATTTTTATGCAATCATTATTATCTCCCCAGTAAGGGTGAGGTGGTCCCTGGCCCAGTATATCTTCTGCACTATACCCGGTCATCTGGCACAAAGCAGGGTTAACCATCACATGTTCGCCATCTTTTGTTAAAACCGAAAATCCATCCCGCAGGGAATCTATTATCTTTTCCAAGAAGATCCTGTTTTTTTCCATCTCCATCTCCACTTCTTTTAATTGGGAAACATCCCGGGCAATGGCTATTATATTTATGTCGTTACCTTCCTCATCCTTGATTATAGCTGCATTCAATATAGCTGGTATTATCTTACCATTTTTATGCTTTAAATTCACCTCTTCCTGGTGGAGATAACCCTGGTTCAACAGTTTTTTAAGTTTTTTCAGGGGAAATTCTTTTTCCAGCAAGATACGAATATTCTCACCCCTTACTTCATCTCCCCATCCCAGGTTCTCCTGCAAGTAAGGGTTGGTAAGTTCGATATTACCTTCAAAATCGATAATGGTTAAATAATCCGGGAGGGTGTTTATAATCTGGGATAGTTTACGGGACCGGGTGATTTCACTTTGAATCATTTTACGGTCATTAATATCCCGGGCCACACTTAAGATGAGTTTTTCTCCTTTAAATTTTACCACCCGGGCATTAACCTCCACCGGTATAATGGTACCCTTTTTATGCTGGTGGGCGGATTCAAATAATATCTGACCTTTTTTTTTTAGTTCATTCATCCGGGTTTTTATTTGAAGGGCATATTCCGGGACATCAATATCCTTTAAATTAAGTTTTTCCAATTCTTTTTTAGAATAACCCAGACTCTGAAAGGCATGGTCATTAAAATAAATAAAATTTCCCTGAAAATCATGTAAAAAAATAGAATCAGTAATCTGTTTTAGAATCTCTTCTTTTAAATCAAGTTTGGCCTGTAAATTATTAGAGAAAGAGTTAATAGAATTGTTATTTGGAGTTATTAGAGTAGCATTTCGACTATTTGAGTCATTAGCAGTATAATACTTTTTAGCCAGTGGTTTACGGGCAGTTTCTGAGGGAAGATTTTTTTTATTAAAATCCTCTTTTTCTTTTTTATTCAACCTAATCTCCCTGTAAATATATGATTCTAATTAAATATTAACTTACCTTATACCTCTGGTACTTATAACCGGAGATATTTTTTTTTAGATTGTTAATAAACAGTAAAAATATTACTCACCCATTATAAATTATCCACATGCCTCTTGTAAAGGACACCCGATCCTATGCCCTTATAATCGCCCTTCTGGCCTCATTTTTAACCCCCTTTGTAGGGTCATCTATAAACATTGCTCTCCCGGTAATAGGCCGGGATCTGGGTATAAACGCCCTTTTTTTAGGCTGGATACCCACCATCTATCTGCTGGCTTTGGCCATACTCCTCATCCCTATGGGGCGTGTATCTGATATCTATGGAAGGAAGAGAATTTTCCAGTGGGGTATTATCATCTTCACCATCTCCTCACTTTTAGCCTCATTTTCGGTAAGTGGGGAAATGCTATTATTTTTCCGGATTGTGCAGGGGGTGGGATCGGCCATGATATTTGGTAATGTTTCAGCTATTGTGGCCGCGGTATTCCCGCTGATGCAACGGGGCCGGGCCCTGGGCTGGGCAGCCACTGGAGCCTACCTGGGGTTATTTTTAGGACCACCCTTAGGAGGTTTTTTAACCCAGAACCTGGGATGGCAGAGTATATTCTACTTCAATGTACCCTTAGGAATATTCTGTGCTTTTTCTGCCCGTAACATTAAAGAAGAGTGGAGAGAAGCTGAGGGTGAGAGATTCGATTTAAAAGGCACCCTGATTTTGAGCACATCCCTCCTACTATTTATGATGGGACTATCCTTCTTACCTGATACTGTGGGGTTGATATTGTTAGTAATGGGATTATTGGGAGGGGTGGTCTTCTACTACTTTGAATCAGGGTTAAAAAGTCCGGTATTAAAGGTGGAGTTATTTAAAAATAAGGCCTTCACCTGGAATGGGGTGGCGGCCCTTATAAGTTACACTGCAGCTTACCCTATCATATTCCTCCTCAGCTTCTATTTACAGTATGTATTGAATTTAAGTCCCCAGTGGGCCGGCTTACTTTTATCAGTTCAACCTTTCTTGATTGCCAGCTTATCACCCTATGCCGGTCGCATGTCGGATACGAAAAATCCCAGTAAGGTGGCGGCCGGAGGTATGGCCTTTATTATCCTTTCTCTAATCATATTTTCTTTTTTACCCTGGATGGGGAGTATTTACCTGGTACTTACTGGACTGATATTTTTAGGTCTGGGCTTTGCCCTATTTGCTGCTCCTAACAGTAACCTGGTTATGAGCTCCCTAAAAGAGAAGTACTTCGGGGTGGCCGCCTCCACCATAACCTCCATGCGGGTTATGGGGCAGATGTTAGGTATGGGAATAGCCCTATTACTCATAAACCTCTATTTGGGAACGGCGGATATAAAACCAGATAATATCATACTTTTTGTGGAGGTGATGCAGATATCATTCATTATATTTGCGTTTTTAAGCTTTTTTGGATTTTTAATCACCTACCAGGGCCGGGACATTTGATTAAAAAAATTAATTTTTTCCCCTAAATCCCTGGATTTAAAAAAACTTTTTTTAAGGGGGATAATAATCCTACTTTAAGCTAAAAAACACCTATTTTTAATTAATAAAGATAATGATTTAACTATAGTTATATAATGGAATTTACTCTGGCCATGACAAATAAATAAATAACATAAGGCATAATATATTAAATAACGAATTTTAAGGGGGATAAGCCATAAAAAAATCCCATAATCCCACTATAAAGATACCTTACCAGGAATTAAGTCAAAAAATACCTTTAAAAACAGCCTGGGTAAATCAAACTAAATCAGGTTCTTATCTTTTGGCCTTAATAATTATTATTTTTTCCACCTTATGCATCCTGGGGTGGTTATTCCAGATACCCTTACTTAAAGGTGAGGTATTAAATTCCCCGGCCTCCCGTTTAAACAGCATGATCCTTTTTTTAGTTATAGGGGGAAGCCTCTTATTACTAAAAAGACCATCATCTTTTAATATAAACTTGATGGTGAGTATTATAGGGCTTTTTATTTTCCTGGTGGGTTTTTTTACCACCATGGCCAATATTACCGATACTTCAATATTTTCCATCCCGGGTCTGGAAGTGGGGAGCCGTTCTCTTAGTTCCTTTAATTTCATCCTGTTTGGAGGGGCCTTATTTTTATTTTCCAGAAAAATTTACTTTTCCATAGCCCAGATTTTCAGCTTTCTAGCGGGTTTAATTGGCTACATGGGTCTTATGATTTATCTTTTTGGTGCAGCCCACATACTCTCTTCTAATATTTATTCTCTCATGGCCATTTATTCGGCAATACTGCACACCCTGGTGGCTTTGAGTTTATTATCCTTATATCCTCAAGAGGGAATTATCCGTATTTTACATGAAAATCGTTATGGTAGTTACATGGCCCGTAAAATGCTCCCGGTGTCTCTTTTAGCTGTAACCCTTATCGGGATTTCATCTTCTTTTCTGGTGGAGGCCCTGGGTTTTAGGGCCAATATGGGGGAAATATTAATCATGGTAATGGTGGTGGGGTTCCTCTTTCCCTTTATCTTATGGACCGCCTGGTACCTCAATACCCTACATCATAAACAGCAAGTATATCAACAAAGAGTTAAGATTATTGAAGGTTTCTATGAGGATACCCTGGAGGGACTGCTGGAGGGGGTGCTGGTAACTGGGGGAGTAAATGAAATCATCTACTATAATTCCCATATGCAGGAATTATTCCCGGAACTGGATAAACATGTTAAGGAGTTAAATGATTTCTTTCAGGATAGAATACCAGAATTAAAAAGTTATTATCATAAATCCCGAAAGGATATGGTTCCCTCTTATATCCCGGCTATTAAAACCCGGGAAAAATTTTTGAGTGGCTGGATTATACCTCAGATAAATGAAGGTGTTTTTAATGGTTCTATAATCACCCTTTCTGATGTGACCAAACAAAAAGAGGCAGAACTGGTACGGGAGAGTTCCCTTAAAGAAAAAGAATTATTACTGGGTGAGATCCATCACCGGGTTAAAAATAATATGCAGATAATATCCTCCTTACTGCGACTGCAGGGAGGACAGTTTACACAGGAGGATGTAAAAGAGGCCTTTAATGAGAGCCAGAACCGGATAAAAACCATGGCCCTGGTGCACGAGACCCTCTATCAGAGTGATAGTTTCTCCCAGATAGCCTTAAGTTTATTTATCCAGAAACTCATTAATGGTTTATTGAGCACTTTTCAACCCCATGGCGGGCCAATTAGACTTGAATCTAAACTGGACCCGGTTAAGTTAGGTATCGATCAGTGCATACCCCTGGGTTTGGTGCTTAATGAACTGGTTACCAACTCCTTTAAACATGCCTTCCCTCATAAAAAGGAAGGTACCATAACCGTAATCCTTCAAAAAAAAGATCAAAAAATAATTTTAAAAGTTAAAGATGATGGGGTGGGTTTACAAAACCGGAAACTGGAGGATGCCCCTACCCTGGGCCTTACCCTGATAAAGGGCTTATCCGAGCAACTGGATGCTGATTTACATTTTGAATCCAATAATGGCTTGGAAGTGGAAATATCATTCCAGGAAACAGGTTATGATGAGAGGATTTAAATAAAGGCATGAAAAAATATTTTAAAATAATCCTTTATTTTTTATTATAAGATAATCCCCCTTTTTATTCCTCATTTTCAGCAACACAATACCAGCATAGGGATTCTTTATCCTTTAGGAAAATATTTTTTCCAGTGCAAATAAAATGAGATCCTTTTTTATAAACTTTTTTACCATTATCAAAAACTATTCCTGGGGGATGTAATGGTTTTTTTGCAATAAAGGAAAGGTAAATGGATATTAATTTAATAAACTCCCGAAACTCAACCTCATCTGGGGCATAAATACTAAAAAAATAGTCTATTCTTCTTTTAAAATCATCTAAATCTTTTTTATTAATATCCTCTTCTAATCCCTCGTATTTTGAATCCATTATTTTTCTAAAATTTTCCTGATTATAGCCGGATATAATACTCTCCACAGAATCATCCCCGGGTTTATATTTGGGATCAGGGAGTAAATCATGGTACTTTTTAATATCTGCTTTTATTTGTGATAGTAAAGTGCTGGCTTTCATTTTTTATTCCATTTGATTATAGGGGTAATCTAATATTTTTATTTATCCTTAAGGTTTAGTAGCATTTTTATTTATCCTTAAGGTTTAGTAGCATTTTTATTTTCCTTAAGTTTTGGTAGGATTAATTTTATTGTCTGAAGGTGTGGTAGCATTAATATTTTATCTTTCAAAGGTTCAGGTAATTTGAAAATATTTTTTGTGTAAACTGGCTAAACCAGTTTTTTGAGGTTTCTAGTTGTTTTATCTTAACAATATTGCCTGCATAAAATAGTAATTCTTTATTAATACCAGTATACATTATAAATTATGGAACCCCGGATTTTGATTGTGGAAGATGAGGCCATAACTGCCCTGGAGATTAAGCGCAATCTTCATAACTGGGGATATGAGGTGGTAGGCCATGCTTCTAAAGGTGAAGCGGCCATTGAAATGGCCCAAAAACTTCTCCCTGATTTGATTTTAATGGATATAAATTTGCAGAGTGGGATGAATGGTCTGGAAGCATCCTGTAAGATACTGGAATTTATGGATATCCCTATAATTTTTCTCACAGCCCATGGTAATCAGGACTATATGGAAAAGGCCCGGAATACAGGGGCGGTTTACTATATACTCAAACCCTTCCAGAACCATGAATTAAAATATGCCGTAGAAAACAGTTTAATCCACCACCAATTAAATCAAAAACTAAAACAAAGTGAAAAATCATACCGCTCCCTGGCGGCCAACATTCCCGGTATAGTGTACCGCTTCCATAAAGAACAGGGACAGACAGAGTTTTTCAATAACATGCTACAGGAAATAACCGGTTTTACCTCGAAGGAACTGAATAATGATTACCAGTTCCCTATAAACTCTCTGGTTATAGATTCGAACCTGGATGAAATCAGAACCATTATTGAGAATGCCCTGGTGAAGGGTGAGGCATTTTCTTTGGAATATGAGTTAAAAGATAAAGAGGGAAGAATAAAAAGAGTGGTGGATAAGGGCCGGCCCACCTTTGATGATTATGGTAATCTGAAAACCATTGAAGGAGTTATATTTGAGGTGGATAGGGAGATTTAAAAAAGGTTTTAATATTTTAATTACTTTTTTAAAACCTTATACCTATTTTTTTTATAATTACTTTTTTAAAACCGGTTATATTATGATTAAATTATTTTTTAGTTTTTTCAACCGTTATACCTGATTTAAATTATTTTTTTTACTTTTTAAATCCTTTAAGTAGCTCGCCTAAATCCCCTACAAATTCTAAACCAGCACTACTACCTTCTCCCTCAAAGAGAATCTCCTTATCCTTTAAAAGCTGGAGGTGGATGGTGGAATTAAGAGACTCATTCACCCGGGAGGACATCTCACCCACCGAAGGGGCTGGTAAATCCACACCTTTACTCCTCCGGGCACTAATTTTAAGGGTTAAATCCTTACGGGTTATAGTTATAGTTATCTGTTTCTCGTTAACATCTAAGTGCTGGACTTTACTCCGGTTATAGGCGGTGAACTGGTATAATTCTCCTTTATATAAAAATCCAAAAATAAAGCCGGTGAAGTAATTCCTTAACCAGGGTATAATGGCCACTGAACCAAAAAGTGAAGTTTTATCCTCTTTAAAATGATTGGTCTGCATCCAGATCCAGGAAGAAGGCATGGAACTACCCCAGTCCTTTTCCAGGTAACCCTTACCCTGGTTGAAATCTATTTTTTCATCATTCTTTTTCAAATATCCTGAAAGGGAGTGATTCATACTGATAACCCCATGGTAGCACTCCATAAAGGGTATAAAGGCAAAGGGCCCCATCACTCCTGGAGAGTATAATTTCACCGGCCAGGGACTTAAATCACCAAATTTTATACTGGCGGTGATGTTTTTTAATTTCAACTCTACTCCACGGCTTGAAAATAAATTATCTCCAATTTTCACCTCAAATTTATCTTTAGATGCCTGGAAGTCTTCTAAGGGGAAAGTAATGTAATCCATGTGGTGGGCCCGGGCATCTAAAACCATGATGAAGGCATGGGAATCTTTACCATCCGGGGTAAGGGATACTCCAGGTATGAGGGCCAGGGCCCGGGATTCATCTGAATTTATTAACTTGAAGTACCATCCTTCAAAGTATCCCTTCTTTTTAAGGGATCCCTGAAATACGGCTGGTTTCCATAGGGTGGGCATGGTGATATATGGGGAGCTTATTTTAGATATAAATTATGTTTTTTTATGCAAAGAGACATTAAGATGTAATTATAGATTTTAAAGGTATATTATGATATTTTTACCTTTTTTTCTAAATCATAATTTATTTAGTTTAATTCAAAAGGAGTATCAGAAAAAGCCTTATATATTAAATTTTATAATATTAGTTGATAGATAAAGATATAAATTGAGGTGTTATTATGGCAAAGGAAATTGTCCCCACACCCGTATTAGAAGGTAAAGATGCCTATAATTTTATCATGGAAATGGAAAAACCAGCAAGTATTGAAAAAAAGAAAATGTTAGATGAAATTGATAAAAAGAATAAACCCCTTCTTTTATAATTTTATCATTATTTATGAAAATCCAGGTACATGGATATAGTTTACCTTACTTCATTAATCTTGAAACTCAATTCGTATTCAAATAGTTTAATTTCAGGAACATTGGCCCCCTGCATATTTTATTTGTCATCCTATTTCTTTGAAATGATAACTCCCTAAACTTTTTTTTCCTTCAGCGATATTATTTTTTATCTAGCCATATATCTTAAAATTTGACCATAGTAATATTTTTTAGTATTATTCATTTTATTGAAATTAAGGTCTTATTATAATCTTTTAATTGTTTTTTGAATTTAATTTTACTGAATACGGTTATATATTTGTTGAATATTAGATTTTATTTATTTTTGGATTTAAAGTTAAATTCGAAGGATAAATAAGTTGGTTTTAATTTTTATTTTTGTAATACTTTTTTAGGAGGTTGCTACTGGTGTGAGGATTATATCTTACCTTATTATTACGATTTTTTATTTTTTTATTTTTTTGTAATATTTTTAGAGTTAGTTTATTACTAATTCTCTCATTTTTAGCAAAAAAGTAATATTAAAAAAGTAATAATTAGTATTAAATAGTACTTATAACCATTGTTATTGTGTTTATAAAATTACAAAGGAGGTGAAAAAATTAGAAAACAAGCGATTTTACTAGTAATAACATTTGTTTTCGCACTTACTCTCTGTGGAGCAGTATTCGCAGAAGAAAATTACCCTGAGGTGATGCAATCAGATACTGATATAGCACCGGTAAATGAGAATAGTAACATTATAACAACTATTACCAATGAAGAAGGTTATTTCCTATTTGAAAATATCTCACCCGAAGTTCATGTTGTATGGATAAACCAGGATGAAATTCCAGAAAACTACCGTGATGATTCTAAACCAGCTAAATTGAGCTTAATCCTCCAACCCAATAGCTCATCAGAAATATCAATTGCTGATTTAAACTTTAAGGCATATTTCCATGAGGACAAGATTGAAGGAAATATAATCGATACTACATCCGGTAAGGGTATTCCTGGCATTACAGTATATGATCCTCCCCAAATAGTAATATTATCTATTGGAGGCGGTTCTGCTATATTGAAGCAGGAAGTACCGGTTGCTCACCAGTTACTGGATGAACACCCTGAATTGACTTTTTTGCTTAGAGATAATGATCAAATATCACAAATGCAGGAGGAAGAATTAAAAAATTTTCTCCAACTAGGAGACATTATTGTCTTAAGAGTTAACTCCAATGCAGAAGCTAATCTCATTTCAAAGATAATTAAAGAAAATCCAGAGCTTTTCATCAATAAAACAATTTATGGAGGAGGAGGAATTCCTTTAATCCATGAAATTTCTAATATAGCAGGGACTAAAGTTTTTGAAGGATTCACTTTGGAAGAGATCCATACCATATATACTCGCATTTTTCAAGCTACCAACCCTCTCACCGAGATATCAAAAATAAAAACTGAATATCCAAGTAACCATCCCATTATGAACTGGTTAACCATGAGAGAATATGATCATGCTGGAGGAAGCTACAATTTCTACAATGCCTTCCTATATTTACTCAATAAACACACAGGAAGTAACAACTACGACTATAAAAATGCATTGATGACCCCCAATAATTTCATATACCGTGATGGGAAAATTTTCCTGAACTTTGCTGAATATGAAAGCTACATTGACCCTGAAAAACAAACTATAGGCATTTTTGGAAGAACAACTACACTTTATCAAGCAGGCGAAACATGGATGGTTGATGAAATAGTTAAAAAAATAGATGCAGCAGGATTCAATGTTTTACCAGTAATGGGAGGATGGGCTGCACCATCTCTAACTGCTATTAAGAACCACTTCTTTGATGCTAATGGAAATTCCAGAATTGATGTATTGATATCTCTAGAATCAATGATTATCGGTGGAAGATACACCGCATCCAGTTTTGAAGTAGTGAACTTATTTGAAAAACTCAATGTACCCATATTGCTGGGAATGACTACCACAGCCATGACACCGGAAGAATGGATGATTTCAGAAATTGGTCTTCCAATAAACGAAGTTCATTACCGGATTGCCATGCCAGAATTTCAGGGAGTGGCAGAACCAATTCTTTTAGCAGCTCAAAAAAACGCATTTGATGAGGTAACAGGAGCTTTACTTACAGGATATGTCCTTATACCTGATAGAGTTGATAAAATTGTCCAAAGAGCTGCGAACTGGGCAAAGCTCCGCGAACTATTGAATTCAGAGAAAAAAATTGCCATTATCTACTACAACCATTCCCCTGGTAAAGGCAACATCGGGGCAAGCTATCTGGCCGTTCCCGCCACCATTGTAAACATACTGGAAAGAATGGAGCAGGAAGGTTACAATGTAGGAGAATACCCTAAAAATGCAGATGAATTACTGGAAATAATGTTTAGACAGGGAATTAATGTGGCCAGTTGGGCTCCAGGAGTTCTGGAAGAAATAGCAAATAATGCCATACTATGGGATGCAGATGAATACCAGGTTTGGTTTAATAATCTAAACCCTATAGCTCAAAAACAGACTATTGAAGGTCCAGTGGGCTATATAGAAGAAATGACAAAGTTAGCTGTTCAAGCAGGAGAGAAAAAACAGATAATGATCAGAATTGATAAGTGGAAAGCAGATATGGTTTCAACCATTAATGAAGTAGTCCAAGAAAATCAAAAGGCAGAAAATCTCATATTCTTGGTTAATAAAATGGTAGATGCGCTCAAAGCAACAGTTAATGGCAATAACAGCGCTTGGAATGATTTTTATCTTGCTAAAGATGAATTCAGATCATATGAAATATCAGCATTAACTGGATGGGGCGAAGCACCAGGCAAATCAATGACTGTTACTCGTGATGGTAAAGAATACATTGTAATTCCGGGAGCTTTCTTTGGAAATATTTTTGTCTGTCCTGAACCACTCAGGGGATATGAGGATAATGATGAATTATTATTCCATAGTCCTATTGTGACTCCACCACACCAGTTTTTAGCAGTATACGCCTGGCTGGAAACAGTATATGGATCCCATGCTCAAATCCATGTGGGAACTCATGCAAGGTTTGAGTGGACCCCGGGAAAACAAGCTGCTTTAGCAGAATACGACTATCCTGACATTACCATTGGCAATGTTCCCTCACCATATATCTACATAGTAGACAATATTGCAGAAGGACAACAAGCTAAAAGAAGAGGACTATCCGTACTCATAAACCATTTAACTCCTTCCATAAAACTCACTGAACTTTATTCTGAATTAATAGGAATAAGAAATCTAGTAGAACAATATGAAAAATCTGATCCCGCTACTGAAACTGAAAAGATGCAATTAATAGTTTCTCAAATTAGGGAAAAGGTCAAAGAACTTAACCTGGATACTGACATGGAAATTGATTTGGATAACATCAGTGATGATGATCTGGTGCATGAAACGGACCACTATATCACGGAATTACAGGGAACCTTCATGCCCTATGGACTACGAACATTCGGAGAAAAATGGACTGATGAAGAAATAGCCCTGATGCTCTTTTCCATGTCTTCAGTAGATACAACGGATTTAAAATCACTGCAAAGGTTAATTGCTTCTTCCCATGGCCTTGATATAAATTTAGTTTCTTCTACCAAAAAAGAAGAATTAAATAATCAGGCCATTGAAATTTGCCGCCAAATCATGGCCGGAAAAAGTCCCGAGGAATTAGCCGCCCAATTAACATCTGACCCTGAACTGACAAATGAACTGGTTAAAACTCTTCAAAATACGCAGAAAAACTATGAAAAACTACTACTAAGCTTTGATAACGAAATGAACAGTCTAATGAGGCTTTTATCTGGAGGTTTTAACTTGCCTGGGCCGGGTGGTGATCCCATCAGAAATCCCTCTGTCTTACCTACCGGTAGAAACACCTACAGCTTTGATGCAGCCATGTTACCTACACCGGCTGCATATATCTTAGGAAGCAGACTGGCCAGTGACGCATTATCCCAACTATCACCAATTCCTGAAAAAATTGCAGCAGTACTATGGGCAGTGGAAACAGCCCGAGACGATGGTGCTATGATTTCATTTATCCTCAATATGATGGGTGTGAAAGTTACTCATTTTACTGATGGTAGAAGAAATCAATTGGTGGCCATACCTTTAGAAGAGCTGGGAAGACCAAGAGTTGATGTTGTGGTCACTACCAGTGGACTTTTCAGGGATTTATATGGGATTATGATAACTGATGTTTTGGATAGGGCCACCAGGGTTGCTCTTGCTACATCATACAACACCATTGTAAATCAACATCCAGAACTAACTACTGCACTGGACAGTGCAGTTAAAACCATTGCCGATGCCAATATACTGGTTAAAGGGAATGACCCTCTGAATATGAACTACATCGCTAAACACTGGGTAGAATTAACACTAAAGTATATTTCCCAGGGAACATCTGCTGAAAATGCAGGAGAAATGGCTATAATTAGAACATTTACCCAACCGGTGGGAACCTATTCAACCAGAGTATTTGAAGCATCTGAACAATCCTATTCCTGGAGTGACAGGATGCAAATTGCAGATTTGTATCTTGAGAGAATGAAATATTCTTACTCAGAATTAGAATGGGGATACAGCAATCCAAATCTATTCAGAGATCTTTTAACCGGTGTAACCAATATTTACCACAGTAGATCAACTAATCTATACGCAACACTGGATAACGACGATGTTTTACAATATTTGGGAGGATTAAGTCTGGCTATAGAACGTTTAACTGGCGACACTCCTGATGCACATATCTTATTCTATGCTAATCCACTTGATCCTAGAGTAGAATCATTGCAACGATTCATGACCAGAGAACAAAGGACCCGTTATTTCAATCCGGATTGGATTCAAGGTATGATGAAGGAAGGATATAGTGGTGCTAGAACTATATCTCAGGTAGTTTCTCATCTATGGGGATGGGAAGTAACTACTCCTCACTTAATTCAGGACTGGATGTGGGATGAGTTTGTGGATGTATATTTGAATGATAAATATGGCATAGGAGTCACTGAGTGGCTTTCCAGTAACAATCAAGTATACCCCATGATCAGTCTTACCGGTACCCTTTTGAATGCTGCATATAAAGTAGATGAAGGAACAGGTAAACCTTACTGGCAGACTGATGAAGGTACTATTAGCCAATTAGCAAATAACTGGGCTACCCTGGTGGCTAAACACGGAGTTACCTGCGATCATCATATCTGTGGTGATGTAGAATTAGTTGATTGGGCTATGCAGTATGTGGAAAGCGATATGATTGAGCAGTTTAAAGAACAAATATATAAAGCTACTCAGAACTCCCGATTTGAACCTTCCGGGTCCGATTTACCAGGCGATTCTGGTGAAACTCCTGGTACTACACCGGGTAATCCAGGTACTAGTCCTGGTTCTACTCCAAACACGCCTAGTACTCCTAGTTCTACTCCTACATCTAGCCACTCTCATGAGGTTTCATCTGAAGCTCAAGATTCTTCTTCTGAGTCTGCGGAAGCTGGTGAAGAGGGCGCTAAGTCCTATGAGGTCAGTAAAACTGAATCTGATTCTACTAGTCAGGATAATTCCATGATTTATACCATTATTGGTATAATTTCTGTTCTGGCTCTGGTAGGTGCTGGTTTCTACTTTGGACCTGGTAGAAGAAGTTAAATAAAAACCATTTTTCCTCTTTTTTCTTTTTTTAATACAGGGTTTTAATGATTTTTTGGAATCCATTTTATGAAAATAGATTTATTATTTATCCGGTTTTTCAAGTAACAAATAAAAAGTCTTATTCTAATAATTTTAGCTGCCGTACTTTATTTGTGAAGATTTCGAAGGAGGGGAATAGTACTGAGAATCCATGATTATTTATCATAGCTTTTTACAACCGATGATATGTGAAAAAAGTATATCTAAAAAGCCATGAAAATAGTATAATTGTTTTTTCTTGTTGAGCAGATTCTTCATTGAACTATTGGCAAAGATATAAAAGGATGATTCCCCATGCAAAAAGACTACCTCCCCCGGGAAATGATTATAAGCTATAGGGATAAGGATGATACCCGCCTCATCACCCTGGACTATGATACTCTCCATATGGGAGATGAGAAGTACACCCCGGTGCGGGGTGAGTGGGAGGAGTTCTGGGAAAAATTAGACCAAATAGGTATCTGGGACTGGGAAGAAAACTATGAAAAATGTACCATGGTAGAAGACTACCACTGGGAAGTAACCATCCTGACCAACTCCATCAATATATACTCCCAGGGATGTAATGACGGACCGGTACATATGGTTAAAGGAGAATTTAAATCATCTTTAGATGAATTCTGGGATGCACTGGAGGATCTATGTGGATGGAGGATTGATTACTAAATATATCATATTTTAAATTCTTAGCCTACAGGATGACTTGAGGAGCAGGGCTTAGTTTTTTTATAAATCTTCCCGGACCCCTTATCTAAATATTAATTTTAAATAGATTTAAAATGATAGTTCCAGGTTACTTTTTACTTTTACTTCCAGCTGGAAATGGTTTAAGGTGAAGTTTTTTTAAGGGTGAATTTACCTAAAAAAAGGTGAAAACTAAAAAAAAAGGGAGAATTTACCTAAAAAAATAGGCAGAAAATAAAAAATTATTAAAATGTCAGATCTTTTTTTTTAAAAAAATTTCAGGAACTTGTTCTTAAAAAAGTAATATTTTAAAAATTATCTCTTTAATTAAAGTAAAAAGGGAAACACTAAAAAGAGAAAACTATTGGATAATCCGTGGGATAGAGTTATTCCAAATATGCTGCGGGTTTTATAGAACACGAACCCGTAGAACATGGATACACTAAATACGAATATTAAATCCAGCAGGGATTCCCAGCCAATGTGCAGACTGGTAAATAGTAAGGATACATAGAACGCACTCATTAATCCTCCCATGATATTCTCTACATTTTTCTGGATAATACCCCTAAATAGAAGTTCTTCAGCCAGTCCAGTGGAGATAATGATAAAACTAGCCCCTAAAAGGAGATAATAGGGATTAAATACTGGTATTAAGGGGTCTGGACGTAAAATCAGGTACTCGATTAGACCTAAAACCACTCCGGTAAGGGCCACCATTATCTGCAGGGGTAGTTTACCCCACACGAGACCCACACTTTTCAGGGTTAATTTCTGGGCCCTTATAATCACCACTGATGCGGCAAATAAGGGTATGGATATGATGGGGAACCAGTACAGGGCCGGTATATTCAAAATAGGAATGGATAACCCTACAATACGGATCATAGGCAGGGCCATCATGGACCGCAAAAGATTGGCGAAGGAATAATTATTACTTAAACTGGAGTTAATTAAAAGCCCAAATAAGATAAAGGTATGTAAGAGTAAACCCACCTCTACATTGGTATAGGTGGTGACCACTTCCGCCCCAATGAGTATTAAAAGGTAACTTATAAGGATAAGTGATTCATTACGGGTGGGTTTAACCTGGGATAACTTGTCCTTGATACTATCAATTTGTTTATGGATATCTGCCGGGTGGTGTTCGGTGGGGAATTTTTCTAAATGATACTGGTGGTGCTTCAGGGCATCTCCATAGGCACCCTGCACTTCATAGGTCTCCCCCATAAGAGCAGATATCTCATTATAGGAATCGGTGTCCCCTGCTTTTTCAAACTTGTAGAGGGCCTTCTGGTAGTAGTACCGGGCCTCCTCATATTCTTTTCTTTTATCATGGATAACCCCCATATTGGACAGGGCGAAACCCTCACCTAAACGGTCTTTAGGGCCGTGGTACTCCTTCTGGCTTTTCTGGTATAAGTCCAGGGCTTTATCATCATTTTTAAGTGCAGCCTGGATATTACCCATTTCTAATAAGCAGTCTCCCCGGGAGGTTTTATCCGTAAATAAATTTAAAGCTTTTTTATAAAAACCTAGAGCCTCTTTATTTTTCCCTTTATCATGGAGACGGATGGCTTTTTCATAAAAATTCTCAGCATCCTTTTTTTGTAAGTGGTAGGTCTCTTTTTTGAGGGATTCAATTTCTTTTAATGATTCCTTATCATTTTTTAACTTTTTTTTAGCTTTTTTATAGGAATCCCGGGCTTTTTCGTAATTTTTTAAATGGGAGTGTATAACCCCTATATTGGCCAGGGCAAAAGCTTCACCTTCCTGGTTTTTAGCTTTTTGGTAGTGTTTCTGGCAGGACTCATACATCTTTAAAGATTTATCACAGTCTTTTAAAGCAGCATAACTGTTACCCATCTCCAGGAAGATGTTTCCCATTTGATCATGATTTTCAGTTGCTTTTAATATTTCTAAAGCTTCCTGGTAGTTTTCCAGGGCCTTTTCAGGTTCACCATCCTCGTAAAAGGTATACCCCTGGTTGAAATAATTATCAGCTTCCCTTTCCATGAAAATCACGTTTTAATTAAAGTTTAACTTTTTTAGAAAATAGTTCAATGGCATTAGTTTAAGATATTATCTTATCTGGTTTCTGTATAAAGTTAATTGTATTAGTTTAAGTTACTATCTTGTCTGGTTCTGTATAATATAAGTAATGGTTAAGGTTTGAGAAATATTTTTTTTATAATTAAAAAAAAAGTGTGAAGTAGAATTTCATTTGTCATAAGGGTCTACTTTTAGTTATTAAAAGGAGTTATTATTTACCCTCTACCCTACTTCTATATCTGTTATTAAAACCTGATAAAGGTTTCATTTATCACATCTACGGTTATATTTTTATTTTGAGCATCATCCACTCTTAAATTTAGATTAACATCACAGTTCATTCTATTCCCTGTTTCGGTTTTAGTATTATTCTGGGCAAAGACATCCAGGAGCATATAATCAAATCCAATTATATGGTAGAGAGGGGTCATAAAAAGCAGGACCATTAATAGCAAACTTATTATGAATACTAAAACTCCTTTTTCTGCCACCGTCCCGGTTTTTATTCTTCTTTTTTTATTAAAACATCCAAATCCATCCTTATGCAGGGGATATAAGATGGGACTGGAATGGGTGTTGCAGCAATCAATTATGATGTGGGTTAAAAAACCCACCACCAGGGCTATACCTATTTCCAGATTAAAAAGGGATACCAATCCCAGGGGTATGGTCCAGAATATGCTGTGACCCACCTCCCGGTGTTTGCCGGTGAAGCGTTCTATGATATCTGGTAATACCGATATCCACCCGGCCAGGAAGACTCCCATCACACTGATATCCATGCCCATGATGAACATAAGGAAGATGTAGATAAAAAGGGCAAAGGCTATGTGGGTGTAATATCTCACCATTACCACCTGTTTATAGAATTTTTCTGATATACAACTTTAAATGATTTTATTTTTCCTTTAGAGTTTTTTTTAATTCTTATTTTTATTTTAAAGTTTTTAAAAGCCATGGATACACCTTTATTTAAATTGTCTTCTTAGACTTTTCCTCCCACATACATCATACTACGCACCATGAGGAAGGAAAACCAGGCGGCTCCCAGTAACATGGTTGCTATGGCGGCGGTGGAGGCGCTTCTTAAATAGGCTAAGAATATCAGGATACCCACCACCAGGTAGAGGGGGTAGGTGATGTTTATCTCATTTTTTCCTGTATCTTTTTCATATTCTTCTTTATTTATCAGGGTGAAGGTCTGGTAGAACCTGTAGATTTCCTGTTTGAAGTGATAGTTGAAGCTGCAAAAAAATAGTACCTGGCCGGATTGCCACAGGGTATGCAGGGTGTGGGCGGATTTCCAGGTAAGGACCTGGAAGTGGTTGAAGAAGATTATGAGGATATCATCCCCCAGTTCCTCTAAGAGTTTATCCCGGAGTTCTGGTTGGTTTAATTTATTAATGACTTCATCTTCTTCATTACTTACACATTTTACGCATTTTTGAAGATTGTATTTTAAGGGGGTGGGTTCTCTAAGTAGTATGCACTTGTATTTTTCACTTAAAAGCTGGTAGTAGTCTTCCACCTCCTCCTGGTAGAGGAGTATGTTATTTCCCTTCTGGAGCAAACCTTCAATTTGTATTAATTTCATATCTATAATTATGATATACACCTATATAAATGTAATACTTTTATAAGAATTTTAATTAAAAAAGATAGGGTTATATTAATTTAAAATAAGTTATTACTTAAATAATCAGCAGGTAAAAATGAGTAATGGGAGGAGGTTTTTAGAGAAATGCAATTATACTAAAGCCCCCTCGGGGATATATTACCTGAAAATTAATGAGAATTACTATTATTCCATGATGATTAGAATACTAAAAAAGTCAAAAAATGGGGGTTTGATATTATTTCCAAAATATCTTTAAATGATTAAAATGATAATAAGTGTATAATCTATATTTATTTTTCAGGAGGATGTGTTATGCTACTTGGAATGTTAAAAGCTAAAAATAAAGAAAGCATAGAACATTTTTTTGATGAAGAGATACCTAAACTATCCTATGATTTGAAGAAAATGGTTATAGAGTATGGAATTCCTTTTGATGTATTATACAGTGCCATGGTTACTAAAAAAAAGAAAGATCAAAAAATGGAAAGAAAGTTGGCCCAAGAAGCAAGCTTCATGCAAAAATTTTACGAAGATGATCCTGAACTAACTGAACTTACTCTTAAGATGGAATCTGAAGAGTTTCATGAATATTAGAAGAAAAGAAGTGTGGTTACTGGATCTTGATCCAAGTAAAGGACACGAACTAAAAAAAACCAGGCCCGTGGTTGTAGTCAGTACGGATGTGGTAAATAAAGTGCCTAATTTCAGCCTGAGGATAGTAGTACCTTTAACTTACATGGCAAAAAAAGTACGATAAAGGATGGTTTGTGCGTATTAACCCTAATTCTAAAAATGGATTAAATAAAACATCAGCTGTTGATCCCTTTCAGATAAGATCTGTTTCTACACTGAGATTTAAAAAGAAATTAGGCAAAATATCTGACCTGGAGATGAGTCAGAAGAAGATAAACTAAATTTTTTATTGAGATAATATTAAAATTTATAGAGGCCTAATTATTCGTTTTATTTTTAATAATTTCCGCATTTATACTCTAAATCAATTTATTTATTTCTATTTTAATATTTAAATCCAAAATACCATATTATAGATTTAAAAAAAAGTAGCAGGGAAGTAGTTTCAGATTTTTTTTTAAGCTATCTGGTTTAAAATGGACTAAAAAAACCCTTAAACCTATTTTAAGGGGTTAAGAGGGAATTATCACCTATTTTGAGTCTTAATCAGTTTTCTTCTATGAATTTACTTATAATATCTTTAAGGGCCTGGGATCTGGTCTGGTATCCTTTGGATTTACTTATCTGGTCAAATTCCTGGACCATGGATTCGGGTAGGGTTATCTGGAGGGTTTGATTTTTTTCATTTTTAAGAGTCATGGGATAATGCTCCTTCATTTTTTTAATGTATTAATAATAATTTTTATTATTATATATAATCTTCGCAGTTTTAGTATTAATTACATTAGTAAAAAGTCATAACCTTTATATACTTTAATATTTAAATTAAAAATTGTAATACAGGTGAGGTGGTGTCTACTTTTGGATTCCTCCCAAGCATTCAAATGTTAATTTCTAATTTTTAGACACACCACCTTACTAATTACACTTTAATTCTATTTTTTAAGGAATCAAGGGAGGTTTTTTCCTGCGAGGGAATAAAACCAACTCTAAATGGAAGCCCCCTGATATTTATTTTCTAAGGTCCTCCATGGGATTAAAAAAAACTGCTTTAAATAATGAATCCTAGAGATATAATTATCATTTAGTGGAGTTTCAACAATGATTATTAAAAACATGGTTAAAGAGGATATTCCCCACCTATCCCGGTTCCAGTTAGAAAACTGGCCGGATATCATCCCTGAATTTAAATTCTATATCCATAACTCCTTCACCCATCCGGTAAAAATCATAGACCAAGAAAAAATAGTAGGTATAGGATGTGCCCTGTCCTTTGGAAAAACAGCCTGGCTGGGCCACATCATCGTGGATGAAAAAAACAGAAATAAAGGGGTGGGAAGGAGTCTGGTGGAGTATCTATGCACCTACCTGGAAAATAAGGGAGCTTTAACCATATCCTTAATCTCCACTCCAGGAGCATTTAAATTCTACCAGAAAATGGGTTTTCACGTGGATACCGAATACATATTCCTGGAGGGGCAGGGACCATTAGAATCTAAAGCAGCACCAGAAATAGAAAAGTTAAGAAAAAAAGACCAGGAAGAGGTACTTAAATTAGATAAAAGTGTGTGTGGGGAAAACCGGACCCAGGTCCTGAAAGATTATCTTAAAAATTCCTATACTTACCAGGACTCCGAGGGGATGCAGGGTTACTATCTTCCTCATCTGGGGGAAGGACTGATTATATCTCCTGATGAAATTGCAGGTTTGGAGTTAATGAAATTGAGATATCAAAAAAAGAATCAGGGGGTACTGCCGGTGGATAATACCCGGGGGGTTAACTTTCTTTTAGATAATGATTTTCAGGAGATAAGGCGGATAAACCGTATGGTGAGGGGTGAGGACTTAATTTGGGATCCCTCTAAGGTATTTAACCGTATTTCCGGGAATATGGGGTAAGTGAAATATTATTTTAAGGTTTAGAGGGAGAGTATGTTTTTTTTTAAATATTATCTTTATTTTAATTTCCTTAAATTTGCTAGAATATCACCTGATCTTAATATAATTTTCAAGGAAATAGCCTTAATAGGCAAATTTTTTAGTTAGTATTTACTTAAAATATATCAAGGGGAAGATTGTGGGATTAAAAATGAGGGGTGATATTTATGGAAAGACCAACCATAGCACAATTAATAAAAGCATGTAAGGGTGTAGATTATCCGGCTAGTAAAGTTGAGATTCTAGCCCGGGCCAAAGAAAATAAGGCATCTAAAGATATAATCCGGAGTTTAAAGACGTTACCCGAAGTGGATTTTAACTCTGTAAATGAGGTCTCCCGAGCATTTTCTAGAAAAAATAGGGATGCTTTCTGGTTATAAAAGTAGAAAATATTTTTATTTTTTTCCTCCTAGTTTTGAGCTCAATAAGAGATTCCATCAGGGGAATAGTAGGAGTGGCATTATTTAAAAAGAAGGGATTATGACCGGGAAAAAACAGCCCAAGCACTAATTAGAATTTAAAAAAAAGGATAGTATTTTTTTTAATAGGCCTAGTAATGGGAATGATTTTTTAATAGGCCGGTACTTAGGGGGCATAACCAGAGGTACCAATCTTCGAAAATCATAATTATTAGTATATTCTATTTAAATTTATGCAGATTTAATCAAGGTCAATGGGTGTTTAATATCTGATTATTATATTCCGTGATGGGACATGAAGCTTCGAAAAGACATCATTTTACCTCCCCGACTAAGATCCCGGGATGAGGGTGAAGAAAGACACGCGGAATGGCTGGAATTATTATATGATCTGGTTTTAGTAGCTGCTATTTCTATTTTAGCTCTAAATCTTAGTTCAGATTATTCATTTAAAGGTTTTCTACTATCAATTCCCTTATTTTTTATTATCTGGTGGGGATGGGTGGGCCATACTTTCTATCTCACCAGATTCGGTACAGATGACCTTTTTAATAGATTTTTAACCATGTTGCAAATGGTTGCCGTAGCAGCAATAGCCGTAAATGTGGAAGATGCCTATAGTTTCAGTGGACCAAGTTTTGCAGTGTCTTATGCATTTTTAAGAATTATACTGCTATATGCATATTATCGTGCCGGTAAACACCTTAAAGAAGCTAAACCCCTGGCCAATCATTATGTTAAGGGTTTTGGATTAGTGGCTTTAATCTGGTTAATATCGGCATTTGTACCTGTCCCTTTTCGATTTATTTTATGGGCAATAGCACTAATAATTGATATATTAACTCCCCTCACTGCTAGTAAAGAACAATTTAAATTACCCCCTCATTCCACCCATCTACCCGAACGTTTTGGTCTTTTACCATAATATTAATAGGTGAAGCAGTGGTAAGTATTGTTTTTACCATAAATTCTATCGGATTTGTGTTTTTAGCTGAAATTACCGGTATATTTGGTTTAATAATTGCATTTTGTATCTGGTGGAGCTATTTTGATGAATCAAAAGGTGCCGAGGCCAAAGTAATTGAATCTGAAAATGAGGTTAGTAAATACCAGTTATGGTTATATTCTCACTTCCCCTTACTCTTGGGAGTAGCCACTCTGGCAATTGGCATAAAACACGTCATAGCCCTGGACCTGTATGAGATCCTACCCTCTTATGAGGCCTGGCTTATTTGTTTCTCCCTGGCCCTAACCTTTATATCATTAAATTTAATCCATTTATCCTCTTTTAGCCTGGAGGAGTGTAAAAATAGGGTATTAATAATATTCCGGATGCCTTATTACATGGTCATAATACTGATTATATTGACTGGATTTTTAGGTGAGATGGTCCCTGGCTGGGCATTTTTAGGAATTCTAACATTTTTATGTGTGATCAAGGTTATTCTTTCCCTGAGAGAAGCTCCAGAAGAGCTGGTATGTAAATTGTGAATATTAGTTTTAATTTAAAAATTGGTAATAGATCCCCAGTTAAATAAAAAAATGAGTAGTAAATAAACTCACCCTGGAGTTAATTTACTGGGTTAAATAGATGCTTATACGGGCATCATCTAATTCTGCACCTGATGGAAGAGAGGTATTCTGGGTTTGAATGGTTTCATCTCCTTTTATTAAAGATATAGTCAGGGTTTCATCGCTGGGCTCTTTTTTTTGGACTATAATTCTTAGACTACCGGTAATGCTGCCTAAATCAATGGTTTCATTACCCGTGCCTTCAATGGTGCGAGTTCCAGATGAATCGGTTATGGTACCGTTCCAGCTATCACCATAATCCACCACTAATTTTACATTGGATGATAGACATCCTGATGAGGCAACTACTAAAGTTAATAATATTAATAGGCTAATTACAATTTTTTTGGACAATTTAATCTACCCTCCCCTGGGAACACCTTCAGAATATGTAAAGAAATAATTCTGGGCTTTAAATAAGAATTAGAATTAGAAGATATATATTTTTTAGGGGAGGTTTTAGATACTTAAACTGCATTTGCTGGATAAAATACTCATATTATGGGTAGAGTTTTAGATGGGATTTAAATTATTATATAAAAAAAGGAGGGATTTTTTTTAAATCTCACCTTAATTAGAATCTAACCTGTAAGCATACTTATCCACTACTTCCTGTAGTTCCGCATCCTGGGGACAAATCATTTTAAATTTATTAAGATATACTTTAGCTTCATCTATTTTACCCTCCTCCAGAAGTAATTCACCTTTACGTAGATACACGTAAGGGTATTCCGGGTGATGGGCTAAAATATAATCCATTATTTGGTGGGATCTTTTATAATTACCTTCCTTACCAAAAAGGTAGGCTTTACTAAGTTGCAGCTCTTTTTGGGAAACATGAAGTTTAAAGGCTTTATTGATGTATTCTGCTCCTTCTTCTATTTTTTCCTGCTTTAAAAGAAGATAGCCCTTTAAATTAAGGGGCATGGCGCCAGTATCATCATATTCCAGGGCCTTATCCACATAATCCTGGGCCAGGTCATATTCTTTTAAATTTTCATGGGAAATGGCCAGGAGGCAGTAAAAATAACTCAAACTGAAATTTTTTATTATAGGCCAGGTTTTTAATTTACCCTGCAGGGCCTTATTCTGGGCATATTCTAACTTCTCATATTCTTTTAAGCCAGATAAAGGCAGGGTTAAGGCAGCCCAGGCCATAATATCTTCGGGATTTTTTTCCAGTAAGCTCTTGAGGGCAGTTTTTGATTTGTTATAATTGCACAGGGTATTTGATAAAATATCCCGGTAGGGTTTCAGGGACCGGGACAATAAGAGGTAAATTATAATATTGTAGCTGATTATTCCTATAATTATCAGGGCAAAAGCCAGGATTATATGATTAAAGTCCATATAGGGCATAAATAGTGCAGGTATAATTAACCACCAGATGATTAATATCAGGATTAATACATTTATCTTATTTTTATGAAAAATTAGGCCGGTATCCCACAGGATATTATTTTCCATAATCTGATCCGATTCGGTAATCATTTTTAGTAAAATAAGTGAAAATATTCCTAAAGGCCACACTAAGTACTGGTAAAAAAGGATGCTTATTATAATTAGAAGGAAGGCCAGGGGATAGGTGGCCACCAGGAGGATATCTTTTAACTGTTTAGTCCGGGTAGGGGATGATTTATTCATTCTGGTGGGTTTGTTATTAAAAATATTTAAATATTGTGATAATTAACTGACACTCTGCTGGATTTAGTCCACTTGGAGGGATATTTACTTTACATTTCTAGTTGAGATACACTTTTAATCTGCAGGGGATGTAATTATTTTTTTTAGGTACCTGCGGGGTTAATACCTTCCTGGATAGGGCTAAAATCAGTAAAGAACTAAAAATCTGAAGCCATAATACCTACCGAAGTAACATTCGACGTGAATATGCTGCTTTAACTCGAGTATACATGTATTTGCGGTCAATAATCTTTAAAAATAATTTTTCCACCAGATTTACAATAAAATAAGCAATATGATTTTCTGGAATAAAATCCGTAAGACGCTTAGCCACCAACCAAGTCTGACCAATACGATATTCTTTCAAAATCATAAAAAACACAACCAAGAAACTATAAATAACTAAATAAAAATATAACACTACTAGAATATGAAACTAACTCTTAAAAACACTAATATAAATAAATAGAAAAAAATAATAAAAAACTTAAATATGAGACAGCCTCAGTTTAAGTTGAAAAATTATTTATTTTCAAATGCTCTTCCTCAAATTTGATGTATACTATTATTTATATGCTAAAGATAGAATTCAAATAATTAAATATTATAAATTAAATTAAGCAAAACACTTTTAAATTAATCCAAATATTATGCTAAATTAACTAAAAAGCCATAAGAAAACTATTTTAATTAGATGAAACATATTAAGGAGTAATATCTATTGACAACTCACTTTCCAGATGATGATTCAATAATTCCTGAATGGGATGGATTACCACTTGTTTCAACTGATCATGCTTTGGAAAAAATGATGGAATTAAGTATGCGATTATATGATGTCGCGATTCTATTAGAATATGCTGAACCTTGTGGTGACAAAAGGAAAAAAGGTACTTATGAATTATGTGATAAATGGAAAGGTAAAGATATTAAAATCGTTTTCACTAAAAAGTATTCTGGTTGGGTGGATAATATAGCATGGATAATAATAACAATTATTGAGAAAAGATGAAAATGAAAAATGACTGCAATAACCCTAAACAAATTAAAAAAATATTATCTCATGGTAATTTCGTAAAAATTGAAGTCTGTGAGGAAAAAGGGTTAATAACAGTAAATCCGAAAGATACAGATCGGTTACTTAATAAAAATATTATAGATGAACCTAGTCTAGACCCTAAAGAATTAATTTTGTTATTACTTGGAGCAGATCCAGAAATACCAATTAAAGAGACTTTATTTATGAAAGAAGCATTTTTGCTTGAAAAAGAAACTGCTGCAGAAATTGGGCTTAATGTTGAATCTCTAAACTTTTTCCCACATCATTATGGCCCATATAGCAAGGACTTAGATGATAATATAAAAGAATTGGAGGGAAATCTTTTAGATATCCATTTTGAAAATAATAAAAAATTGATAAAACTTACGGAAAAAGGTAAAAAAGTGGCAAATAAATTAATTGAAAATATTCCCTCAGATAAAATTAATAATTTAAGATATAAACGTATTGGATGGGACCAATACGGAAATAGGGGTATTTTATTGAGGGTATACAGGGATTATCCAGTATATGCAAGCAAGTCTAAAATTAAAGATGAGCTTCTTGGGAGAGATGGTTGATGTCGGAAATTGTTAAAAAAGCAAGAGTAAAACATGGGGGAAGTCTTAAAGGAAGAGTAGTTAAAGTATCTTCAAAAAAAGGATCCTTTGAAACACCAACAAAAGCACCCACATCCACAGAAATAAATGGAAAAAGAAATATTAGTTTTGATGGGCCTTTTATAAATCCTGTTTTTGAAATATCTCAAAGATATTTAAAAAAAGAAAACGTTCAAAATTTACATAGAAAAAATGGCACTTTCAATAGAAAAATTTCTGAAATTAATGCATATACTGATAGTTTAATTGACAGATATTTAGTCAAATACTTTCCTCAAATTCCTAGTGGAATTGAGTTAGATGATAGAGATATAAGAATTTTAATAGATTTACAACTAGAATCAAATATTAATTTGATTACTATTCCTGAACCTTCTAATAATTGTAGTTCTACAGATTTCCATGATAATTTTACTAAATATTGGGAATACATTGCAGAAGTAAAACCTACTGCAACTGCAATGCCGTATATTAACCTAAAACAAGATCACAATTTATTTGAAAATAAGTTAAATTTGCTTAAAGAATATGAACATGCGTTACATACTATAGGAATCAAGTTTGCATCCATTAGGGAATACCGACCAAATTTAATGTCATTAGCAGAATTCAGTGAACATGATTTTTGGGTGCATTGTTCCGATGGAAGACGTGTTTCAAATTGGCGAGCTCTTTCACCAGGTGGGCAATTACATGCCCTTCAAAGATATGGGATAGATACTGTCTCAATTGAAATTCCCATGGGTGGTGGTTCTATATCGGATAAAGATTACACAACAGCTCGTTATTTTAACCAAACATCAGTTACTATTCCTAAAATTATCGACTCTGTTGATTCTGAGGGGAATTTAGAATGTAACTGTCCTATTTGTTCGGGCCAAAATCTTGGAGAAGTTGCAGAAAATCTCAAAAGATATGCCTCTACTAAAAAACCTTTAAGATCTGTTGTCAGTGATTTTTCTAAAGTTCATGAAGTTTTTGCTTCAACAAATGAATTTGAAATTTCAAAACAAAAAATTAAAGAAGATTCTTTAAAAGAATATTTCGATGAGAAAGAAGGCCTCAAAGAACATAATTCGACTTAAACACCAAATAATTATATTATTTTCCTTTTTGGTCAAAGTATTTATCTGTCTTTTAGCTCCGGGGTTTGTAAAGTTTGTGGGTGTTGTTATTTTTT
>NPID01001803.1_pt1 | contig 37505 bp, 39 predicted proteins | sample 8637491 | NCBI WGS metagenome assembly NPID01 (sample SAMN07420843, study PRJNA396082) | bioreactor metagenome | isolation source: sample BA6 brine-fed electro-methanogenic bioreactor BA | place: Japan: Kochi | collected 2016-06-14 | reverse complement strand
CGGGCGGGAACAAGCAGAAGGAGTATTTCGCGCGGGGCCACGAGGTGGATAACAGGGCCGCCAAGTTGATCTTCACGCGGTTGGCCTCCACCAACAACGATACGCTGACCTCTTACGTTTCGCTCCTTATGACCTCGGGGCTGGACCAATGGCAGAACCCGGCGATCGACGAGGCGACGGCGGTCTCGGACTTTGATTTCCGCACGATCCGCAAGAAGCCGTTTTCGGTCTACCTCGTGGTCCAGCCTCTCATGGTGAAGCCTCTGGCACCTCTGATCCGACTCTTCTTTTCCGATCTGCTCTCCGCCATGCAGGAAAAGGATCCCGGGCCAGACGAGCCTTGGCCGGTGATGATCATGCTCGATGAGTTCAATCGCCTCGGCAAGATGCCCATCGTGGTCGAGAGCATCGAGACCCTGCGCACCTATCGCGGTCACCTGGCCGTGGTCACGCAAACCATTCCCGCCCTCGATGAGATCTACGGCGAGAACACCCGCCGTGCCTTGCAGGGCAACGCAGGCGTGAAGCTTTACCTGACGCCCTCGGATGAGAAGACCGTCGAGGAGCTGAGCAAGGCGGTCGGCAAGACCACGAAGACCGTCATCACGCGCTCCCAGTCCATCGGCAAGAACCCCTTCGAGGGCCGCAGCCAATCCACCCGGACCGAAGAAAGCTCCTTGCTCCCTGAAGACGAGGCGCGCCGCCTGCCGCTCGATGAGATCGTCATGGTGATAGATGCGCAGATGCCGGTCCGTGCAAAGCGGATTCAGTATTTTGACGACCGGCTGTTCAAGGCGATCCACGCGGCGCAGACGGGTGAATTGCCGTTTCCAGAGCCGGGGGGAGGGGGATCGCAAGGCACGCTGCCGCTGAGTGTGCGCGCCATGCCGATGACGCCGCCGTCGGATGGGCCAGGGGGAACAGAAGCCGATGTGGAGAGGGCGAGCCAGGCTGGCGATGGTCAACCGTCAGGCCAAGCCGACGCCGCTCCAAAGAAGACCGCGCCTGTCGTTCAAGCCGTCATCGCCGAGGAACAGCGCCAGATGGAGATGGATTTTGGCAGCGGCGTCGTGGATTCTGAAGCTGCGAGCGTAGCTGATGAGGCGCAGATGCGCTCTGCAGTCGATGGCTTGGACGAAATGGAAGCGATGCTGCGAGAGGAGGATGGTGAAAGGCTGGTTGCGCGATAGGGTGGCGGACATCGCCTGTTTGTCGGGGAGGACGGAAACCGGACTTTCGCTGCGAGCACGAACTGCCCCTCGTTCAATTTCCAGACCGGACATTCAATAAACCATCAAGCGACTTCATACTGCCGCTAGCTCACAACCGCTCATGCGCGGAAGCCGATAACCGCAGCAATTGTTGCGGAAGTAGAGACCGGCCACAAAAAGGCAAAGGCGATGAGTTTCCCAAAGGCTTGCTAAAAACAGGATGCGCCGACATGTTGCCTTAAACGGCAATGCATATTGTGATCAATATTTTTTTAGGTTCCCATAGAATGAATGATTTTTTTGATACGTGGCTCACCACATCCGAGGAAACGGATCAACGCAAGACTTTGTGGCGTGCAACCGAAGCAGACACACAACGGCAAAACGCTGTTTCTGAACTTGTTGGTAGGACGCGCTCCCACTACGTCAAAGACGAAGAAATCGCAACGTTCCTTGATACCCTGGGATATGAAGGGGCCGCAGAAATTATTCGAACCAATTACCCTGAAGGTCCGACGTGTCGTTCGGGCGATCTGGGTGAGATTTTGTGCGCTGAAGTCATTGAAGAATGGTGTGATTTTGAAGTTCCAATTCGCAAACTTCGCTACAAAGACCACCGCGATCAAGCCATGCGCGGTGAGGATGTCATCGGCGTCGGAGAAACTGAAAATGGGCAGCTTAAGTTGTTGAAGGCTGAAGCAAAGAGTGCCCAAGCACTTTCGACCGAGACGGTTCAATCAGCCCGTGCAGGTCTCGAAGCGAACCTCGGTCGACCAACGCCCCATTCATTGATTTATCTTGCTCGCCGATTACTTGAAATGGGCGGTGCCAAAGAAGAACTAGGAAAGAGAATTCTTACCGAAGCGGGTAGCCAAGCAGTTCCTAAGGGTCGAATTACTCATTGTCTGTTTACTATCACCGGAAATCCAGCCGTCGAGATGCTAGACGATGATTTTGCAGATGCTGATGGTACTAGGGACCAATTCATTATTCACGTTCAAATCCCAGATCATGCGAACTTTGTTGAGCAGATATTTGACGGAGTAAACAATCTTGCGCTCGATTGAAGAAATTGAGCAATTCCTCGGAAGCGCGCTTCAGCCCGAAGCCAGAGGTAGATTGATCGCACGCGGCGAGGCAAGAGCAATTATCCGTCGGGCCGGTGAGTTGCCCTTAGACGCGCCCCAGTTCGCGGTTTCCATCGACACAGATCTCGCTGACCACGGCTTCGCGATACTGGATGCAGCACTCGAATTACGTGAGCTCGACAGGCATCATCCTATGCTAAAGGATGCGTTTCGTACTGCTGGCTCGATTTTCGAGTCTCTTGTCAGAAACGGAAGTTCAAACACTACAGAGCGTGGATTTCATAGGACGGTTGCAGCCGCAGCTTTCCATTTAGCCAGCTACGCTGCTGTTGCCTATGCACTGTTTCCAAATTTCAATGATGCCAATCTCAACCTCAGCCCTGCGGAAAAATCACTTATTTTCCTCATCTTGCGGGACTTTCGAAGTTTACGCGCTTCTTCGCAAAACTGGCTAGGCAACCCCGAAAACAGCGATGGTTCTTTGACCGAAGCTCTACTGACGGACGACCAGGATCAAACAGACACGTTGGGTACTGCAATCACAACGGGCTTCATGCGCAGCTTAGCTTACTTTGAATTCGCTCTTCAGACCGGGGATTCATCTCTTGTAGAGTTCGCCTTGGCCCAATTGGACGCTGCACTTGGTTTGGCTGGTGAAACTGGCCATGTGTCACTGTGGTGGGTGGCGAGACTAGCAAGGGGTCTGATTACCGATCTGTGGGCTAGTTCGCTTCACGTGGTGTTACCTATGGTGCCAAGCAGTGGCCTTACTAGTAATTTTGCTTCAAATCGCGAACTTTTCATCGCCTCGCTCTTTGCACAATCCAGCTCACAGGTTGAGTTATGGCCATCTCAGATCAATGCAGCAGCGAGAGCTGCTGATCCAGAAGATGACCTTGTGGTTGCTCTACCCACCAGCGCTGGCAAAACGCGGATCGCAGAGCTTGCCGCATTGACTTGCCTTTCGCAAAAAAAGCGCGTGCTAATCGTAACTCCGTTGCGCGCATTGTCAGCGCAGACCGAACGTTCTTTTCGTTCGGCGTTTACACCGTTGGGATTTCAAGTCTCTTCACTCTACGGAGCAAGTGGCCTGTCGTCTGGCGACGCAAACGCTCTGGAAACGGATGATATCGTTGTAGCCACCCCGGAAAAACTCGATTTCGCCCTCAGAAATGATCCCGACATCATCAATGATATCGGTCTGATCGTTCTGGACGAAGGTCACCTGATAGGACCGAGTGAACGCGAGGTCAGGTACGAGATTTTAGTCCAGAGACTTCTTCGTCGGTCCGACGCAGGTGCTCGTAGGATTGTATGTCTATCAGCTATCTTGCCGGAGGGCGAACAGCTTGATGACATGACAAAATGGATCCGATCGGACGCACCAGGTGACGCCGTACGATCAGACTGGCGACCGACCACTCAAAGATTTGGCACGCTGGAATGGCGGAATAATCGAGGAGCTTTGCGATATGACCTCGAAGAGGACGGCCCGTTTGTTTCACAATTTCTGAGCGAGATGCCCGCTTCGGGTGGAGATCACAATCCACGCCCCAGAGATATGAAAGATGTTTCTTTGATGAGCGCGTGGCGGTTCGCCGCAGAAGACAAAAGGGTCCTCATATTTGTAACTCAAGCCAACTGGGTCGAAGGGTTCGCCAAACGAGCAATCCTATTGGTGAAAAAGAACTATTTCGATTCATTGCCAGTAGATCAAGATGCGATCCAAAATGCAGTTACGATAGGGGAGGAGTGGCTTGGTTCCGATCATCCCGCTGTGGCTTGTCTTAAGATAGGTATGGCAGTTCATCACGGTGGGTTGCCAAGCCCATTCCTGCGCGAGATCGAGAAATTGCTTGCGACTGGTACAATACAGGTCACCGCGGCTTCGCCGACCCTGGCTCAGGGCCTCAATTTAAATGCTGCTGTTTTGTTGACCCCCTACATCGTGCGTTCCGGATCACCAATCTCAGGTGAAGAATTTGCGAACGTCGCCGGACGGGCAGGCCGTGCCTATGTAGATACCGAAGGCTTGATCCTTCATGTGATGGAAGACAACTATGACTATCGTCGACAGCAATGGAAGTCGTTGGTTCAGCGCGCAAAGGTAAGATCACTCAGAAGCGGCTTAAGCCAGATCATCGATCTAGTCGTAAAAAAGCTCATGAAGCGTGGTGTGGCAAACAATGCCGAAGGCTATGAGTTTTTGGCGAATTCGCGCGAAGACTGGTTGATTGAGCCCGTTGATCCAGAAGGTATTCCGATTGATGACTTGGTCGCCCGTTTAGATGCGATCATCTTTGGCCTGATTGAAGCGTTGGATGCAGATGAAGCTGCACTGCCAGCGTTGCTAGATGAAGCGTTGAGCGGGTCTCTTTGGGACCGTAGGATGGCTGGGTTGGATCCCGGTGTACGAAGTCTGCAGCGAGTTGTTCTGCAAACTCGCGCGAGATTAATCTGGTCCTCCACAACGCCGATCCAAAGAACAGGCTTTTTTGCAATGGGGGTGGGACTCGACAGCGGTCTGCAGCTTGACTTACAAGCTCCTGCACTCGAAGGCCTACTTGATCAGGCGGACCTGGCGGCATTGCAGGGGAATGTAACCGAACTTCATACTTCACTGGTTGAGATGGCCAACCATTTGTTGATGATCAAGCCTTTCTCTCAAGAGGCAGGGCAGGATCTGCCAGCCGGCTGGCAAAATGTACTCCTACAATGGCTGTCAGGATATCCAATCTCAGAAATTGGAGGCGAACATACTAAGTTGATTGAGGACGCCTTTGTGTATCGGCTGGTTTGGGCCATTGAAGCTGTTCGGACACGAAGAATAGCCCATGGGTGGGACGGTGGTGATCTTGCAAATTCAGGTATGGCAGCGTCTTGTCTCGATACCGGTTTGGCAGACTACAGAATGGCAATGCTGGTGCGCGCAGGCTTGCCGTCCAGAGCTGCCGCTAAGCAGGTCGTTGCAGAACTGAATCCTAGCTTTTTAGAAAGAAGCGAATTGCGCACTTGGCTCAGTTCTTCAGCCGTGGAAGAGCTGAGCCAGCATGCGGACTGGCCGTCGCCCGAAACATCCAAACTTTGGGCGCAATTTCGGGAAGTGATCACGCAACAAAAAGAAGGGCGTTGGTCAAAACGCATCCAGACTGGGAAATTTGACCTTAGCGGACATCCCGCAGGGCCCTTTCGAGTTCACCAAATGGAGGACGGAAGCAGTAACATACTAACTGCAGACTTCCGTGAGATAACAAGCTTTTCGAACGTTCTTCAGGCGCCGTATCATGGAGTTCAGTACTGCCGTAGAACGCAAGGTGACCAGCTAGAGTTTGTTACAATTGGTCCAGAGTAGAAGAAACTTCATCACGCTGAGTGACGGGAATCACGCATGTTTAACTCGGCAAGAAACCTTGGGCAGGCCTCGCCTCAAGGTTTGTGAGCTGAGTTCCGGTCACTTACGTTTACACACGGCAAGTGCGGTGGGCCAAAGGCCCACCGAATAGATCTTTAGTTCTCTTCGGCTGCCATGCCGTCAGCCTGAACAGCCAGATCGATCACATGGTGAACAAGAAACGCTTCGATCAAGGAAAGCGCATATTCACTGTCGATGGGCAGCATGTCAGCGCTCAAGTGATGATTATCGACATAGTCCTCGGCGTCCCAACGTGCACGTGTGCCCTTGGGATTGTCCGGTTCAATGCGACGCATCACCATCTCGAACGTGCTGTTGGCCAGCTCGATTGCCTCTTTCCGGTAAGCATCATCAACCGGTAGTGAAGTGATTTGATAGCCCGTCCGCGGTTGCACAGACGGCTTCGACTGCTGTGCCTCATAGTCCCGGATCAACAGACCCCAGCTTGCATAGCCTTCTTCTTTGGCAATGCGCGCCAGCGCTTGATTGAGTGGGATGTCTTCAGCACGACGCAACAGCTTCGCTTTACGTTTCAGTTCATTGATCGGCGCAGATAGATTCATTTGAGTTTCTCCTATTGCGAGCAAAAATTCACAATCCCTCCTTATGTGAGCGCTCGAACAGAAAAAGCTCTATTTCATACCCTGCATGCTGAATACTTTCCCATTGGAGGGGGGAGGCTGGGGCGTCAGCCATAGTCCAAGAATGGGAACTCTCCGGCTGCCCTTCAACCCCAAAGCGAAAGAATGATTGTTTGGTCGCGGTATCAGCTAGATCTTTGTCCAGTCGATCACGCCATGGTCTTTGACATGCTCAACAGCTTCAAAGCTGACATAGTCCCCGAAGATCACCATGTTGCTGCCGTCATGCCGCGCATTTGGCACCAAAAGCGCCGAGGGATCTGTTTCATCCTCTGAGCCTAGGAAATGCGCAGCCTCGCCGATCTTTTGGCAGGCTTCATACTCACCTTCCCGCTTAAGATAAGGCAGCTTTCCATATGTCGCCGGATCAATCCCAAGACCGGACAGGAATGACATGTCGGTTAGGTCGAGAACGCCATCGATCTTCACCTGTAGCTCATGCAGCCGGTACTTGATCTTTGAAGGCGCAATCGGCTGGCCCCGCGCGACATGATAGTACATCTCCGCAAGCGCCCCTTCCCGGCTCAAGGAGGTGTAGAGCACCTCAAATGTGCCGTCATCCCACCGGTTGCCGCCTGCAAAGAACAGCGTCGGATCGCGCCCGTCGCGCGTGACGCGCCACAGAGGGCCTTCATATGCCTGGGTCGTTAGTCCTTCCAGAGCATCGATGAGCGTGTGATCTCTGGGACCTTCGATCATGTGTTACAGATATCCGTCAGTGTCCAGACGATCGAGCACGCGGAAGATCTCCACCACCTCGCCATCATGGATCAAGTCAATGGCCCGCTGACCTTCGAGCTGCGGATGGCGCGCGTATAGCCAAAGACGAATTTCGTCATTGGAGTAGTAGTCTTCCAACCGCCTCACAACATAGATTAGGTCAGACAGAACCCGCTCGCTGGTTGGCTGCGGGCGCTTCGTCCCATTGCGCCAGCGAGAGACCGTGGCTTTGGAGACATCTGTGACATTCGCAATGTCTGTTCCGTTCAAACCACCGATAGATTCAAGATCTGATATGCTCCTTGCAATTGCTGTAGTTGTCATCTCTCCGTTCCAGTCTGGTTGAGTGGAGTGCTCCGACGCAAATCGCCGATCGCCCTCACCGTCGCCCCCTGTTCCGTACGTTCTTGTGCAAGATTTTCATATGTCCCCCTGAGTTTTTCTGATGACGTACTGAATTTGACGAGCCGCGCGCGCAGCTTCGCCAAATCTACATTTTTGGCCTCGGCTATCTCGGCTTTCGGATTGAGCTTCGCAGCCTTGTTCGCCGTGGCAACAACCTCGCGCATGCGCTTATCGGCAAAGTGATCCGGACGATTGACTGTCGGAATGGCGTTGATCTCATCCATGCGGCGCTGTGCATCGTATACGTTGAACTTGCGTGGATCGCGGCGGATGTCTTCCACACCGTTTGGTAGCACCGTCCGGTCGTTGGGCAGCAAGGCCGATTTCGCGCCATGCGCCGACATCAGCACATCCAGCTCCGCACTTGTAAATGTGCATCCAAGTGCCGACACACCGATGCGGGTTGCCCGTCCACCAGGCTTGTCCTTGTCGCGTTCTTCCGGAGGTTCCGCCCATTTTGTGGTTGTGAAGGACGTTTGTTCCCCAAAGCCATGTGCAATGCCTGACACGACATTCATGGCTGCCAAGGATTCGGCCGACAATCCACCCATATAATCCATCACAATCGGTTTCCCGATATTGTGCCACCGGGACAGCGTGCGCACGAGACGCTGCGCATTCACCGGTCCAAGAGCTTTGGACATCGACGCCCGCACCCAGAGATTGTCGTAAGGCAGATCCGACAGGTTTGGCATCATCTTCGATTGGAAGCTCTCATCCATGAAGTCCGTCAGCCGCGCGGCCACGAGATAGTCTATTGCGATTGACTTTCCGTCTTCTGAATCAAGCGCGCGGCGCAACAGCAAACAGGCGTCATGATCGATCGCCTGCCAGCCTTCAAAACCGGGATCAGCAAGGTAATGCGACGGCGACAACACGGCACTGACGCCATGTTTGACGGCACACCGCGCAATGGCCCCATAGATATCGGTCGGGTGACGGCCCCTAAACACATCTGGCGCAAGCGGTACGCCCCGTGTCTCAGGCGCCCATGGGGCGCTCGCGGCTAGTCCGGCACATTTGCGTCGCGCGGAGAGCTCGATGGTGCGCGGATCAAGAACGATCTCTGCACCAAGGCCCTGCAGAACCTGGATGATGTCTTTCTGAAAGCCGATTTTCGACCCATCAACCACAAAGCGCTTGCTTTTGATCACGCCCGCAGCGGCCAGTTCAGCGACTTTTCGGTAACTCGTTTCCCCCAGGCGTATATAATGCGCCACAGGTTGAAAGACGGAGGCTTGCTTTGGAAATGCGATAACGCTCATGGTGTGACCTTTCTGTTTCAGATACTAGATTCGTGAAACGACAAAGTCAATTCCATACTTTTTGGCAGGCAGGTCAGGCCTTAGCTAAACTGGTTCTTTTTCGGTTTTGGGGGCGTTGGAAGTTTGACTATGGCCAATCTAAATCGCCTTAAGCTCGCTTGAGTATCGATTTTGCTTCCGCAGCGAAAGTCCGGAATGCGGGATGCAACCGCAGCATCCGAGCAAGGTGCTGAGAGTCCGGATTGGGCCGTTGGCGGTCATTGGTTTGGAATCAAGTTGGTGATGGATACCGCTAATTCTCGGGAAGACCATCAATATCAGGATGATTTGGTAAGGGAGGAACCATGCACCAATGACTTGGCTCGATACTTTCGTGCATGAATTGACCTGGAGCCGTTAGGCGCAGGGCATTGCTGAACACTTCAATGGCCCAAGTTCCGGCATCATCATCCCAAGAAAGCTTCCCAAAGTGATCTGTTGTGATCCTTCCTGTGAGATCTCGAATTCGAAAGTACCCAACGAGCCTGTCGGTCTGGATTTCTTCATTGGTCGGCGAACGGTGTTCGAACTTGATCCACGATGTTGCAGGGTCTGTCATATTTACCTCCGCCCCAGCCTTCCCAAACGTGCAAGTTGCGCCAGCATTTGAGACCCTGCCCCCGGTGACCCAGTGCCGCTTGCCTGACCCGTCTGTCCCATGCCTTGCCGCACTGGCATCTGCTGTACCCCGAAGAACTGCCGCGCCCTGAGGGCTGCGTATTCCGCGCCACTTGCCCCGCCGATCAGGTAACGGTTGTAAGCCTGCTGACTGCCCATGGCGGCGCGGGCGAAGCTGTAGCCGCCGCCGAGGCCACCCGAGAGGGCGGGCATCATGATGTTTCCGGAGATCGCGCGGACGATGAAAGGCGTGGCGATAATGAAGCCCTTGGCCATGAGCACCATCATAAAGAAGGGGATGAGTGCGCCGATGTTTGAGGCGCCTTCGGGGTCGCCTAGTTCGCCGATGAGCGCGGAGGAAACGCCTGTGATCGTTGCGAACACGCCTGCGACAACGATGGGGTAGAGCGCAAAGGAAATCAGCGCCGACAGCCAGCGCGCGAAATAATCCTTGGTCACTTCGAAGAGGGTCAGGAAAATCATCACCGGGGCGATCCCGATCAGGAGCGCGATCATCAGCCGAGAGGCTACCAAGATGAAGGCGGCCAGACCGCCCAGGATCGAGAGTAGAAGAACACCGACGATGTCGAGCATGGCACCGGCCATCCAGTTCAGCTCGGACCCGGCGGCGTTCAGGTAATCGCCGAGTTCCGAGATCAGCCGATCGAACTCTTCCGCGAACGTGCCGGAGGGTCCGGGGCTGCCGCCCCCGACCGAAGCGACAAGTGCGCCGGCGATGCTGTCGATCCCGGCGAGGATGGCGGAGGAGAGCGCGTTGAACTGCACCCAGTTTGTCGCAAATATCCCGATGAGCCCGATCTTGACTGCGAGCCAAAAGGCCGTACGACCGTCCATCGCCTTGTACTGGTAGATCATGTTCAGGAAGACGAGGATCACCACCAGCGTTGTGCCCAACACCAGCAAGGTGCCAACCGTCGCCGCGACAGATCCGAACTGGGTTTCGGCGGCGGTGTCGAGATAGCCCTGTGAGGTTTCAACGAAATAGGTAACGACGCTCATTGGGGTTGTGCCTCACCAGTTGCCCGCGGCTTCGCAGATTGCTTTGGCCTCGAGACGGGCGTCGTTGGCGCGGCGGTTGTAGACATCCGAGGCTTGCAGCATTTCCCACCGTTCGGCGCTGGCGTGGTGTTCGCGGAAGGTGGCCTCGGCCTCGTCCCAAGTTGGGAACCGGATTGCGCAGTCGCAGCTGCCGGTCTCGACGATCCGCTCGAGGTTCTGGGCGCGGTAGATGTCTTGGACCAATACGCGCTGATAGGCTTGGCGCAGGGGGATTTCTTGCATCCAGGTAGGTTCCGCCGGGCGGTCCGTACAGACGTTGAAACTGGGCTCAAGCGTCGGCACAAGGTTGCGCTCGGCGAAGGCGGGCCCGGCCGTCAGGCCAACGGCCATCGCGATCAGGGCAATGAGACACCGCGCCTGCTTCATGACGTTGCTCCGATGGCTGTGGTTTCGCGCTTCAAGAAGACCGTGTGTCCCACGTTGGCGAATTCCGAGGAGTTGAATGATACGACTTCCCATCCTTCCGCACCCTTTGCATTCAAGGTGTTTTTCATGTCGGCGAGGCTGGTCTTGCGGGTCATCGGAAAGGAGAGGATGTCATACTCAAAGGTCTTCATTGGGATGCTCCGATTTCGCTTGTGCCGGGGAGGTAGAATTCGGTGATACCGCGCCGGCCGTCATGACGACCGGCCTGGATGATCACGTCGATGGAGTTCTCGATGTACTGGATCATGTCCGCATAGGTCATCGGGATCTCGGTCTTGAGGGCTGCGATCGCGAGGCGTTGCACGGCGAGCTGCGGGGTTTCGGCATGAAGCGTGGTCATGGAACCGCCATGGCCGGTGTTGATCGCCTCGAGAAAGGTCATGGCCTCTTTGCCGCGTACCTCGCCAAGGATGATCCGGTCGGGGCGCATCCGCAGGGTTGCTGTGAGCAGCACATCGGCGGTCTGGAATTCCGCATCCCGGTTGGCGATAAGGGTCACGGCATTGGGCTGTGTAGGCAGAAGCTCGGCGGCTTCCTCGATGGTGACGATGCGTTCCTCTGATGGGACGTGAGACAGGATCTTGCGCGCGGCCACGGTCTTGCCGGTGGAGGTGCCGCCCGAAACGATCATGTTGAGCTTGTTCTCGACGCAGAAGGCCAGCGCATCATCGATGACACCTGCGGCCACGACCTCGCGCAGCTCCCGCGCTTTTTCGAGGCGCAGCTCTTCGAGCTTGCGTTCCTTGCCATAGAGAAAGTCGAGTTTGATCCCCTCGAGCGGCAGGTTCGAGAAGAACCGCAAGCTGATCGACATCGCGGAGAGCACCGCGGGCGGCGTGATGACCTGGGCGCGGATCGGGCGGCCCTTGTAGGTGATCGAGACCGAGACGATAGGGCGGTCCTTGCTCATGGTGGTATTGGCTGAAGAGGCGATCTGGTTGCCGAGGTCCTTCACGTCTGTCGCGGTCAGCCTCTGATCCAGTGCGCGCATGAAATGATCGCCTTGGAACTCGCCCCAGCAGGTGCCGTCGGGGTTGATACAGATCTCGATGACATCGTCGCGGGCAGCGGCGTCGATCCGGTCGAGCGAGGTTTCGAGATAGCTCAGCGACATCGGCTCAGAAGATCTCCAGATCGCGGTCGACCATCACCGTGACGCGGGAGCCCTGGTCGACATAGATGACGGGCCCGATGGACAGGTAGTCGCCGATCACAGAGTCGGTGGCATCGGCCAGATCGTCGCCCACGTCTTCGAGAACGTCCGCAGCTGTCTCGTCCTGCACATTTGCGGCGGCTGCACTCGGCGCCGCGGAAATCAGTGAAATCAGCGCCGCTGAGCCGAAGCGCTCATCGAAGCGGGTATCGACAAAGCCGGTCACGCCGGAGCGGCCAAGTTCATCGCCCCCGAAAGAGCTGATCTGGATCGTCTGGTTGTCGGGCAAGATGATCCGGTCCCAAGCGATCGTGACGCGGCGCTGCGCGATATCGACGCCCGAGCGATAGCGCCCGATGAGGCGGGAGCCACGGGGGATCAGGAGGCGGGAGCCGTCGAAGCTGAAGACATCTTCCGAGACGACAGCGCGGGTCTGCCCGGGCAGGGAGCTGTCGAGGGCTGTTTCCATGACGGCCTGGATCATCGTGCCCTGGATGATGGTGTTCGACGGATTGGCGATGACTTCGGCCTGGGTGACGGATGTGGGCAGCGCGCCGTTCAGCACGAAATCCGTCACCTCGCCGAAGGTGCGTTCCGTCAAAGCGGCCTCGCTCGCTCCGGACGTGCCACCAAAGGCGATGGTCGGTGAGGCGATGCGGCGTTCCTGAAACGCGCGTTCCTCGGCAGCGCGGCGTTCGAGTTCCGCCAACCGGCGTGCCTCTTCTTCGCGGCGCAGTCGTTCTTCTTCCCGAGCGCGCAGCTCGTCCTCAGACGGCCCTAAGGGCGCGGGGGCAGGGCGATTGGCTTCGAGTTGGAGCAGTTCCAGATCCATGCGCAACTGCTCGAGGTTTCGATCCCGGGCATTGAGCTCGTCCTGGAAGCGTTGCTGCGCGGCTTCCGAGGTGGCCTGCAGCGCCGCGATCTGGGCTGTCAGTGCATTGATGGCTTCTGCTGCGGCGGTATCTTCCTCGACGACCGGTTCGGGGGCGTTGCGCAATTCCTCGATCTGAGCCTGCAAGGCTGCGATCTGGCTCAGGAGTTCCGCGTTTGGCTCGACCGGATCGGGTGCAACCAAAATCACTTCGGGCTCGGGCGGCGGCAGGGTTTCGATGGCCCCGAACCCATCGCCCTCGTTTTGGAACACATCTGGCGTCGCGGTGGGCAGGGCTTCCTCTTCCTCGGGCTGAGAGAGCAGGTAGAGCATCGCCCCGCCAGCACCGATGACGAGCGCCACCACCAGCGCCAGGAGCGGCGAACGGCGCGGTGCGGCAGGCAGGCGACGCGTGCTGCCTTGCTCCAGGGCCGCGAGGCGTTTTTCCAGCTCGGCATTGCCTGTGTCACTCATGACGACGCCCCTGCTGGTGGCGTGGCCTCGATACAGACCACCTCGTCACCGATCCGCAGGACCCATTGCCTGTTCACGCCGGAGACGCGGATCACGCCGTCCTCGGTGGCCTGCGTGTTCACCGTCCGCTCGCGCCCGCCCCCATAACGGAAGATCGCGGGCACAGGGGCATTCTGCGGGAACGCAAAATACGTAAATGTTCCATCATCCCAGACGCGTGTCGGCGTGAACTCGGTGCGTGCGCTGGCCCCATAATTGTAGTTGGGAGCTTGCGCCGCGATGGCGCGGGTTGGGCGGGTAGCGTCGTTAGGATAGCGGAACTGGACCACGTAGAAGGTCGGGCTGCGCGCTTCCTGGACGTTGAAATAGTAGCTGCGCCGGTTGGTATAGACCGTCACATTGGTATGGACACCACGCGCGACGGGCTTGATCGCGAAAGCCTGGCCACCCGGCACGCCGTCGATCTCAAAACCTTCCGTGTCGCCCGCGATGATCGAGCGGATGCTTTCGCCCTCGCCAAACTCGACGGTGGTGACATGGGTAAGCGAGACGTTGAGACGGTAGACCTGACCCTCCTGGTAGGTGGCCACGCGCACGCGATTATCGTTGGGACCGCCGCGCGGGATGGCTTCGGAAAGGGCGAGACCTGGCAGCAGCACAAGCACAATTGTTACGAGGGCCTTCTTAAGCAAACTAATTCTCCAATCTGTCGGAGCGGATGGAATATTCGAGGACCGTGAAGCCGAACGGGTTGGTCCAGACCTCGTCGATGGAGCGGCGGGTCTCGGGGCGGAACTCGAAGAGAAGCGTGGCGGTGAAGAGCCCGGTCTGGACGCCATTGATGGATGTCAGACGCTTGCGCAGGCGCACGGTGGCGCGGTTGTTGCCAATGCGATTGATGCTGAGGATCTCCACATCGAGCCGGGCATTGGGGCCATAAACTGTCGGCGGGTAGTTCTCATTGGCGCTGTTCCAGATCTGGCGCAGCCCGCTTTCAGCCGCCCCGTCCGAGCGGCGCAGCACGCTGCGGATGCGCAGATCGTTGTCGAGCTGGTTATAGACCTCGCGGTCGGTCACATAGCGGAAGACCTCCGCCTCAATGACCGCCTGGTTGGCTGTGACCGAAGTCGCGCCCACCGAAGCCTCGGGCAGGGCAAAGCCGGTGGCAGGATCATAGGGCACGACCACAGGCGGCGGATCGACATCGAGAATTGCGACTGCCGCCGCGCTCAGGCATCCGAGGATGCCGAAGATGAGCCCGATGAGCCCAAGGCGCTGCCAGAGCCGTTCGCGGCGCAGGGCACCATAGACCAGCTCCTCTTCGATGATGTCCTGTTCACTCGCCACGCGTCATGCCCTCGCTCGGCGTTTCGAAATGAGTTGAATCGGTTCTTCGCTGCCTCTCGCTGCGCTCGAACGCGAAAACCGATATTTCAAATTCTGGGTCAATTTCGAAACACCTTAGTCTGCCCGGAGGTCCGGCAAAGTGAAATCCATGAAGCGCTGTTCTTCGGCGATGGTGGCGGCATCGATCACGCCGCCGGTGCCATCGCCCACGGTCTGGATGGCTTCGAGTTGCCACATGGCGACCAGCGCAATGGCGAGCTCCGCGGTCACGCGCGTGTTGAGATCGATGCTTTCCTTTAGTTCGTCCATGTCGTCGATGAGTCCGACAAGGCGGTCGACCCGCTCGAGCGATTGGCCGGCATCCTCATAGCTGTTCTGGGCCGCCGCCGAGACAAGGGCACCGGTGGTGGCCTGCGTCGCCACGCGGTTGGCCCCGGGATTGCCGCTCGTGGCCATTTCCGAGAGGGTGTCATCGTCAAATCCGAGATCGGCCAGCACCCGATCCATCTGGGTTTCGATTTCGCCGGCGCCGGAGCCAGAGAGGCCGGAGAAGTCACCCGTCTTGATGGCTTCGATCGTCGCGAGGATATCTCCGAACTCCTGATCGAGCAGGCCGTTCAGCTCGTCCTCCATCTCGGTGCGGACAATCTCGGGAAGTTCGGCGAGGCGGGTGAGCGCCTCATAGGTTCGTTGCAGCTCCGCGAGTTGGTCCGTGAGTGTGGCAAGCTGTTCGCGGAGCTGCGTCAGCTGCTCGTTTTGCAGGATCTCGTCTTCGATCATCTGCCGGAGCTGCTGGATGTTTTGCGCAATATTCTGGGTGTCGACGACCGGCACACCTTGCGCCACGGCAGCGGACAGGGTGCCGAGATGCAGACCGATCCCAAGCGTCGTGGCCAATGCCATCCTCACGAGCAAATCTCTCATCAGTCTATCTCCCTGATCGTGAATTCCATGAACGTGCCTTCGGCCATACGGGCACTGGCCTGAGCCAGCTCTTCGGCGGAAAGGACGCGGGTGCGCGCTGCCTGAAGCCGGATGCGGGCGGCGACGAGGCGTACGAGTTCGGCGCGGGCATAGGTGTTGAGCGCGATGCTTTCCTGAACATCTTCCGTTTCGGAAATCCGCTCGACGATGTCGGCAGTACGCAAGGCGGCCTGCCTAATCGCCCCAGGGGAATTGTTGCCATAGAAGGCCGCGCCGTGCCCGGTGATTGAGAGGTTCGCATTGGCTAGAAGCGCCGGATCGATCGTGCCGAGCGCTTCGATCCCACCGATGCGGCTCAGATAGAGATTGTAGCGTTCAGGAATGACCTGGACGTAGTGCTGGGTCTCGGCAAAGGGTGGCACCCCACCATATTCGAACACGCGGCCGGGCCCGGCGTTATAGGCTGCGAGCGCGTTGATGATATTGCCGTCGAAGGTGTTCAGTTGCGTTGCGAGATAGCGCGCGCCGCCATGCACCTGCAGGTAGGGGCTGTCGTAGTATTCCGGGTTGATCCCGAGATCGCTGGCGGTGCCGGGCATGATCTGGGTGAGGCCAAAGGCGCCGACCGGCGAGCGCGCACCGATGGTGAACCGGCTTTCCTGCCAGATGAGCGCCTGCAGCAGGGCCCGCCATTGGACGGGGGAGAGACCCGCGCGGCCCACGCCCGCAAAGCCGCTGGTTTCTTGTGCGACGCGGATGATGAGCTGTTCGATATTCTCGGCGGCATCGCCGAACATCTGTGCGCCGCCGGGGTTGGGATCAATCTCGGCACTTCCATAGACCGCCTCGACCAATCGGGCGGGATCGCCGCTTCCGTTTTCCAGCCCTGAAATCATCGCGGGCAGGCCCTGACCGCCGAAGCTGGTCTGGGCATCGAGGATGCGCTGCAGGGTGGCCAGTTGTTCGCGCTCGATCTCCGCAATCAGTTCGCGCACGGCGAGCTTTTCGGCTTGGATCGCGAGGTCTGCCTCGCGATCGCCAGTCTCGACGATATCGCGCGCAGTCAGCCCACTGTCATTGGTCGGCACGCCTTGGGCGACGCCAAGACCAGGCAGCAGGCAAAGCACGAGGATATGGGGCAGTTTAGACTTCAATGCCGCCCTCCGGCGCGCCAAGGGGCGTGAAGGTGCAATCAGGTGCTGTGGGTGCCGTCGAGGCGAGGAAGGTAAAGCAGTTGGCCTGCGGCTCCTGGTACTGGGCGCAGGAGGCCAAAGCGCCAAGCGCGGCGAGAAGAAACAAAATGCGGATCATGAAAGCCTCCAGAAGTCCGGGCGGTCGCGGTAATCGGCGCCCACGAGCGCCTCGCCTTTCTCCATGCCGCCGAGAATGGTGAGATTGGGCCCGAGGGCGCTCAGATCGGCATCGACGACGATGGAGCCCTGATCATCGCGGATGAGGGCGAGGCGGCTGTCGCTGCCGGTGTTGAGAAGCACATCGAGTTCCTTCTCATAGAGGTTCAGCATCGCGTAGTCGGCGGCATGGGCGCGGATGTTCGGGAGCAGGATCTGCGTCGGCACCGCCTCGACGATGGTCTTGCCGGTCCGGGTGCGCTCAAGCTGGCTGGCATATTGCGTCATCATCACGGCGACGGTGTTCTGCTTGCGCGCGGTCACCAGCCAGTTCGAGAGCCGCTCGGCGAAATACGCGTTGTCGAGCGCCTTCCAGGCCTCGTCGATCACGATGATTGTGGGGCGACGATCCTCGATCTCGCGCTCGACCCGGCGGAAGAGATAGGAGAGGACCGCCATGCGCTCCTTCTCGGCCTCGCTGTCGAGAATGCCCGTGAGATCGAAACCCACAACATCGCCTTCGAGCGAGAAGGTGTCTTCCAACGTCTGGCCGAATATCCAGCCGTAGCGGCCCTCTTCGGTCCATTCGAGAAGGCGCTGGTGCAAATCGCCGCCGTCGTCGGTCGAGACAAACAGCGATGCGAAATCCCGCCAGTTCCGCAGTGCCGGGTTGGAAGCTTGCGCGTTCTGGCGCACCACTTCCTGGATGCGGTTGGTCTGGGCAGGTGTTAGCGGCTTGTCGGCACGGTGGAGCAGGGTGGCGAGCCAATCGGAAAGCCACGCCGTGCCGCGACTATCGGTTTCGGTCCAGAGCGGGTTGAGGCCCGTGGGTTGCCCGGCTTTCAAAGACGCGTAGCGCCCGCCATTGGCGCGAACCGCCATCTCCATACCGAGACGGTAGTCGAAGACGAAGATCCGCGCCCCTGCTCGACGGGCTTGCGTCATCAGGAAGGCCGAAAGAACCGATTTGCCCGACCCGGGCCGCCCCATGATCAGGGTATGGCCGCTGGTGGGTTCTTTGTCGGGCGAGCCTTGCTCGTGATAAGAAAACCGGTAGGCGCTCTGTTCGGGGGTCGGCAGATAGGTGATGACCTTGCCCCAGGGTGTCTTCGCGGCGGGTTTGCCGAGCTGGGTCCGGTGGAAGGCCGCGAAATCCGCGAAGTTTCGATTGGTGATCGCACTGGCACGCACGCGCTTGGGCTGGTTGCCAGGATGCTGGCTGAGGTAATGCGCTTTGGCCGCGACGCGCTCGCCGATCATCTTCACGCCTTCGGCGGCGGCGGCGTTGACAATTTCGGCGCTGAGCGTCTGCAGCTCATCGAGCGTATCGCAGAAGATGGTCACGACCATATGGTGCTCGCCGAAGCTTTGGCGCTTGGCCTCGAGATCATCGGCGGCAATGTCGAGCGCTTCCATCAGCGAGAGGGCCGCATCCTGAGAGGCCTGCATCTGGCGCTTTTGCCGCTTGATCCGACCCGCCATGAGGTTCGAATTGATTGGCGTGAAGGAATGCGTGACGATCATGTCGACCGGCAAGTTCAGCATGTCGAACATGGTGCAGGAGGTTCCTTCCGAATATTCCCCGATGGTGAAGCTCTTGCCGTAGCGATGTCCCACGACGCCTTCGGAGAGCTCGAAGTGATCTCCGTGAAACGTCACCCGGGTATTGGCGATGTTGAAGGACAAAAAGCCGTAGGTGTTTGCCGGATAGAGCGGCAGTTCCGTTCCCGTGTTGAGCGCCCCCAGAAACCCGATCAACTCGCCACTTTTGGCCGTGAGCACGCGCGGATTCAGCTCCGTCAGGGCTGACAGAAAGACACTCACGGCCTCGCCCAGACGGCGCAGGCGCTTCTCGGTTGCTTCCTTGAGGCGATCCGGCGCGCTGCGGTTCAGGAACGGCAGGACGCTCTTCGGAGGCGGGCGATGAATGACGGTGAGCGTCAAGGTTTTGTCGCGCAGGCCGCTGGTCTCGAGTTTCGCGCGCCATAGCCGGTCGACTTCTCCTGCAAAGCTGTCCTCGCGCACGGGCTCGAGGTCCGGCACGATCGCCTTGGAGACCTTGTGGACGTAGTAGCTGAACTCCGGTCCCAGCTGCGCGATGATACGGGCAAAGAGCGCGGTCACCTTGTCGAGATAGGCGTCGTCTGTCGTGTAGCTGTTGACCCCATCGAGGCGGATGCACTGGAAGAGCTCGTTCACCCTGGTTCGTACAGTGCGATCATCGACAAGGCTCACATAAGGCAGCATATGCGCGAGGCGGGTTTCGCGGGCATACCAGTCCGGCGTCATGGTGCGGAGATCGAGCGTGTCGTGCGGGGCTTCATTAGGGCGCATAGCTGTCCCCGCCGTGAATGGAGCGGTTGCGCGTCGGTGGCGTCTCCTGCAGCGCCGTCATCATCACGTCGATGAAGCGCGGATCCCAGTCCGCAGCCTGCCACAGCACCGGGTAGAGCAGGGCGGCCACGCCCAGCATCGCGATGTGCTGGACCCAGACGAAGAGGAGCACCGAGCCGAAGAGCCAGACCATCGCATACATGATGGGCAGGCCCAGAAGCTTCGGCGGCCGCACGAGGCCGAGAAAGAGGGGCGAGTGCTCAGCCACCGGCAAAGACCGCAGCAACGATGGTGGGGGCGGCAGCGACACCGGCGATGCCAACAAGCACCCAGAGCGCCTGCCGCAGATCGATGATGTTGAAAAACCAGCTCAAGAAAACGCCGAGCACGGCGAGCGTCGCGATGACGACGCCAAGCGGGCCGGTCAGCGCATCGACGATGCCTTGCAACAGGCTTTGAATTGGGGAGAGATCGATGCTTTGCGCAAGCGCAGGCTCTGCGACGAGCAGGAAGAGCGCGAGCGACGCAATAAACAGGTTTGAAATCCAACTTGTTTGGAAAAAGCGGGATCGCCAATGCACTGCCGCGCTGCGCGTTCTCGTGATATTAGCGATAAGTATTTTGAGGAGTGATTTACAAAAAGGTTGAGACATCATGAATTTGATCCTTCCAATCGGTCCACGACGGCCATGACTCGGGCCACGTGGTTCTGGGTTTCTCTGTAGGGGGGAATGCCGCCGTACTGGCGGACCGCATCGGGTCCGGCGTTGTAGGCTGCGAGGGCCAGACGCGGATCGCCAAATGTCTCCAGCATCATCGCGAGGTAGCGGGCGGAACCGTCTAGGTTCTGCAGCGGGTCCCGCGGGTCAACGCCGAGCTCGCGCGCCGTCGCGGGCATCAGCTGGCCAAGGCCAATGGCGCCTGCACTCGAGACCGCATCCTGCCGGTAGGCGCTCTCCACCTCGATATTGGCCCGGTAGAGGGTTAGCCAATCGCGAACCGAGAGCTCCGCGCCGCGTAGCCCGGGATGCCCGGCATAGCGAAAGGCGGTGGCCTCGATGGCCGTGAGGATATCGGCGCGGGGTAGGGGCGCAGGCTGTGAGAGGGCTGCCAATTGGATGTCGTCTGGCTCACCATCCCGTTCGCCAAAGATTGCCAGATCATCGGCCGCTGAACCTTGTCCAATGCCGTCATTGTAATTGCGGGCAAAGCTGTCCTGGGAGCGGGATGGGGTCAGAGAGCCGTCGCTCTCCATGACCAGCACCATCTGCGCGGAGGCGGGACCCGCGAGATACCAGAAAAGGAGAAGGCTACTTGCTGCCACCCTTGTCGGTTGCAGCCAGCTTGTGCGTTGTCCGCTGGCCTTCCTCGAGCGGCACATTGGCATGGGAGAAACCGATCCCGATAAGGAAGGAGACCACGCCCGTGATCGTCTTGAACTCGCGGATCTTGATGTCGTTGTAAGTCGTCCGGGTTCTAGCGGTGACCAGCAGTTTCTCCACGCCCTCGTCAGAGACGACACGCATGATCCAGACCCCATAATAACTGGGGCCCTTCTTGTGTGCAGACTCCTGGCACAGGATTTCAGCGCTATAGCCGCTTTCCACGAGTTCGCGGAAACGTGCTTCCGTAACCACATTTGGTGCTTCGATGTCCCAGTTCATGGCCCGGCTCACGCTTTCTTCAAACGCGCAACGCCCGGGCATTCCCACTTGAAGCCCAGAGTTACGATAGTATATTATTAACCGCAAGATATAATGCGGCAGATACGGCTGTATCTCGGTTACTCAAACTCTAGGCACGGCCATTGGCGTCTATCAAGGAAAATAGGGGTTTCAGAAACCTGCGGTTGAGCCGATGGGTGGGCATGCAGTCTGTAGCACTGCTTTTGCTCGTTCCGGTCGCAGGCCAGGCGGAATCCTGTCTCGCCCCGTCCCGGCCCTTCGTGCCAAGCGATTCGCAAGCGGCCAGGGACTATGCTGACATCATCCGTCAAGATTTCGAGGCCTACATCGCGGACATTCAGGACTACTTCCGCTGCCTCGAGCAGGAGCGTGCGCGTGCTTTTGAGGAAGCCCGCGAAGTCAGCCAGGACTACGGTCGGTTTCTGGAGCTGGTGGGGGGTTGATGGGCGATTGGGCGTGCACCAGACTTGTAGCCCTTGGAAACCAGACGCCGATAACACCCTCAAATATCTACTTTTTAGATAACAGATTTCATCCGCTAGCGACGTCACAAAAGGTATGTGACGCGTGGCGAAAACAATCAGAAGCAAAGGGCAAGAGGCTTTATGCCAGGCGCTGGTCGACGCCCGGAATAAAGCAGGACTCAGCCAGAAGGAATTGGCGGTCAAACTCAGACATCACCAGTCATTCGTGGCTCGTGTCGAAAGCGGGGAGCGCCGGATTGACGTCGTTGAGCTCATCGCATTGTCCCGAGCCGTTGGATTTGACCCTTTCGAGATATTGGCGATCGTCGAAGCCGCCACGGAGCCCGACCATAAGATTTGAGAACAAAGTAATTTTGGGGCGTACCGCTTTGGATGTCCCCTCGTGAGATCAGCTACGTCAAGGAAGTGCAGTTAGCCAACATCCACCACGTGCGGCCTGCGGCGCAAGTGAGCGCCTTATGACACCATGCCGCAAATTCAGCGCCACAGTGCAGGAAGTCAGTAAACAGTGAAAGATGATAAGGGTGAGGGCGTCGCGATCGCCAATCTGATCGGGACCGATGGGTGCAGCGTTGTTGGTTGGGTTTATCGCTGGGGTACAGGCGCACATGCGGTGATGTGGGGCGTCCACGGGCCCCAGCCGGTATCGGAAACCCGGCCGGACATAAGTGACGAGCAGAAGCAAGAAATCGACTTCGATGCGCTCACGCGGATCGGCGGTGGCGGCGGCGGATAGGCTTCTCAGATAGTCGCCAGCGAGGATCGGTGGAAGGGGTACGATAGCACACCGGACATTGGAACTGACGGCAGCGAAAGCCTCGAAAGAGCCCGACTCCGCCATTGCTATTTCGTGCTGCGCGCGCACGCAGCGATATCGCCACCAAACGTTTGTAGTGTTCATGGGGTGCAGTACCACAAGGATACCGGCCATTCACGAAATTGATCGCAGTCTGTGGAAAGTTTCAAAACATGTCCGGAGGCCATGCATCATTTGGTCGTGGCCGCAGCTAGGCCGCGCGCGAAGCCACGGGAGATGTCAGCTCCTGAGCGGCCTGTTGTGTCGTACTATCAGCATCATTCCAGATGTCGCGCCGAACGAGGCTAACAGACTGAATACGATCGCAATGAGCGGCGGGAAAATGTGCAGCGACGCGATGAAGGCCACGCAGAACGTGGCGAGGCTGATGGTTCCGAACAGTGCGGAATACACGACGCCGATCACCGTCGGCGCCCCGAATTGCTCATGGATGGTCAGCGAGATCAGGGCATAGCCGATGGGAAAGGCCAGCAGGATCCCCGACAAACTGGCGCCCAGCCTAGCGGAAAATACCGTGACGGCGGCGACGAGCAATCCGCCGGCGAAGGCCCGCGCCAGGAGCATCAGAAACCTTTCCCGCCGCACCACGCCGGGATCGGGAACCAGAAGCCGCCACCCGACCATGCGCGCCAGTGCCGTTATGACGAAAAACGACAGGGTCGCGGCTGGGGCGGTTGCCGGGACCAGCTGCAAAGCCCAGTTTGCCGTCCACCAGATGCCGACAGCAAGCGCCAGTGCGACCAGCGGCCTGCCGCGTCGGGCGGTTGCCATGTAGCTTGTAAGGAAAACCTGCGTGGCGCTGAGCGCCAACAGCGAATGGATTGCCGTTTGCTGCAGGAACTCGACCGATCCGCTGCCGATAAGAAAGTAAAATCCCGGGCCCAGCCCGATCGGCAATCCGGCCACCAACCCGCCGGCAACAGGCCCAAGCCGGCCCACGGCGGTGGCCACGGCGACCACGATGGCGGCCGTGGCGACCATGCGGATCAGAAGCTCCGCGAGCGGGAGCTGCGCGAGGACCTCGGTCATGGGCACGGTCGGGGGGCGCAAGAAGGCGCGGTCATGAAGATGTCATTTCGATGCTTCGGCGCAGCGAGTGGGTGATGCGTTCGGGGTCGAGGCCACGGCCGATCAGAACGATCGTGTCGTCGCTTGAGCGGTCGCCGCCATGATCGGTCGGAATGCGCTCGGGCGCCTGCATGACCATGCGCACGGATTGCAACAGCAGCCGCCCGCCCGGCGTGCGCACCACCCCTTTGACGCGCACTAGGTGGTCGCCATGGGTGTGCAGCATGGCCGACAACCAGATCGAGAACCCGACCCAGATGTCACCACCTGCGCCGAATTGCTTGAGATCGAGAGGCAGCGACGTGGGTGGCGGCAGGGTTGCGTCGCCGTCAAGCGCGGGCAGCGCGGCGGGTGTGGCCGGAGGCAGATCGAGCAACGCCTGCTCCACGCCAAAGACGGCGGCCTGAAATGCCTGCGCCGGGTTGATCTGGCGCAGGGTGGCGGTCAGCTCGGCCAGGCTGGCCTCGTTGCAAGCGTCGGTCTTGGTGATGACGATGCGGTCGGCGGCCTCGATCTGCGCGCGGGCCAGCGTCTCGGCCTTCAGCTGTTCGAGCCCGTGCAGCGCATCGACCAGCACGATGATCTCTTCCAGCGCGATATGGCGGGCCAGGATTGGGTCGTCCTGGATAGCGGTCATGACTTGTCCGGGATCGGCGATGCCGCTCATCTCGAACACCAAATGCCGTGTCTGGGGGGCGGCCTGCTTCCGGCTGCGAAGATTGCAGATGCGGTGCAGGAGCGCGATCATCTCGTCGCGCAGATCACAGCAGACACAGCCGCCCGCCAACACGTCCAACTCGCGCGCACCGGCCAGCAAGGTGTCGTCAACCGCGTGCGAGGCGACCTCGTTCACGATGACATGCGGCGCGTCGTAGGCCCCGACAAAGAGCTGGTGGCGCAGCCAGGTGCTTTTCCCGGCACCAAGAAAGCCGCCGAGAATGGTCAGCTTCAGGCGATTGTCTTCATCCGCCATCTGGACCTACGCGATTTCCAGCGGATCGAAGGGCTTGCCAGTGAAGGCTTCGACCTGCGCCCAGACCTCTTCCACCGTCTGGCAGATCCTGGTCTGGCCCATAGCGTTGAACACCTGAATACCCGGCTGGCTACCCAGATCGCGCGCGCCAAGCCCAAGGGGTTTGAGCAGATCATTCAGCAACGCGACGCGGGCAAAGCGGATGCGCAGACGATCGTGGGCGGTGTCGCCACCGGCATCGGTCCAATGCCCGATTGCTGGGGGAAATCCGCAGGCTGAACACATGGATTTGCCTTTCAATGAATTGGGCCCACCCGCGGGGAGTGAGGAGGACGGGTGGGCCAGCCGGTTAGATGGTTTCCGGACGCTTGTCGCTGTCAAACGGGAAGCGCTTGCGGAAATCATCGGTGATGTTCTGGAACGTCGTCCATTCAACACCCGGCTTAGTGTTGATGTATTCTATCAGACGCTCCAGCATCAGCAGAACCTGCGGACGGCCGGCGACGTCGGGGTGAATGGTGAAGCAGAATGTGCCATAATCCATCTCGCGATAGACCCAGTCGAACTGGTCGCGCCACATTTCTTCGATGTCGCGCGGGTTCACAAACCCGTGGCTGTTGGGCGCAGCCTTCATGAACATCATCGGCGGCAGGTCGTCCACATACCAGTTGGCAGCGATGTCGACGAGGTCGATCTCCGTCCCGTGCTTCATCGGCTTCATCCAGGTGCTGGCGTCCTTGGTGTAGTCGATCTTGGACCACTCGTCGCCGACCTTGGCATAAAACGGCAGGAAGTCGCGATACATCTGGCTGTGATCGTAGGTGAAGCCGTATTTCTGCAGGAGTGCCGCGGTGTTGGCCGACATTTCCCACCACGGCGCCACATAACCCTTGGGCTTCTCGCCGGTCAGGGCCACGATCAGGTCGACCGACTTCGCCAGGATGTCCTCTTCCTGCTGCAGCGTCATCGCGACCGGGTTTTCGTGGCTGTAGCCATGCGCCCCGATCTCGTGCCCGGCCTTCTTGATCATCTCCATTTCCTTGGGAAAGCTCTCCATGGAATGGCCCGGAATGAAGAAGGTGCTGGGCAGGTTGTAGCGGTCGAACAGGCGCAGAAGCCGGGGGATGCCGACCTCGGTGGCGAACACGCCGCGCTGAATGTCAGACGGGCTGTCCTGGCCGCCATAGGATCCGAGCCAACCGGCGACCGAGTCGATGTCGACGCCAAATGAGCATTTGATTTCCTTCATGGTTTTTCCTCTCTCTGAGTGTATCAACGTCAGGCCGTCAGAAGTTCGTTCCAGCGCCTGACCAGGTAATTCTGCTCGTCCATCAGCGTGTTCCACATGATGATGTTGCTCATGCGGTCCAGGTGCGATCCGCCCTCTCGATGAGCGCCTTTTTTTATGATTGTCCGGCCCTTGGGGTCGCAAATATCTTCGGCTGCTTCCTTGCCCGCGTACCAGTAATCCCACTCGGCCTCTGACAAATGCGGCCGAGTGCGCTCGGGAATGGATGAGTAGTAGCCCTGCCGCGCAAGGACCGCGCCGGGACGTCCGGACAGCCACCAGTTGAGGTATTGATAGGCGGCATCCTCTTTGTCAGCAGACAGATTGGATGACAGGCACAGACAGGAATGCCACGCGCGGAAACCTTCTGTCGGCGCAGCGATCCGCACGGAAGCCCCCCTTGCGCGAAGCGTCGTCGCCGACGGCGACCAGATGCCGCCAATCCGCCCCTTGCGCTGGGACATGAATTCGACGGACTCTGCAACGTTCGACCAGAAGCCACCGAAATGCCCGTCTTTCTTCAACTGGATCAGCTTTTCAACCAGATCGTCGATTTCCTCGATTGTCAGGTTCCCGATATCTTCGAACTCGGCCAATCGCGTCGCCTGTGCCGCGAGGATCATGTCCGCGATCCCGATCGAGGGGTCGGTGTTCATGCCGACCTTGCCCCGCCAAGCACCGCTCAGAAGCCAGCCCCAACTCTCGGAGCCTGCATCAAGGGATTTGGGCGCCAACCCGGGGTCGTATGAGAACGAGTCCGCATTGTGCGCTGTCGGAACCGCGCTGAGCTGACCGCTCTGTGCCGAGCCAAGCGCGCCGCTTTCCTGAACATACTGAACGTCCATCGGACGGCTTCCGGCGCCCAGATTGGCCCCTTGAACGAGCGACCCGGTCTTGGTCAGCCCCCCCACTTCGTCCCAAAACGCCAGCCGGTCGGCCTGAATGCTGCGGATGGCACCGGCGGTCCAGAGCAGGTCGATGCCGTGATACCACTGGTCGTATACGTCATAGGTGTCTGGGCGAAGGATGCCCTTCTGCAGGACTTCGACGCCGCTCTGCACCTCGAACTCAATCGGGAAACCAAGGTCTTCGCGGGCAAGCTCCTGGACTTCGTCCAATAGCGTGACGCTGGTTCCCAGAACGCGGAGAGGCATGTCGGTCATTGGCGCGTCCTCAGTGAATGCTTATCAGGTAGGGGGCGGTTTCGGGCTTGGGCAGGATCGAGAGCACACGCAGTTTGGCCAGCGTTGTTTTTTCGGCACTTGCCAGATGAGCGGCCAGCATGGTGCAGGCCACATCGGTCTGTCCCTTGTGCAGCTGATCCAGGATCTGAGCGTGATCCTCAAGTGCCGCCTGATCTGGTTTGAGGCCAAAGTTTCGCCGGAATATCTGGCTGACAATGAACGGGAACTGGCTGCGTTCGATGGCTTCCAGCATCCGCCGATTGCCGCATTTGGCCATCAAGACCGAATGCAGATCATCCTCGATCTGCTCCACTTCCGACGGTGTTGTTCTGCTAAGGTCTTTAATTGCGTCGGTGACTTTTGAACGCATGTCCCGAAACGTGGCTTTGCTGAAATGCCGCGCCGATTCCCGAAGGGCCGCTGGTTCGAGCAGTCTCCGAACCTCAAAAGCTTCATGGATGTCGCGTGCCGTCAAAGGCCCTGCGATCCAGTGCGAGCGATTGGACTTTTCGAGAAATCCCTTGTCCTGAAGCTTTCCCAGGCTTTCCCGCAATGCTGTCCGTCCCACGGAGAAATGGTCGCACGCCTTGGTTTCGCTAATCCGGTAGGTCCCGAATGGCAGGCAGTTGGCAACGTCCAGCAAGAGGTTGTCGTAAATGCTTTCCCAGGTGGCGGTGCGCGCAACGTCGGTCTCGTCGTCGAAAATGCGTCTAAGCTCTGCCGCAGCGAGCGCCCCTGTTTCAGCGCTGAGGCCAACCACGAAACCCTGACCCTCTGCCGGCCTCAGGACCCGTTCCTTTTCCAGAAGATGAAGGGCGCGGCGCACGGGTGCACGACTGACTCCGAAAACCGTTGCGAGAGAACCCTCTTTGATCACAACACCGTCTGGCAGATTGCCATTAGCGATATGGGTGCGCAGATGGGAAAGAATCGTGAGGTAGAGCGGCAGCTGCTTTTTTGGCTGCCCCCCCTTTTCGGGCACGACCAGCGACCCCACAGTCGCCGAATCACCCGTTGCTCCCACGTCTTCGCGTTTCATCAAGACCCCGACTTCGCGTTACATTGCGTGCAAAATTTACGTTTTTTGCGTGCAAAAATAGGCAGTTTTGCGTCTCAGCCCTTGTATATGACCATACCAGCGCCTCAAGATCAACTGAAAATGTTTCTTGCATTCAAAAAACGTTTTCGGCTACCAAGGAGGAGAAGCAAAGATTCGCGGCGGAATTCGTCCGGCGCAAAATGGTCGGTGGAGCGGCCACTGGAAGCATTGCTCAATGGGAGGAAAACCAAATGACTGAGTACACTTCAAAGAAAGGCGCGGGCGGTATCAGCCGGCGCAATGTGCTGAAGGGTGGCGCGGCAACGCTCGCTGCCGGCACGGGAATGCTGGCCGCGCCGATGGTCTGGGCCAACAACCTCAAGGACGTGACCCTGATGCAGGTCGGTCCGTCGTTCTCGGTGTATCCCGACATCGCCGCAAAGGCGTCCACTGATCTGGGCTTCAAGATCGAAACCCAGGGTGCCTGGACCGATGCGCTGATGGCGCGCGTGGTCAAGCAGCCTGAAACAGTCGACATCGCGGACCTGGAATTCTGGGCACTGTCGAAAATTTGGCGCAGCAAACAGCTGCACACCATCGACACCGGCAAGATCAAGAACTGGGACAAGATGATCCCGCTTTTCCTTGAAGGCAAAAACTTCGACGGTTCGGATGCGTCCCGTCAGGGCATCCTGCCTTACGAAGTGCTCTACGCAGACGGCGAAGGCTCGACCTCATTTGCAGGTGGTCGCACGGATCATGCAACCGTTATGCCAACGATCTACAACGCCGACACGCTGGGCATTCGCCCTGACCTGATCGGGCGTCCGGTCGACAGCTGGGCCGAGTTACTGAACCCCGAGTTCGCCGGCAAGACCGCGCTTTTGAACATTCCGCAGATTGGCATCATGGATGCGGCCATGGCGATCGAAGCACGCGGCGACTTTGTCTATGGCGACAAGGGCAACATGACGCGCGAGGAAATCGACAAGACGATCGAGATCCTGATCGCCGCCAAGAAGGCCGGGCAGTTCCGTGCGTTCTGGTCGTCCTTCGATGAATCAGTCAACCTGATGGCCTCGGGCGAGGTGATTATCCAGTCGATGTGGTCGCCCGCGGTGACCGCGGTTCGTACCCGTGGTATCGACGTGTCCTACGCGCCTCTGAAAGAAGGCTATCGCGGCTGGGGTGTCGGCATGGGCCTGATGAGCCACCTCGACGGTCTCAAGCTCGAAGCCGCCTATGAGTATCTGAACTGGATTCTCGACGGCTGGCAGGGTTCGTTCATGGCCAAGACCGGTTACTACAGCTCGGTTCCGTCAACCACCCAGGCAGCTCTGAGTGCCGAAGAGTGGGATTTCTGGTATAGTGGCAAGGCCGCCGCGACGGATATCAAGGACCCGTTTGGCGGTCTGCAAGGCAGCGCCGGCCTGGTGCGCGACGGTGGATCGTTCGAAGACCGGATCGGCAACATCGCCTGCTGGAACACCGTCATGGACGAAGAGCGCTACATGGTGAAGCGCTGGAACGAATTCGTCTCGTCCTAAACGGTCTTACACTAACAATGCCAGCCGCAGGATCACTTGCGGCTGGCTCTTAACAAAATGAGGCCGGCACAGATATGTCTGTTCGAAACCTGAAACCCTATCTCGAAGCATTTCCCTATGCATTGATCCTGATCCTGATTGTCGGCGTGCCGCTTGGCACCCTGATCACGCTCAGTTTCTGGGAAACCGACGGCCTGATGCTGTACCCGGCGTTTACGCTGGAAAACTACAAAGAGATCTTCACATCGAAGCTGACGCTGACGCTGTACATCTCGACCATCAAGTACACGCTGCTGACCTTGTTCTTCTCAATGGTGATCGGCTTTACCTGTTCGTATTTCCTGGTCTTCTTCGTCAAATCCCTGAAGGTCCAGATCGCGCTGTTCCTGCTGTGCACGATCCCGTTCTGGACGTCGGCCACGATCCGCATGATTTCCTGGGTGCCGTTCCTCGGCAAAGAGGGGGTATTCAACAGCGCCGTCATGGGCCTTGGCCTGACCGATCAGCCGCTTGAATTCCTGCTGTTTTCTGACTTCGCGGTGGTGCTGACTTATGTCCACCTGTTCACCCTGTTCATGATCGTCCCGATCTTCAATTCGATGTCCAAGATCAGCCCCTCGGTAATCGAGGCGGCCAAGGACGCCGGCGCAACCGACTTCGATGTGCTGGTCAACATCGTGATCCCGCTCACCAAAACCGGCATCGCGCTCGGCTCGATCTTCGTCGTCGCGCTGGTCATGGGAGATTTCTTCGTCGTCCGCGTCATGAGCGGCGGGCAAAGTGCCTCGGTGGTCTCGGCCATGAAAAACGAGATTGACCAGCTCTACTATCCGCAGGCGGCTGCTATGGCAGTGCTGCTGATTTCGGTGGTGTTGATCTTCGTCTCTCTCATCCTGCGCGTCGTTGATATTCGCGCCGAACTCGCACGCTAGGACCTGACCCATGGATACTGAAAAACGTCCCCTCGTCTTTTACTTTCTCGCCGGGTTCTTCGCGCTCTTCGTCGCGTTCCTCTACGGCCCGATGCTGATCATCTTCGTTCTGTCCTTTCAGGGTGAACATGGCGGCCTGACCTTCCCAATGCGCGGCGTCTCGACCCATTGGTTCACGGACCTGTTCACCAGCTCGCGCTATGGTGATCTGGGTGGCGCGCTGTCGCGCTCGCTGATACTGGGGCTGGCCTCTCTGGCGATCACAGCTGTCGTGTGCATGTTCGCCGGGCTGGCATTCCGTAAACGCTTCATCGGCTCCAGCTTTCTGTTCTATCTCGCCATCACCTCGCTTGTGGTGCCGGGAATCCTCCTGGGTCTGGGCCTGGGTCAGCTGTTCCAGATTGTTGGCCTGCGCCTCAACTGGTTCACATCAGGGCTGGCCGCGCACTTGTCCTGGACACTTCCTTTTGGACTTCTGATCATGTTCGCCGTGCTCAACCGTTTTGACGGCGCCTGGGAAGAAGCTGCCCGCGATGCAGGTGCACGGTATTGGGAGACACTGAAATATGTGACGATCCCGATCCTGTTCCCCGGCATGATCGCCGTGGCCCTGTTCGGCTTTACCCTGTCCTATGACGAGATGCAGCGCTCGCTGCTCACCGTAGGTGCCGACAACACCCTGCCAATCGAGATCGCCAACATGACCTCGAACGTCACAACACCCGCCCTTTATGCGATTGGGTCGGTCACATCGGCCATCAGCTTTGCCGTGATCGCCCTGGCCTTTCTGGCCATCTCGCGCATCCAAAAACGCCGCGCCTGATTGGCCGGATCTTCAGAGGTTAATACTATGTCAAACCAAGGTGAAATCCTGATCGAGCAGGTGACCAAGAAATACGGACCGGTCACTGCCGTGGACAATCTCGATCTGAAAATCGCAGGCGGCTCTTATTGCTGCATGATCGGACCCAGCGGCTGCGGCAAGTCGACATTGCTGCGCATGATCGCCGGGCACGAAACACCCACATCCGGCCTGATCAGGATCGGTGGCAACGATGTCACCAATGTCAGGACCGGACAGCGCGGGACAGCCATGATGTTCCAAAGCTACGCACTCTTTCCGCACTTATCACTCACGGACAATGTCTCGTTCTCGCTCAAGATCGACAAGGTCGGCACCGCCGAACGTCGCGAGCGGGGACGAGAGATGCTGGATCGCGTGCAGCTTTTGCATCTGGCCGACAGGCTCCCATCGGAACTGTCGGGGGGCCAGCAACAGCGCGTCGCGCTGGCCCGCGCCCTGATCACCAACCCGCAGGTCCTGCTGCTCGACGAGCCGCTTTCGGCGCTCGACGAATTCCTGCGGCTGAGGATGCGGGTGGAACTGAAGCGTCTGCAAAACGACCTTGGCATAACCTTTGTCCACGTCACGCACACCCAGCCCGAGGCGATCGCCCTGGCCGACGAGGTGGTGGTGATGGACCATGGCATCGTCGAACAGGCCGGGCCGCCGCGCGAAATCTACGACCAGCCCTTTAGCCCCTATATCGCGCGCTTCATGGGCGGGCAGAACGTGATTTCCGGCAAGGTCGACAAGGTGGTTGATGGCCAGGCCGCTGTCCTCGATGACGCCAACAACCACTTCGCCGTGGCCTGCAACGCTGAGGTGAAACCGGGCGACGACATCAAGCTTGCCGTCCGCCGCGATTTTATCCGGATTGGCGATTCCGCCGACCAGCACCGCAGTGCCCTGACCGGCACCGTCACCGACCTGGAATACCAGGGCACCTTCGTAAAGGTCAGCATCGAAATCGCCGGGCACGAGGAATTCATCGTCCACCTGCCGGATGAGCTGTTCTTCGAAAGCCCGCTGGAAAGCGGTCAGACAGTGACCGCACATTGGAAGAGCGAGAGGAATTTCCACCTGGTGGGAACCAACGATTCCGCCGGCGATGCGCTGGGTGAGGGCCACTGATGCCCAAGGTCGCCATCCTGTCGCTCGGCGGCACGATCGCGATGGGGGCAAAGACCGGCACCGGCGGCGGTGTCGCGCCCTCGCTGACCGCCGCGGACCTGATCGCGGCGGTGCCCGGCCTGGAAAACGTCGCCGAGATCGAAGCGCACCAGGTCTGCAACATCCCCAGCGTCGAGCTGACGCTCTCGGAGCTGGTTCTGGTGCGCGACAGGATCCTGGAACTCGAGGCGCGCGGCTGGGACGGCGTGGTCATCACGCAAGGCACCGACACGATCGAAGAGACCAGCTGGATCCTTGATCTGATCTGCCCGGCGCACATTGGCATCGTCGTCACCGGCGCCATGCGCAACCCGACGCAGCCGGGCGCGGACGGACCTGCCAACCTGTTGGCCTCTGTTCAGGTCGCTGCTTCGGGCTCGGCCCGGGCGGCGGGCGTGGTCGTCGTCTTCAACGACCAGATCCACGCCGCCCGCTTCGTCCAGAAGACCAATACCAGCAATGTCGGCGCGTTCACTTCGCCCAATTGCGGCCCCGTCGGCTGGATGGCCGAAGGCGCGCCGGTCATGCCGTTCCGGCTCGCGCGAACAGAGATCATGGATCTTCCGGACGGCGCGGTGTTGCCAAAGGTCGTGATCGTCAAACCCGGGCTGGGAGATGACGGCACGCTGATCGACGCTGCACTTTCCAGCGGCGTTGCCGGGTTGGTTCTGGAGGCGACTGGCGGCGGCCATGTCTCCGGCGCCGTGGCCGATGCCGCCGAACGTGCGGCCAGACAGGTGCCGGTGGTGCTCAGTTCACGCACCCGCGCCGGAAACGTCCTGACGGCCACTTATGGCTTTGTTGGGTCCGAAATGGACCTGTTGTCCCGTGGCCTTATCCCCTCAGGCACACTGGATGCGCTCAAGGCCCGCATTGTCGTTGCTCTATCGCTCACATGCGGCGGCGACGCGCAGGCAGTCGCCAAGGACATCGCAAGGTGGAGCGCTGATTAAGTGCCGTTCCTATCCAAACGCCTTCGTCACAGCAAAGAACTCGTTTGTTTTCCGCTCTCGCCGATATGCAATGGCTGCTTAGACGACACGCGCGGCAAAGCAGCGAAGGCCGGCAGCATATGCAGAAGATTGCTGCGGCAGCAATAGCAGCAACCGCACAAGTCCGGAAAGTCCGCTCTTCGGTCCTTGCCAGCGACAGCAGCGAACGGCCGCTACTTGAGTAACTCAGCATGCTCAAATTTCCGCAGTTTGATGGCACCGCTGTCATAATCAGCGCTAGTAGTTCACCTGCTCAAACCCGTAATTGCCCTCATAGTCACGCCAATCGACGAAGACAGATCGGTGATAGATACCCGGGCAATTCTGGCCCCAACGTTCAAGTCCCACATGGGCCTCGGGCAGAGCAGTTATGGAAGATCTATGCCAAGAGAAATCGCCTTGGGTCCGGTAAGTGCCGAGGACCACGGTCGCGCTGCGATTGCAGTCACCGTCACGACCGGATTCATGCTGCCGCGCATAGCGAACATCAAAGACCCGGATAGACCGCACGAAGTTGAACTCAGGTCCGCTGATATCGATGTCCGCGCGATCCTGAACGGGCCAGAGTGCCTGGTCGGTGGGAACGAGATCGTCGACTGGCAAGGATTGGAGCGGTCGACGGCTGTCGGGCCGGTACAAGGCTTCAAAGATGCGGCCAGCGTTGTTTGGTGGCCGATCGCCCTCATAGGAGGCGCCCATGGGACAACGCCAGATTTGCAGCGGCGGTTCCACCGGCCAAGGCGTAATCCGCCGGATGAATTCGGCGCGAGCCCGGGCGCAAGGGACGGAAGTGGGCCACCCGCCAGATAGGCAGAGGAGTATCGCGCAATCGATCGGGTAAGTCTGCGCGCGCGCAGGTATCGGCAGCGAAAAACTTGTCACAGTCAAAGCGACAGCGATCGAGGGGAGGAGCTTCTTGAGTAACTGGCGCATGCTGAGGAGCCTCCGTGACAGGAGCCCAGCATACATACGATAATATACTATTGCAATGTGAGCGATACCTGAACCGCGACTCCTATTGCATCTGAGGGTAGGGGGATCGGCCCAGTTCCACCATCATCTTTTCCCTGAAGACCTCGGCTGGCGTCTTCCACCCGAGGCATTTTCGGGGCGTGTTGTTGAGCCGGTCGCAGATCTGTTTCAGTTCGTAGTCTGAGACGGCCGTGATGTCGCGTTTTCGGGGTAGCCATCTTCGAACCCGGCGATTGGTGTTCTCAACCGTTCCTTTCTGCCACGGCGAAGACGGGTCACAAAACCAGGTCTGCGTTCCGGTCTCGGCCTGCAGATGCGGCCAACTGACGAACTCAGTGCCGCGGTCGAAAGTGATGGATTTCCGCGCAAGATGGGGCAGGTCACGCACCGCTTTCATGATCTTGCCCATGACGGGTTTGGTTCGTTTGTTCGGGTTCTTCAGCAGCACCGTGAACCGGCTGACGCGCTCGACCAAGGATGTCACGTTAGACTGCCCAAGGCTCTGTTTGAACAGTATCAAATCGCCCTCCCAATGACCGAACTGGCGGCGATGCGCCACGTCATCGGGACGAAACAGGATACTGACATCGCGGTCGAACTTGGGTGCCTGACGCTTTCTGGCACGACGGGGACGGCGATACTTGCGGTGGTTTGGCAGGTACCACCAGAGCTCCTGCGCCATGCCTTCCTTGGAATAGATGTAGCGGTAGATGGTTTCCTGGCAGACTCTGAGCTTGGCGCCTTCATAGATCATCCGGTTGCCGATCTGCTCGGGCGTCCAGCCATGCTTGAGCCGTTCGACAACTTTCCTAAGCAAATGCGGATAGCGGATCAGCTTGCGCTGCCGGGCGCGCCGATCGGCCGCCATCAGATGGGCGGCAGCACCATAGTAGCCGTCACATTTGGGCATGCACTCATCGCTGAAATAGTTCCGCTTGATCTCGCGGTGAATCGTGGCATTTGAGCGCTTCAGCACACGCGCCATCTCACGAACAGGGACCTTTGCGAGTCGCCAGCGTTCGATTCTGCGGCGCTCTTCAATGCTCAGTTGCGTGTAAACGGCTCCCATGGCACAATCTCCTCATTAGATAACTCTTTGTTTTCTAATAGGAGTCGCACTTGAAGGTAGCGCACACCCGCTCACAGTAAAAAAACGCATAATAGAGTTTATGTTAAGTATTTGCGATCCTCGGGAATTCGAGAGCCCGTCTTTTTTTGGCTAAAGCCGATGGGTCGCAAATGTGCTTTTCCCTTGTTCCCGACCGGCACTGAGCGGGCGCAAGCAGAAACGAGAGTTCACAGACCGCAACGCATATATTGAACGGACAATGTGCTTGGCACGATAACACACTACTTCTGATTCTCGTTTGAACGCGGCAAAGCACCCGCTTCTTCTGATAGCTATCCCCAAGCTTATGAAAAAGCGTCAATATTTTTTGTTGACTGCTTCAGCTATTTATTACTTACTAGTCAGTAAAAAGGAAACCTAAATGCTGACAAAAAAACTGTCGTCTTGGAACCAAAGGGGTCGCCGATCTGGTGCGCGTTGACGAAATCATTGCTGCAGGCTGTAACCAGGGCTGCCAGCTCAGGATTGTGATCGAAGACATGCGATGCCAGCTGCCGCACGTCGTCCACCCAATTGGAAAGCCTCAGCCTGAAGGGGATCAAGGACAGCAAGAGCTACAAACACCTCGTCCACATGTACCTTACAAGCAAGGTACCCGGTGGCGGTTGCGTCGATTGTTGGCATGGGCGCCAAAAAGGCGAGCCACAAAATCAGCTGCATTTGGCAAGTTGAAAACACATTAAACCGGGTTTTCGAAGATGGCAGTGACGTGGTGAACAATCTCTGGAAGCTGAACGAAACTACCAAGTGAAGTCGCGTTTCCCATCGGACACTTCCCGATGGCCGAACATCAAAAAAAGGAGCCTCATAATGAAGGTGCTGGTGCCTGTCAAACGCGTGATCGACTATAACGTGAAGGTTCGCGTCAAAGCGGGCGGATCGGGCGTTGATCTCGCCAACGTGAAAATGTCGATGAATCCGTTTGACGAAATTGCCGTCGAGGAGGCGATCCGACTGAAAGAGGCCGGCAAAGCCGAAGAGATCATTGCGGTCTCGGTCGGCGTAAAGCAGGCGCAGGAAACGCTGCGGACAGCTTTGGCCATGGGGGCCGACCGGGCGATCCTGATTGTCGCCGCCGACGATGTGCATACCGACATCGAACCCCTCGCCGTGGCGAAGCTGCTGAAAGCGGTGATCGACGAAGAACAGCCAGGTATCGTTCTGTGCGGTAAACAGGCCATCGACAATGACATGAACGCCACCGGGCAGATGCTTGCGGCGCTCACGGGTTGGGCACAGGCGACGTTCGCCTCCAAACTGGAGATCGACGGCGACAGCGCCAACGTGACCCGCGAAGTCGACGGCGGATTGCAAACTATCAAGGTCAAAATGCCGGCCATCGTCACCGTCGACCTGCGCCTGAACGAACCGCGCTATGCCTCGCTGCCGAATATCATGAAGGCCAAGAAAAAGCCGTTGGACGAAAAAACCGCCGCCGATTACGGCGTCGAAGTCGCCCCGCGCCTGGAAATCGTCAGCACGGCCGAACCCGAGGCCCGCGCCGCTGGGATCATCGTCGGCTCGGTCGACGAACTGGTCGAGAAACTCAAAGAAGCGGGGGCTGTGTAATGGCTGTTCTTCTCCTTGCCGAAGTGAACAATGGCGAATTGTCGCTGGACGCCACCGCCAAGGCCGTGACCGCCGCCAAGGCCCTGGGTGACGTGACCGCGCTCTGTGCCGGGGGCTCTGCCGCCGCCGCGGGCGAAGCCGCCGCCAAGATCGACGGCGTGTCCAGAGTGCTGGTCGCCGAAGACGCAAGCCTCGGCCACCGCCTGGCGGAATCCACCGCTGCGCTGATCGTGTCGCTGGCCGGTGATTACGAGCATATCGTTGCGCCCGCCACCACCGACGCCAAGAACGTGATGCCGCGTGTTGCCGCACTGCTGGACGTGATGGTGATCTCAGATGCCTCGGGCGTGGTTGACGGCAACACGTTCGAACGCCCGATCTATGCCGGCAATGCCGTGCAGACGGTCCGCTCGAACGATGCCAAAAAGGTCGTCACCTTCCGCACCTCGACCTT
>NPID01002296.1_pt2 | contig 37583 bp, 28 predicted proteins | sample 8637491 | NCBI WGS metagenome assembly NPID01 (sample SAMN07420843, study PRJNA396082) | bioreactor metagenome | isolation source: sample BA6 brine-fed electro-methanogenic bioreactor BA | place: Japan: Kochi | collected 2016-06-14 | reverse complement strand
AACATCAAATATCAGATATCAATCCTGATTTACATCAAAGCCGGCACTTTTCTTATCTTTATCCGAAATTCATAAAAAGTGCCGGGAAAAGCTCTATCATTCATACTGTGTCTTATCTTCCTGAGCGGTTCATTTGCACCTTTGCATGCAGAGGATATTGAGCCCCTTCAGCAGGATCAGCTCGAAGTAGAGTTTCCCTTTATCATCATCCGGCATATCCCCTTCGATATCAGCATCAGCATCACAGACCAGGAAATGGCCCGCCGGCTGGAGGGACAGATTATTTCCATATGGCTGAACAACAAAGAAATAGCGCTGAAGATCCTCGACGGGAAAGGTATATTGCCCTATACGGCCGATGAATCGGAGGAATTGGTTTTCCGCTGCGATGATTTTGTATTCAGCAAGGGCGTGAGCCCGGTTCCCCTATGGATGTCGATCCTTCCGCCCCTGATCGCCATACTGTTTGCTTTAGCTTTCCGGGAGGTGTTTTCGGCCCTGTTTGCCGGCTTGCTGGTGGGAACCACCATCCTTCACTTCTATGCAGGAAGCAATATTTTTGAAGCGGTATTCCAGGGGGTGTTTACCATCGCTGACACCTATCTGCTGGAAGCTATGTACGACCGGGGCCATCTCTCCATCATCATCTTTTCCATGATGATCGGAGCCATGGTGAACCTCATCACACGAAACGGCGGAATGCAGGGAGTGGTGAAACTGCTTTCGCGTTTTGCCAGGAGCGCCCGCTCAGGGCAAATGATCACCTGGCTGATGGGGATTGTCATCTTTTTTGATGNNCCAACACCCTGGTGGTGGGAAATACCATGCGCCCGGTTACCGACCGCCTGAAGATCTCCCGCCAGAAACTGGCCTACCTGGTCGATTCCACCGCAGCACCCATTGCCTCCATCGCTTTCGTGACCACCTGGATCGGTGCCGAGCTGAGCTACATCCAGGACGGCATCAATGTGATCGGTCTGGAAGAGAATGCCTACATGATCTTCTTCAATTCCCTGGCCTATTCATTTTACCCCATATTCGCGCTGGTGTTTATCCTGTTCCTCATTTACCGGGGGGTGGATTTCGGCCCCATGCTGAAAGCAGAACGCCTTGCCAGGCAGGCAGGCATCAACGACAAAGATGAAAGCGAAGGATTTTCCAATGAACTCAACACCCTTGAGGTTGAAGAAGATATCAAGGCACGCTGGTTCAATGCCGTGATCCCGGTACTGGTGATCATCCTGGGCACCCTGGCCGGGCTGGTATATACCGGGTGGGATGCAGCTGTGTGGGACGACGGCAGTATCGCCTTCGGACGGAAGATCTCCATAACCATCGGCAATGCCGACTCCTATACAGCCTTGCTCTGGTCTTCCCTCTCAGGAGTGCTGACAGCAGTTTTACTTACCGTAGGTCAAGGCATCCTCAGCCTGAAAAAAAGCATCGACAGCCTGATCAATGGATTCCGCACCATGCTCACAGCGGTGCTGATCCTGATCCTTGCCTGGTCGATTGCCCTGGTCACCGAACACATGCATACGGCCACCTTCATCTCCAACAGCATGCTGGAAATGTCGATCTCCCCCTTCCTGGTCCCGGCCATCACCTTTATACTGGCTGCCCTGGTGTCGTTTTCCACAGGCTCATCCTGGGGCACCATGGCCATCCTATACCCCCTGATCCTGCCGGCCAGCTGGCTGATCAGCAGCGATTTCGGACTGGACTATGAAACCTCGATGAGCTTGTTTTACAATGTCGTAGCCGGTGTATTGACCGGTTCCGTGCTGGGAGATCATTGTTCCCCCATTTCCGATACGACCATCCTTAGTTCGCTGGCCAGTTCCTGTAACCACATTGAACATGTGAGGACCCAGCTCCCCTATGCCCTGACCGTTGGGGGTGTTTCCGTGATCGTTGGCATTATCCCGGCGGCTTACGGGTTCTCTTCATACCTTCTTTTCCCTGCCGGGCTATTGATCCTCCTGTTGATCACTTTCCTCTTTGGTAAGAAAACACAAACTATCAGGGCATCCTGAAAAACAGTTTAGATTAACTCTATTTAAGCATGATTTTGACAGGCTCATGTAAAAAGCGTATCTTTGTTTTACCCTTCTTAAAAATATCAACCGAGTGCTGAGTACTGTATTGAACATGCCAAAAGAAAGCGTCGGTTATGAAAACCAGATCATTCTCTGCCGGGCAACCGGAGGAAATAAAACGAACGATCACTGAGTTCCGTGAGCAGGGTTTCTCACCGGGGATCGCCTTTGTATTTGCCACCGCATCCCAGGACCTGGAGGGGATCTCCGGAGCTTTTCACAACAGCGGGATCCAGCTTATGGGTTGTAGTTCCGGAGGGAATGTGCTGACCAAGAACAAGGATAATCCTATTTTTGAAAACGAGGCCGTGATCACCCTGGCAGAACTCGATCCGGCCAGCTATGCATATTTCAGCATCGAACGTGAACTGCAATCCTCTGCAGAGTTTGGAAGGATAATCGGCTTGCGCGGAGCGGAAATCTTTGATCAGCCATCATTCCTGCTTCTGGCCTCCGGGCTTCATATCAATGGAGAAGAACTGGTGCTCGGAATACAGGAAGCTGCCGGAGAATCCGTGGTCATGTTCGGAGGCTTGGCCGGAGATGAGGTCAAATTCCAGAAAAACTATGTGTTCACGCAAAACAGCATTCTCGATAACGGGGCCGTAGTGCTGGTGTTCGACAGCAATAAAATCAGCCTGAACGGGATAAATACCAGCGGCTGGGTCGGACTGGGAAAGGATCTGAGCATAACATCGGCCGAAGGCAATATTGTTTACAGCATCGATAATCAACCGGCCCTTGAGGTGTACAAGAAATACCTCAGTGTGCAGGATGAGGACATGCCCGCTATCGGGGTGGAATATCCGCTCCTGATCAAAAAGGATGAAGATGAATTCACGCTCCGCGCCGTGATGGATGTCGACCGGGAACGAAAAGCCCTGATCTTTGCAGGAACCGTTCCCCAGGACGCAACGGTCAGTTTTTCCAGCTCTCCTGGCTTTGAGGTGATCGATCGCACAAAACAGGAGATCGACCGATTCCATCGGTCTTATCCGGAGGCGGATATGATCCTGCTGATCTCATGTGTAGCCCGCCACCTGGCCCTGGGGCCGATGATATCGGAAGAGATCTTCTACCCTGCAGAAAAATGGAAACTGCCGCTGTCCGGGTTTTTCTCCTATGGAGAGATCGGAACCAACGAAAAAAAACAATGCAATTTCTTTAACCAAACCTATACACTTGTCGTAATAAAGGAAAAGTAATAACCCAACAACACCGGTTCACTGGAAATGGGAGAACGAATCAAAAAAATAACCACCATCATTGAAGGCATCGACTCCTTTGAAAGCTTTATGCAGCAAAAGGATGAGGTTCTGGCAGAAATCAAAAAGATGGAGCGTGACCGGCAGGTGATGGAATTTAAGTTTGAACGGCTCCTGAAAGATAAAAACGTTCTGAACTCCCTTCTGAAGAAAACCACTGAAGATCTAAAAAGTGCTGTTGAGGCACTTAAAAACAGGGCGGAAGAACTGGGGATCTTATTGTCGACCATCCCGGCACTGGTGTATTTTAAGGATATTTCGCTCAACTACATCATGGTGAATAAAGCCTTTGAGCGCTTTGTTAACCTTCCTTTTTACGGCATACAGGGCAAAAAAGTGGAAGATGTGATCCCCCATTACAAAACCATCAATTATGCCGAAATGGAAATGGAGGTGATCGAGTCCGGGCTCCCGCTCTACAATATCGAAGAAAAAATCGTAAAAAACGGTAAGGATGTATGGCTCACAACCAACCTCGCCCCCTACCGCGACAATGAAGGGGAGATCATCGGCCTGGTCGGAATATCCTGGGACATCACCTTCCGGAAGAATTATGAGAATGAGCTTCAGCAGGCCAAGGAACAGGCCGAGGAAGGCACACGGGCCAAAAGTGAATTCCTGGCCAATATGTCGCACGAGATCCGCACCCCGATGAACGGGATCATCGGGATGGCCGAGATCCTGAAAAAAGCCAAACTGGGGAAACAGGAAAAGGAGAACCTCGAAATACTGATCTCTTCCACCCGCAGCCTGTTGTCGCTGGTAAACGATATCCTCGACATCTCCAAGATCGAAGCCGGAAAAGTGGAACTGGAGATCGAAGATTTCGATATCCGCCAGATATTAAAAGATATCGAGAATATCATGTACATCAGGGCAGAGGAAAAAGCCCTGGACTTTAAAACTTTTATCAACCCCAATGTACCGAAATACCTTAAAGGCGACCCCTCACGGCTGAAACAGGTTATTCTGAACCTGGTAAACAATGCTGTAAAATTCACCGAAAAAGGCTATGTGCATGTTTTTGTCGACATTACACATGAAACAAAGACCAAGATCACCCTCCGGGTAAAAGTGGAAGATTCGGGTATCGGGATTTCTAACGAAGGGAAGAAAAGCCTCTTCCAGTTGTTCTCCCAGGTGGACACCTCCACTACCAAGAACTACGGGGGGACCGGACTGGGACTGTCGATCGCCAAAAGGCTCGTGATGCTCATGCAGGGCGATATCGGCATGGAAAGCAAACAGGAAAAAGGCTCCCTGTTCTGGTTCACTACACGCTTGCTGAAGAGTTCGATCAAAGGAGACCTTCCATCACCACAGGAAGAACCCCGGAAGAAAAAGGAAAAAGACTTCCGGAAGCTGCGCATCCTGCTGGCCGAAGACAATGAGATCAACCAGCGGATCATACAATACAGTCTGACCAATGCCGGTTTCGAGGTTGAAATAGCCGGTAACGGGCAGGAAGCCATCAATAAATACAGCGAAAACGACTACGACCTCGTGCTAATGGATGTGCAAATGCCGATCCTCGACGGCTTTGAAGCCACGGCACATATCCGTGAAATGGAATCGGCCATCGGCCTGAATTCCGGGCGGGTCCCCATTGTAGCCCTCACTGCCAATGCCATGAAGGGTGACCGGGAAAAATGCCTGGAAGCCGGTATGGACGAATACCTTAGTAAACCCTTTACCCCCGACGATTTGCTCAATATCATCAAAACGGTTACTGCAGAATAGCAGTCCAAACTTTTCCGTACTTTTGACGTTTTCAAAGCCTTCCAAATGGAACTTCACTGGATAGAGATCATTGCCCTTATCGTTGCCGGCCTCATGGTAGGCTTTATCAATACCCTGGCCGGGGGAGGGTCCATCATCTCTTTATCTGTGCTGATGGTACTCGGACTGCCGGCCAACATCGCCAACGGGACCAACCGTATTGCGATTGCAGTGCAGACCCTCACCGCCAGCACTTCCTTCCGCCAGCAAAAGGTACTGGATACCAAAAAAGGCATCATCCTGGGTATTCCGGCCATGCTGGGCTCCATCGTCGGGGCCCTGATCGCGGTCGATATCAATGAAAATATCTTTGAAAAGGCCATCGGGGTGATCATGCTCTTCATGCTGGCCTTCATCCTCTATAATCCTAAAAAATGGCTTTCCGGCAGGGAAGAACTCCTGAAAAAGAAAACAAGCATCTTCCAGATCATCCTTTTCTTCCTGATCGGGGTTTACGGGGGGTTTATCCATATGGGGATCGGATATTTCCTGCTGATGTCGCTGGTCTTCAGCATAGGATACGACCTGGTAAAAGCCAATGCCGTAAAGGTATTTATCGTGCTCCTGTACACGCCGGTTACCCTGATCATTTTCCTGATCTACGGTCAGGTGAACTGGGAATACGGGCTCACGCTGACCATCGGAAATGTTTTCGGGGCCTTGCTGGCCTCGCGGCTGGCCGTAAAAAAAGGCGTTGGCTTTGTGCGTTGGGTGATCGTGGTCGTGATCCTGATGACCTCGGGCCACCTCTTTGGCTTGTATAATGTCCGGGAACTGGCAGAGAAGGTCCTGGCGGAAGAACAAGAAGTGACCACCGAATGGGCCATTGCCGTACACGGCGGTGCCGGAGCCGGGACACCGGAAAGCATTTCTGCTGACCTGCAGGAACACTATAAAGCCGCTATCCGCACTGCACTCGATACGGGAAGCAATATTCTCGACAGGGGTGGAAGCAGCCTGGATGCAGTTGAAATGACCATCCGATATCTGGAAGATAACCCGCTCTTTAATGCCGGACGCGGGGCCGTTTTCACCGAGCTGGGAACCAATGAGCTGGATGCTTCCATCATGGACGGCCGCGACAGGAATGCCGGGGCCGTGGCAGGAGTGACCCACATCCGCAACCCGATCTCGGCTGCCCGCCTCGTGATGGAAGCCTCACCCCATGTGCTGATCACGGGAAACGGTGCCGAAACCTTCGTCGGGGAGCAGGGAATGCAGCTCGTTGATTCGTCCTGGTTCTTTACCGAAAAACGATGGAACAGCCTGGAAAGAGCCAGGGAAAAGGAAAAGACCCAAAAGCATGGAACAGTGGGTGTGGTGGCCCTCGACCGATACGGGAACCTTGCCGCGGGGACATCCACCGGGGGGATGACCGCCAAAATGCACGGGCGTGTAGGCGATTCACCGGTGATCGGGGCCGGTACTTTTGCCGATAACCGGACCTGCGCCGTTTCGGCCACCGGCCATGGCGAATACTTCATCCGCAATGTGGTGGCCTACGATATTTCAGCACTGATGGAGTACAGCGGGCTCGGCCTTCAGCAGGCCGCCGACAGCGTGATCTATGGCAAACTATTGCCCATTGGCGCCGGGGGGGGCGTGATTGCCCTTGACGCCCACGGCCAAGCAGCCATGCCTTACAACACCTCCAGCATGATCAGGGGTTACCGGAATGCCGGAGGCACGCAAATAGTGAAAATTTTTGAATAATAATCGTAAATAGCAGACTCTGATTCAGATTTCTGAGCTCAAAGTTCGAAGTTCTGATTTCTCCTACTGCCCCTCATACTGCTCCACCTCATCATTGAAGTAGGTAAGTTCTATTCCCGCGGCGCGGAAAAGCTCCTCTGATTCCCGCCCGGCATGGTATTTCTTTTCACATACCACCCGTTCCACCCCGCAATTGATAATGAGCATCGCACAGGTGCGGCAGGGGGTCATCTTGCAGTATAACGTGCTTTTATCGAGGGCAATGCCACGGCGTGCCGCCTGGCAGATGGCATTTTGTTCGGCATGTACGGTCCTGACACAATGCTGGGTAACGCTGCCATCCTCATGATATACCTTTTTGAACAGGTGGCCAACGTCGTCACAATGGGGCATTCCTTTCGGCGATCCGACATAACCGGTCACCAGAACATGCCGGTCCCTGACGATGACACATCCGCTCCGCCCCCGGTCGCAGGTTGCCCGTTCGGCCGCTGCATTGGCCAGGTGCATAAAATATTCATCCCAGCTCGGACGAATATGTTCAGTCTTTTTGTTTGTCATTGGCTATGCTGGTTTTTATCTCATTCATGACTTTTTCCACCGCGGCAGTAAGCTCTTCAATGCTTCCGTCGTTGCGGAAGGTAAAATCCGCCATTTCGATGCATTTCGAGAGGTTCTGCTTATGCGGATCCTCCGAATTAAATTCACGTTCCTCGTTGGCCCTGAATTCCTCAAAGCTAACCTGGTCGGTTTCCGAAGCCCTTTGCCGTATGCGGTCATAGCGTGTACGGGGATCGGCATCCACCGCCAGGAGGTAAAAATCCGGTTTCCGCCGAAGGGACTCTACCTCCCCGGGGGTGCGGATGCTTTCGATCACACAATCGTGACCATTCTCACTGGCCTGGTCGTATAAATGGTCGATAATATGAGATGGTCCGTAGGCTGCCCTTAAGCGGTTGGCCAGTACGGTCATCGAATCCCGGTTTTCCGGCATCCCGAGTTTTTTCATCTCCTCCAGGAGAAACCCCCTGACACTGTAATGCACAAATCCTTCCTGCCCGACGAGGTATTCCACCATGGTTCCTTTTCCTGCTCCCAGTGTTCCGGTAATTCCGATAACGATCATGTTCTTTGATTATGAATTATGGCCCCTTCGGCTCAGGGCAAGTTTATTGATTATGGATCGATCCCCTTTCCGGGGACAAGGTTTTGGGTTTTAATGAATGATTGGTATTTCTTTTCCGCATTTGGTGCATTTTCCATTTTCCAGTTTTTCAATGCTTGCCCGGTACCCGCTTCGTCTTACCACTATCTCACCGCATTGAGGGCAAGTGGTATCCCGCCCCGAAGCTGAAGCGGTATTGCCTTTATAAACATAGTGCAAATATTCCCGGGCGATGCCGAAGAACTTATCGAGCAAGGCTTCCGGGGTGGCATTGTGCACCAGCTTATAGGTGGGGAAAAAGCGGGAAATATGCAGCACCGTATCTTCTCCGAGTTCCTTGCTGATCCACTCCATCATGCGGTGGAAATCATCCTCCCGGTCGTTCTCATCGGGGATGAGGAGATTGGTCACTTCCAGGTGCCTGCCCGATGCCCTGATCGCCTTCAGTGATTCGAGTACCGGAGCCAGGCGTGAAGAGGTAAGATGCTTGTAGAATGATTCGGTAAATGCCTTCAGGTCAACGCTGAAAGCATGGATCAGCGGAAAAAGTTCCTTGAGCGGGTCCGGATCAATGAAGCCATTGGTCACCATTACGTTCTTCAGCCCCGCTGTATCCGCCCCGCGGGCAATATCCAGCATATATTCGTACCATACGGTAGGCTCATTGTAGGTGTAGGCGATGCCCAGGTTTTGTTCTTCCTGAGAAGCCAGCTCCAGGATGGCTTCCGGCGGATAATCTTTCAGGTAAGGATATTCTTTTACGGAAGTCTGGGAGATCTCGTAATTCTGGCAGAAGCGGCAATGCAGGTTGCAACCCACTGTTCCGACCGATAATATGTTCCTTCCGGGATGAAAATGATAGAGGGGCTTTTTCTCGATCGGATCAAGATGCAGGGAACACACCTGCCCGTAATTCTCAGTATGCAATATGCCTTCGCGGTTCACCCTCACACGGCAAATCCCCTCCTGACCGGGCTTGAGCACACAATGATGCGGGCACAGGCCACATTCCACGGCCCCATCTTCTTTCTTCGAATAATACCTTGCCTCCATTTGATCTAATATCCTCTCTTTTTCAGGCTGTCGACCCATTTTTCGGCCACCAGCGCCCGGTAATTCCCCATAGATTCCACCAGGTTTTGCGCATCATCATCGACCAGCACATTGGCATGATGTTCCTGGCGGATGAATTTCATTTCAACGGCATGGTCGAGCCATTGGATCAGTGCATCGTAAAAGTGTCCGATATTGTATATGCCCACCGGTTTTTCGATCAGTCCAAGCTGGTTCCAGCTCAGCATTTCGAAAAGTTCGTCCATGGTGCCAATCCCTCCGGGCATGGTAATGAATGCATCTGAAAGCTCTTCCATCACCTTTTTGCGTTCCTGCATGCTTCTCACAACAATGGTTTCCGTGAGCCCCTGGTGGAGGATCTCCTTTTCGGCAAGGCGGTCGGGCATCACGCCGGTCACTTTCCCTCCCTGGGAGAGAATCCGGTCGGCAATGACTTTCATCAGGCCGATATTGGCCGCGCCATACACCAGTTCGATCCCTTTTTGGATAAAAACATCAGCAAGTTTCTCTGCCGCCAGGGCATATTCTTCACGTATTCCCCTGCTGGACCCGCAAAACACACTTATCCTTTTCATCTGCTTTGATTTACTTGGCCTGATTCTTGGATCAGGCTAGCCGGATAATCATTAAATTTGTAGTTTCAAAGATAGATAAAATACCCATGGAAGGATTGTATCCCTTAAAATTCAAGCCAATATTCAAGGACAAGATCTGGGGTGGCGACAGGATCCGCAGCGTGATGGACCTGGATTTCAGCCCCCTGCCCAATTGCGGGGAGGCCTGGATGCTTTCGGGTGTTGCCGGCAACCCCAGTGTGGTCAGCAATGGTTTCCTGGCAGGAAATGAATTGAATGAACTGCTGGAAGTGTATATGTACGATCTGGTGGGCGATGAGGTGTATGAAAAATTCGGGAATGAATTCCCGGTACTGATCAAGCTCATCGATGCCAACGACTGGCTGTCGATACAGGTGCATCCCAACGATGAGCTGGCCGCGAAGCGGAATNNCGGAAGATCGGGAGAGGCAAGACTGAGATGTGGTACGTGCTGGGCGCCGATAATGATGCACAACTGATCAGTGGTTTCAATAAGAAGATCGATAAGGATACCTACCTGAAATATCTTGGGAAAAACCGCCTGAAGGAGATCCTGAACTTTGAAAAAGTGAATGTGGGGGATGTATTTATGATGCCGGCCGGCCGTGTGCATGCCCTCGGGCCGGGGGTGATGCTGGCCGAGATCCAGGAAACCTCGGATACCACCTACCGCATTTACGACTGGGACCGCCGCGATGCCGAGGGGAACTCCCGCGAACTGCATATCGAAGAAGCCCTGGATGCCATTGATTTTGAGGTTCATGCATCCTACCGCACCGAATACCTGAGAGCAGAAGAGCAATCCGTGCCCCTCGAAAGCTGCGAACATTTTACCAGCAATTTGATAAGCATCGAAAAACATGCTCTTGAAAAAGACTACAGCGCCCTGGATTCATTCGTTGCCTTATTGTGCACCGAAGGGCGGATCAGTGTTCATTGCAAGGGGCAGGACCATTCCCTGAGCAAGGGAGAACTTCTGCTTATCCCGGCTATTTTCGACAGTGTACTCCTTAATCCGCTCGAAAAAAGCAAAATCCTGGAAGTTCACATGTAACATTTTCTTTATACTTTTGGCTCTGCTTTTCAGTTATCAATATAACAATATAACAATATAATAACATAACAATATAAAACCATCCTCATGAAAAAACTCACCATCCTCATCATGGCCCTCTTCATCGGCCTCGCCGTGTATTCACAAGACGAAGAAAAGAAGGGCCAGTCGCTGCCTTCCATCGACCTGAAGACCGTTGAAGGGATCCCTTTCAATACTTCCGACATCAGCAACGACGGAAACCCCATTATCCTGAGTTTCTGGGCACTCTGGTGCAAGCCCTGCATCAAGGAGCTGAATACCATTTCCGATGAATATTACGACTGGCAGGAAGAAACCGGTGTAAAGCTTATTGCCGTATCCATTGATGATTCCAGGTCGAGTTCGAAGGTAAAACCCTTTGCCGACGGTAACGACTGGGATTACGATATCCTCCTGGATGAGAACGGGGATTTCAAGCGTGCCATGAACGTGAACATGATCCCGCATACCTTCATCCTCGACGGTGAGGGAAATGTGGTCTGGCAGCATACCTCATTCTCGGAAGGCGGAGAGCTCCAGCTGATCGAAAATGTTCGCAAGGTGATTGCCGGCGAGGAGATCGACGAACACTAATGCCCGCGCTAACACAATATCTAAAACCAAAACTATGAAAAGATTCATTCCTGTTTTGATCATGGCCTTCACCATGATCGGTTCCGGGGTATTTGCACAGAGTTTTATCGAGAACGGAAAAGTTACGGGAAGTTTTCAGTTCGATGGCCAGTATTACGGCACCGACGAAAAACTGGGCATCACCGATTCGACTCTCGATGGTAAGCTTTTCCGCATGAACGGCTTCGGAAATATCATTTATACCAATGGGAATTTCAGGGCAGGACTGCGCTATGAAGCATACCTCCCTCCCATTGCAGGTTTCAACGCCAAATATGAAGGGCATGGGATCCCCTATTATTTTGCAGAGTATCAATTCAAAAATATACAGATCACCGTAGGGAACTTCTACGAGCAGTTCGGCAACGGACTGGTGCTGAGAAGTTATGAAGAATGGACACTGGGATACGATAATTCCATCCGCGGGGTCCGCGTTAAATTCCAGCCCTATAAAGGGATCACCCTGAAAGGACTGATCGGGACCCAACGCTACTATTGGGAGCCTTATTTCAACGGCGACCGCGGCATTGTCAGGGGGCTGGATGGTGAATTCTACCTGAACGATATGTTCAAGGGCATGGCCGAATCCAAGGCCAGGATCATCCTGGGCGGAAGCTTTGTAAGCAATTATGAAAAGGTGAAAGACAAGACCCTGGTGAGGGATACCACAACCTATAAATATAATCTTCCGAGCAATGTAGCGGCCTATGCCGGCCGTTTGCGACTGATCTACGGAGGCTTCCAGCTGAACACTGAATACGCCTATAAGATCAACAACCCCTCGGCCATGAACAATTACATTTACAAGAATGGTGAGCTATTCCTGGCCTCGGTTTCCTACTCACAAAAAGGTTTCGGTATCTCCCTGTCGGGAAAACGGATCGACAATATGAGTTATAAGTCGAGAAGCACTGAACTCGGGGAAGCACTTGACATTAACTATATGCCTCCCTCAACGCATTCGCAGACTTACAGCCTGGCGACGATCTATCCGTATGCCACCCAGCCAAACGGGGAGATCGGCATACAGGGAAAAGTCAATTACACCATTCCCAAACGGAGTAAACTGGGCGGGAAATACGGAACCAGGATCGAACTGAATTACTCCAACATTTTCAATATCGACAAGCAGCCGGTGGCCGAAGGCATCCCCATTGATTCAACCGGAACATTAGGTTATAAATCTGATTTCCTGGCGATCGGAGAGCCGAAATACTTCGAAAGTTTTGATGTGATCCTGAACAAAAAATTCTCCAAAACCTTTAAAATGATCCTGTCGTACGTTTACCAGGCGTATAATATCGATGTGATCGAAGGGCATACCGGAGAACCCATGGTGTATGCCCATATCGGCATCGCCGACATGACCTATAAATTTACCCCCACCAAATCGCTGAGGATGGAAGTCCAGCATCTCTTCACCGAGCAGGACCGCGGCGACTGGGCAATGGCGCTGCTGGAGTTCAATATTGCTCCCAAATGGTTCTTCACGGTATATGATGAATACAATTACGGCAATCCCGACACCGACATGCAGCTGCACTACTATTCTGCTGCCATGGCCTATGTTCAGGGAACGACCAGGATCTCACTGAGCTACGGCCGCCAGCGCGAAGGACTGCTTTGCGTAGGAGGTGTTTGCCGGGCAGTTCCGGCCGCCAATGGTGTATCCATCAGCATTTCAAGCAGTTTTTAAACCCATCCAAACACAACGATCATGAAAAAAACACTCTATATACTCGCGATCATGGGCCTGCTGTTTGGTGCCTGTGACAAGATCGAAGAGCCCTTCCTGGAAGAGACCGGCAGTTCCGGACCGGGGCCCGACATTAAGCTTAAAAAAGTCGTGCTGGAAGAATTTACCGGTCACCTCTGCGTGAATTGTCCGGAGGCCACACAACTGGCCCGTAACCTTAAAGTGGTTTACGGCGATCAGCTCGTTCTGATCAGCGTTCATGCCGGCGACCTGGCTGTTCCCGGCGATGCCCCTTTCGATGCCGATTACCGCACGCCGGCCGGGACCGAGATATTCAATTTCTATGATCCTGTGGGCGTACCGACCGGTGTGGTCAATCGCTCGGATTACGAGGGGAGCCTGACACTTTTCAAAGACCAGTGGGAACCTGCCATCCAGGCCCTGCTTGAAGAGGATCCGGTCATTTACCTGGAAATAGAAACGGAATACAATGAAACCAGCCGCGAGCTCGATATTCATGTCCATGCTGATTTTCTGGCCGACCACGGTGAAGCCGTGAACCTGAGCGTTCTCATTACGGAAAGCGGAATAATCTCTGCACAAAAGAACGACCTGGCCAGCGTCGGCGAAGTTCCCGATATCCTGGATTATGAGCACCAGCATCTTCTCCGTAAAGCCGTTAATGGTACCTGGGGAGACCTGCTTGTTGAAACTGTCGTGGGCGGCACCACCATGACCAAAGATTATTCCCTCACCCTTGACAACGATTGGACTGCAGAGAACGTATCGGTAGTGGCCCTGGCCATCGATTCCGACACCTATGCGGTTATCCAGGCCGGGGAAACCCATATTGGCGAATAAACAAAAAAGGCTGCCTCAGAGAGAGACAGCCTGCACATCCCGGTCCGGATGATGTATCCTTCCGTTAAGGAACGATGAAAAACCGGTATTCCTGCTCCTCATCGTCCATCCAGGGCTGCTGAAGTGATTCCGCCAGCCTTCTGTATTTTTTGAACACGGAGCGGGATTGCTTGTCGCCATTGATATGCATTTGTTTTTTCCCGATCAGCACGATGTATTCACGCCCGTGATCCACAAGTCCATCGGCCAGTAATTCTTCTCTCATGATGGATTTGGCCTTAGTCGATATATCGTATCCCGGGAAAACAATATCGCCATCGCTCCAGACCACTTTGTCGGATAGGGGAATTTCGGCCAGGGCCTCAAGTTCTTCCAGTTCGGCAAGCTCTGTCATAGCAGAAAGTTCAGCCAGTTCTCCAAGTTCAGAAAGACGTTCCAGTTCTGCCAGTTCCGAAAGCTGCTCAAGCGCTGCAAGCTCTTGAATATCTGCAAGTTCATCCATTTTATAGCCAAGTTCTTCCAGATCTTCCTGAAGGAGGAATTCTGCCTCGGCATAGTGTTCAAAGCGATCACTGATCAAATCCGACAGGCTGTCGGGGAATGCATAGTTCCATTGAAGGGAATCGGCAAACAATTGATAAGGCTGTCCATTGAAGAAATACAGATCGGAGGCTTCAAGGTTTTCAACTTCCCGCCATTCCATGCTTTCCTGCATTTCCTTACGATACTCCTCCATGGCCATTCGGTACTCATTCATCGCCTCCTGCATCTGTAATTGCATGGCCTGCATCTCTTTTTCAATTGCTGCCCGGGTTTGTTCAAGCTGTTCTTTTTCTTCAGCGGATAATTCCTTTTTTTCAGCCAAAACAACAACCTCCCTTTTGGGTTCCTTCATGCCGGCTTTTTCAGTGGTATCCGGTTCAGGTACTGGTTCGAAGAATATGCTGCTTGCCGGCAATCCTCCACCCAGTTCCTGCAAAATGGCCGGATCCCCGGTCGAATGCATGTCGGGAGGGCCGGAGAACATCGCTGCCGCTGAAAGCCCTGCCATGCTGATCATGAGGACCAAAACAGCGATGAATCCTTCAGTGAATCCTGTACGGATCTTCTGTTTTCCTGTTAGCCGACGGATACGATTGATCAATCGGTTCTTGTTTTTTCCGCTCAATCCGGCCGCGAGGGCGGGAGAGCCCAGGTTGATCTCCTGGATTCTGGTAAGTGCTTTAATAAATTCCATGCTATTTCCGGTTAGATTAATGGCAATGTCGTCGCAGATATTTTCACGTTCGCTGCGGATATTGGCCGAAAGCCACCATACTGCAGGATGATAGAAAAAAATCACCTCCAGCAAGGATTGAAAAAGGTTCATCAGGTAGTCGCGCCTTTTGATATGGGCCAGTTCATGCGCCAGTATGGCCTCCATCTGAGCTGCAGGAACTCCGTTGAGCATCCCCAGCGGAATCAGGACCACCGGCTTGAGCCAACCGATGGCCATCGGCATCTTAACCAGGGCCGATTCCATCAGCCGTACACTCCGGGGTACCCGAATACGCGTAGCCAGACTACTGAAGCGCAGATCCCACTTGCCCGCTACGGGCCTGACCCGCTGGTGCCGATATCGCCGCACAAGGGCATAGCCCCCGAGAAAACGCAGCATCATCAGCAATACGCCCAGCAACCAGATCCCCACGAACAGGGGAAGATGTTCGTGGCAATAAGCTGCCAGCCGGTCGAAAATTCCGGCAGCAGAAAAACCATCAGCCCCGGCTGTAAGCTCTGCAGCCTGTACGGGAAGCAGGGCAATGGATGCCGTATTCAGGGGACCTTCAGCTCCAGCTTTCGTTGGATATGAAGCATAAGAAAGAATAAAGGTAAATCCCGCCAGGCCTGCAAACAAGAGCAGTGAACCGCTGTACAACATATACCTGAATCGCGCTGAGAACCTGTGCAGGAATACCAGCAGCAGGGCAATGATCAGGGCGATGAGAGCCCCCTGCCACAACGAATGCAATAGTGTCCACCCAAGGGCATGAATGAACTGCTCGGAAAATATATCCCTGAGAATACTCATGACTTATCCTCCTCCAGTTTTTTGATGAGGGCCTTGATCTCCTCCAGTTCCTTTCGGCTCGAGTCCCGGCTGCCCAGGACCTGCATGACCAGCTTGGAAGCAGAACCGCCAAAAGCCACTTCAAGGATACGGTCGAGCAATTGCTTCTGCGTTTCCTCTTTCCCGCGTGCGGCTGAATAAATATGGGTACGCCCGTTGCTACTGCGGCTTACCAGCCCCTTTTCGTGCATGATCTGCAACTGCTTCAGGGTGGTGGTATACCCGACCTTCTTCACCTTGTTCAGGGTGTCATTCACATCCCTGACGGAGCTGGGCCCATGGTCCCATAAAATAGTCAGGATATCCAGTTCCGCTTCCGTTGGTTTATGTTTTTTCCTGCTCATGGCAACATTTATCTACGATTAATTTCGTACAAAGATATACGACAAACGTCGTAGAAGCAAGCTTTATTACGAAAAGTATCGTATAAATTTGTTAAAAATTGTTAACGAACAATCTTACAAGAACTTAAAAGCATGCTTTCCGGTATTCGTATTCGTAAAGACGGATGCTACACAAGAAGGTTACGGCAGACCGTTGAGCAGGCGCCTTAAAATATTCCTATCTTTATCGCCCGGCAAAATGAAAGCATTTCTGAGAAAAAATTATGCATGGATCCTTTTCCTGATCCTGGTGAGCCTCGGCAGCCTGTTCGCGGAGTCCATCAACCATCGTTTTGAGATGCGCGACCTGGAAGTGTATCACAAAGCCGCGGTGCGGATGCTCGACGGGGAAGGATTATACCGCGATATTGAAGCCGATCCCTACGAGCACTATGTTTATAAGTATTCGCCACCGGCGGCATTATTGTTCACGCCTTTTGTACTCACCGGGCTGGCAGCCGGAAAGTATATCTACTGGGCCCTGCTGACCTTCATTATGGGCGCAGTACTCTACATACTCCCCAGGGACATCGTCAGGAACTACATTCCGTCCCGCCACATCACCTGGATCATCATCCCGGGGATCATCATTACCGGCACCCATTTTTTTGCCGAACTTCACCTCGGGCAGGTCAACCTGCTCTTACTGGGCATTTATGTGTGGGCATTGCTGCTGTTCCTGAAGAGAAATGCAGCCGCCCCGGGTATATTGCTGGCTATCAGTATTTTTATAAAGCCCTTCGGGCTGATCTTCCTGCCCCTCTTCCTGGTCCTTGGCCGATGGAAGGAAATGCTTTGGTTCCTGGGATCGGCATTGCTGATGTTTCTATTGCCCCTTTTCTTCTACCCCGACATCCACGAATTCCTCGGATTGTACCGATCCTGGATCCACGAGCTATTGATCGAACTGGGTAACAAGCAGGCTCTTTTCGCCGACGGCAATCACACCCTCTTCTCCGTACTGGCAAGGCAAAGTCCTTTGCATCATATTTTACAAACGGAAATTGCCCGCCTGCTCTACCAGCTCCTGCTTCTCTCACTGATCGCCCTGTTCCTGCTGTGGTATCTGTTCCGCAAGAAACACCCGGAGGGAAAGGCACGGATCTACATTGTGCTTATTGCCATAATCCCCCTGCTGGCCTTTACCAGCAGCAATGCCTTCATCTTCACTCTCCCGCTGATCCTTTACCTCCTGGCAGGTTTCAGGAAGATGAGTCCCGTACTGAAGATCATTTTTATCCTGTCCTGTATTCTGATCGGAGGAAACATTTACGACCTGTTGGGAAAAGATACGTATGAATTTTTCCGTGACCTTTCGGTATATACCTGGGGCAGCCTGGGGCTGATGCTGTGCCTGTTCCTGAACTGGAAAAATACTCCCGGCACAAGCGCCGGGGCCTCATAAAAAAGAGGCTGCAGCAATGGTTCAGGCCGGGGCATAAAACCCGAAAAAACCTTGCGACAGCCTCCCGGCAAATGTTTTTATCCTTTACTGCAGTTTGACCAGTTTCAGACTTTGCACATCATTGCCGCTGCGGATCTTCACAAAGTAAACTCCTTTAGCTGCATCGGCAGATGCATTCCAGCGAAGCTGATGGGTGCCTGCATCAAAATCCCTGTCGGCAAGGATGCTGATCCTCTGACCGCTCATGGAGTAAACCTCAACACTCATGTGTGAGGCTTCTTTCAACGCAAAACCGATATGTGTTTCACCATTGAAAGGATTGGGCCAGGCCATGGCTTCACTGATCACCGAAGACTGTTCTTCATCCACGCCCACCCAGATGGCATCGATATCGAAGAAATCGAGGTAGAGGTGCATGAGGTAATCCAGCGGCATGTCGCCATCGGTCAGGCCTCCGAATTCAAAGTTGGAGCCAATGGTTTTGTAGGTTCCGGCATCGTTGGCCACCACCGAATTGTATGAAGGAGACTGGTTCTTAAATATACTATAGGCACTTCCTGTCGGGGAAATGCGGTCGATCCAGTTGTTGTCACCTTCATAATCATAGATAAGGCCTTCAGTGAAGGTGCCGCTCTGGCCAAGCTGTGTACCCAGGTCATCGCTGCCGTCTTCCAGGCCATTAATACTGAACATGCTGTGTGCCGCGGTGGCCTGGTCATAGAACCAGGTATCGCCGCCTTCCATGTAAACCTTGCCTCCGTTGTTCATGAAGTCGGCCAGAGTCTGGCCTTCCGACATACCAAGAACATGATTGTCGGGATAAACACCCAGGCAAACAAATACAGAAGAATACAGGCCCAGGTTGTCCGGCCAGTCGGTCATCATTTCCGCACCCACGCTAAGGTTGTCGAAACACTCCATCATATCGGAAGAAGAATTGCTGTTGCCGTCGAGGTCGACCACCAGCACGGGTATCTGTCCGACGACAAGATAAAACTCCCCGTTCCCGCTAATCCCGAGTCCGGCAGAGATATCCAGTCCGAATGCAGCGGAATGCCCCGCTGGGGTATCTGAAGAAGCCGTGACGCTATAGGTTTGTTCTGCATCGCCCCCGGCGCTGATATTTCCATAAGTCATTGCTGCACTATTGATCTCGATGTAGTCGCTGACGGATGAAAGCACGGCTTCAACATCCATGGCACCGGATGAACCTTCATTATTTACAACAATGCTCAGTTCAACGGTTTCGCCCGGATCGATCTTTCCGTTCCCGTTCCCTGCCGGGTCGGAAACACTGTAACTGAACAGCATCAGTACCGGGGCATGACCGGTTTCGGAGAAATTGCTGTTCCATGTTTCTTCGCCTGTGGTTTCCACTTCGAAGACGATGGTATGCCCGTCAGGGATGTCGGCAGCCACTTCGATCTCAAAACCATCGGTAACCTCCAGGCTTGTTCCTGCGGCGATGGTCCCGTAGCTTGCGGTTCCGTCGAGAATCGTCACATATTCATCTTCTGTTGAAAGGATGACTTCCACATTGGAAGCATCGGAGGAGCCCACATTGGCCATGGTGAGGCTCAGCAAGGCGGTTTCGCCATAATCCAGCATCCCGTCGCCATTTCCGGCGGCATCATTCACATCATGGGAAGCATAGATCACATAGGCTCCGTCGGCAGGCACCACGGTAATGGTCTCATAAATGGTTTCGGTATTGAAGCCGGTCACGACCAGCAGGGCATCGCCCGGTTCCAGCATATGGTCGATAGAAACGCTGCCCGAGGCATCGGTGATCCCGGTATAATAATTATCGTTTTGCGACAGGGTGACCATGGCACCTTCCACGGCACCGGTCGTTGTTGTCACGGTCGTGGCAAAGGGAATGCCCACCATAACGAGGTTCGACGATAAGCTCAGTTCGGCTGGCATATCCGACCGGGCCTGCATGGAAGGATCTCCGAAGAGGTTCCAGGTCTTGGCTGTTTCCCAGTCACTGTTGGTGCTTGATTCAGTGGTCATCAGAACCAGTCCGTTAAAAATAATGGTTCCCAGTGTCGTGCGGCCTTCGGTGGTATTGATCCCGCTCTGGCCTGCATGGGCCGTATAATCATATCCCCCGGTCAGAAGATCAGCAAAGTAATCCTGTCCGCGCATGGGCGGGTCCCAGGGCTGGCTGATGGATGCTCCCATGAACATCACACTGCCACCGCCATCTTTCCTTTGCCAGGCTTCTGCAAAGCAGGTCCCGGTGTGGAAATCGCCATTGTTGCAGGCTACGGAAACGATCCAGGGGGTCATGTCGCCATTGCTCAGGTTGGCCACATTGCTGTTGCTGAAACCAGTGGTCCCCCAGGAAGTGGGAGAACCATGTCCGCAGTAATTCAGTACGCTGGTTCCGCCGTTAATGGCGGTATTCACATCTGAAATGCTTCCCGAGGGCTCGTAAATATCGTTGTAGGTATCGTAAGTAAAGGGATCCAGCTTATCGTTAAAGATCACATCGAGGTGTTCATAATCATCCTCTCCGTCATCGCCGGGACCTTCTGTGGATCCAACCCCGGTAGCGGTTTTGTACCATGCAGCTCCCATCTGGGGTGTTTTTTCGTAGCTGATCACCTTGTCGACCTGTGTGGTCACATGCGTGGGATTCTCGGCCGAGAAACGTCCTACACAGATGTCAGGCACTTCGTCGGAACCCGAAACGGCCCCCACCTGGGGATCCATGGGGCTACCGCTGCCCAGGGTATTGCATTTGATATCCGCCCAGTCGCCGACCAGTTGCACATACAGCAGGTCATTGTTATTATTCCAGGCATCCTGGACCATGCTGTTCACATTCGTTCCTGTGGCGACGACCTCTTTGGTAACATTATAGCCTTTTTCCCTTTTCCACTGGATGTAAGGATCCATGGCCGCTTCATCGCGTGCGGTGGTGATCACCAGGATATCACCGGCTTCACCGATGGTCAGGTCGTCGCGGTACTGGTCGTAGTTAATAAACACAGAAGCATAAACAGCATCCATCTCGTATTCAATGGAGGAGGCTGCTGCCGGCAGAGGATTCACCGGGGCAGTATTGCTGTTTGCCAGGCTGACTTCCATGGTCCGGTACACCCGCAGCATATTTTTGTGCGCATTGTACTGGAAGGGATAAACATAAACATTGGTTCCCCTGACATCGCGCATGATGTAAGGTGCTGTATTTTCGGCCAGTTCGCCGGGGTACCAATCATCTGTAATTGATTTTGGATCAATAACATAGGGAATAGAAGAAGGGTCCTGTGTACGGTAGATCACTCCCCTGGAAGGAAGGAGCGGATGATCGAGCTGAATATCCTCATAATCACCTCCGGTAATGCTGAGTTCAACACTGTTGTTTGCTTCCAGCATGAGCGCGGCATGCACGAAAGGCAGTTCGGCAAAGCCGGCCTTTTTGGTATGTACATTTCCATCGAATACGATCACCGAGAAGGTCTGTCCACCGTGTTCCTGGTGCACGACCGAAACATCCCCCAGTTCAAAGTTCAGGATGTAGGTTCCGTTTGAATATTGATAATCTGCTTCAAAGCCATTTTCGGCCATGAGAGCCCAGTTGCCCAGCAGGCATACCAGTAGGATTGCAAAAAGTCTTTTCATAATTTACAGGCTTATGCTTATTGATGAATAATGGCTATTTTCTTTGTGATGCGGTCGTCACCGGAGGTGATCACGCAGTGATAGATCCCGGCAGGAAGGGAAGCGGCATCGAATTCGAAGCTGTGTTCCCCGGCTTCAGCACGGGCATTCTCGGCCAGGGTCAATACTTTCTGGCCATAGTTATTGATGATCTCCAGGCTGATATTTCCGGCCCTGTGGGTAGTGAATATAATCCGGCTCCGGCCGTTTGCCGGGTTGGGATATACGCTCACAGATGCACTGCTCAGCCCGAGTTCTTCGAGGCCGACATAGGTAGCATCAATCCCAAAGAACTCCAGGTATTTATACATCAGGAAATCCTTAGTGTAATCCCCGTCATCAAGTCCGCCGAATTCGTGCGAACTGCCGATGCTGCGGTAAGTGGAGCCAATGTTGGCAACAGCTGTTCCGTAGTTGGGCGACTGGTTGCTGAAGATCGTATACGCACTGCCGGTAGGAGAAATATGGTCGATGTAATTGTTTTCACCGCTATAGGTAAAGCTCATCCCTTCCGTAAAGGTTCCGCTCTGTCCGAGCAGGGTTCCCAGGTCATTGGTACCGTCTTCCGTACCATTGATCCCAAACAAGGAATGCACGGGGGTTGGCTGGTCATAATACCAGGTATCGCCGCCTTCCATGTAGAGGTTTCCGCCTCCGTTGAGATAATCGGCGAGCGCCTGTCCCTCAGCGGTGGAAAGCACGTGATTGGTACTGTAAATCCCCAGGCAAACAAATACCGAGGCATAGGTTTCAAGTTCATCGGGAATGCTGGTGGCATAGTCACCGCCAACGCTGAGGTTGCTCAGGCAATCCTCCATTTCGGTTCCTGAGCTGGTATTCGGATCCATATCGATCAGCAATACGGGGATCTGTCCGGCCACGAAGAAGAAATCCGTTTCCACGGTATATCCGTCGGCCTCTGCTTCAAAATCGAAGGAAATGGATGTTCCGGGATTAATCCCGTCGTCGACGCTAATGTTGAATGCGGCGTCCTGGCTTCCGGAGGCCGGGAGGCTTCCCAGGCTGGCGCTTCCGGTGTTGATCACCACATCGCTGCTGGTGCTGCTCAGGTAGGCCATGGTGTTGATGGCGTCGCAATGCCCGTCGTTCATCAGCGGAACAATAATGTCGGCTGTTTCACCCGGATCGAGCCTGCCGTTGCCGTTCCCCGACTGGGAATCATCCACCAGGATCATCCCGGTACCCAGTACAGGTGCATTCAGCGTAATGCTGAAGCTGGCGGTCCAGGTTTCTTTACCATCACCGGTGATCTCCATTTCAAGGAGGGCCAGGTGCTGATCGGGGATCATGGCATCCACATCAAATCCAAAAGCATCATTCTGGGTGGAAAGTGCTCCGGCAGCAATGCTTCCCCATTGGGCTGTGGCATCGGTAATAGTGATAAATTCATCCGTGCTGCTGAGGGTGGCTTCAACATTATCGGCATCGGATGCGCCCAGGTTTTCCAGTTCAACATCCAGAGTGATGCTTTCACCATAATCGGCCAGGCCGTTGTTGTTCCCGGAGGGATCGTTGATGGTATAACCTGAAAGTGTAAGGAAAGCCCCGGCAGGGTTATTTACCAATACCGTCCCGATATAGGGTTCCCTGTTTTGCCGGCTCACCACAACATCGGCTTCGCCGGGCGCCTGGATAGGATCCAGGGTAATATTGGCAATACCGCTTGCATCGGCCAGGGCGGTACCATGAAGCACGCCGTCCATGGAGATCGCGACATAAGAATAGGGATCGGCATTTACCGTGAACGCAGTGGACCCAAGCGGCATGAGCGGATCGTAGCTCACCGTATTGGGATCAGGCACCCCGTAATAACATTCCAGTGATGGGTCGCCCATCACACTGTAGATCTCCCAGTAATACTCTGCCGAGGAAGGGGATCCTTCCGTTANNGTTACCGGCAAAAATATGCTGATAGGTAGTGGTATACCAGTCTTCCCAGGCTTCGCCGTGATCGTGAAAAGCACGGTCGTAGTTCCCCAGGGTAGTTTCTTCATAAGCCGGCGGGTCTTCAGTAATGGCACCCACGCCAACACCGAAATAATAGTCTTCGTCCCAGTAGGTACTGTTGGTTCCGCCGATGTAGCCGACGGCCCCTTTATTTTCGGCACGCAGAATGGCCTCGCCGAAGCAATAGTTGTCAAATTCGTTCGAAGAGCAGCAGTTCCCGATCAGCACGCAGTATTCGTCCTGGTTTTGCAGTGTTGGAATATCGGAGATGGAAAAGGAAGGATCGGCCCAGCCGCTGGCGGAGCAGTGGGCGGTATAATTCCCGAAGGAGATCCCGTCGCTGATATTCTGGATAATGGCGGCCGACTGGCTGCCCGAGTTGGGATAGAGGTAGGTATGTGAAGTGAGCCCGTGGGCAGCATTGAAATAGTTTTCGGTACCGTAATTGATCTGTCCGTTGCCCCAGTCGTTGCCATGGCCGGAGTCCATCCCCGCTACCATGACCACCTCATCGAGGTAAGAAGGATCGGGCATGGTATATTGCTCATATTGCAGGGTTTTGTCGATCTGCGGCTGCAATTCGGAGGTATTGCTTGCCGACCAGCGGCCGTAATACACTTCCGGGAAGTAATCGTTGGTGTATTCCACGTACATGAGGTCGGTAACATGCCATCCGGCATTTCCGTTCCAGGCAGGAATCTGTGCCACATCGCCCACGAAAAGCACGAAGGAAGGCGCAGGATCGGAAGGGGTTCCGGCATTATAGAGTCCCTGCAGGTAATTCCTGATGGAGGTGGTGGTATTTCCTACGGCAGCTTCATCGGTATAGGCTTCCACCACCGTGAAACCCTTTTTGGTTTTCCAGGCAATAAAGTCCTGCAGTTGGGCTTCGAACATGCGGTCGGCCACGATCACATACTTCACCGGGTATTTGGTGATGGTATCGCGATTGGCGGAGTGATCGGCTTTGTAATTGATCAGTCCTTTTCCCGCGGAGCGGAAATAAGGGGCATCGTTGAGTTTCTTTTGTTCCAGGGTAGCCGCAACATCAGCCCCGCTGAAAACCACTTCCGCAACGATCTCGGAATATACCCGGAGGATGCCGCTTACCGGGTTGTACTGAACCGGGGCGATATCGAGGCGGGCGATCCGAAGACCACGCATCATTCCCAGCACTTCCACGCTAACCAGCTCGGCTCCGATGAATTCATCACGATCATAGATCGTTTCATCAAGCTCGAAAGGAACATAGGATCCGTCTTTGGGAGCTGGAGGCTGGGCAGGCATTACGGGTGCTTCAATACCCAGGTCATAGAGATCGAACTCTTCAACTTTGAAGCTCAGGATATTCACCTCGGGGGTAGCTCCCATCGGGAATTCGATGAGTTTGCGTTGTATCGGCATTGCCGGAGCCCCGATACGATCCGATGAGGTATAGCCGGGAACGACAAGGCGGGTAAAGGCTCCGGCTTCGGTGTTCACCTTCATGGTGCTGATCAGCCCCAGGCTCTGGGTGAAGGCCATGTTCTCATAAGTGTTGACCGTGACCTTCAGGTCTGTTTTCGTTTGACCGGTCTGAATATCCCTGGCATTCAGGGTAAAGGAAAAGAGTACGGCAAAGGCCAGCATGGCAAGCTTTCCGTAAACATGAGGCGTTAAAGAGATTTTCATGAAATAAGTTATTAAGTTCAGCTTTAGGTGCAGGGAAGCAAAGGTATACAATTTTCTATATATACAGTTTACTTCGGTTATGATAACAGACCGGATCAGAAGCGATAAGGTTGCCTGAAAAAAAAGGGGTCAGGCCAGTTTCTGCTTGAGGTATTTACGGGAGATGCGTTTTACCGGGAGCCAGGCGGCGAAATATCCGATCACGAAAACGGTAAGAAAGACGTACACAAAATCCATAGCCTGGAGCATGACAGGGTAGGCATTCACCACGAATGAGCCATCATCGGGGCCCAGCCTGATGATCCCGAAATGCTGCTGAATGCCGCTGATCAGGCCTCCGAGGAGAAGTCCCGCCAGGGCTCCCAGCATGGTGATCATCAGTCCCTCGAAGAGAAAAATGCGGCGGATCAGTTTATGGCCGGCGCCCATGCTGTGCAATACGGCAATATCTTTTTGCTTGTCGATGATCAGCATGGAAAGGGAGCCGATCACGTTGAAGGTGGCGATCATCAGGATAAAAGCCAGGATAAGGAAGATGATCCACTTTTCAGAATTCATGATCTTGTACAGCAGTTCTTCCTGTTCATGGCGGTCTTTCACAACAAAATTCTCCCCGCAGATATCCATGATCTGTGCCTTGACCTTATCGCTGTCGGCGCCGGACGTCAGTCCCACTTCAAGGGCTGTGACCTCATCGCTGTATTCCAGAAGTTCGCGGGCGAACCAGAGGGGCACCAGGACGAGGCTTCGGTCGAAATCCTGCTGTATGGAAAACACCCCGGAGGGAATGAGCTTGCCCTGGTTGAACGGCTGCTCAAGCCCGGGTTTATAGCTGGCTGTGCGGCTGGGGACAAACACCTCCACCGTGGGAGAGAACTCATCGGGGAACACCCCCAGGAAATAGCTCACCCCGGCACCAAAAACACCGCAGGCAATATCGCCCTGTTCCAGTAGGTATTCCCCGTCGATGATGGCGGAGTCGATGGCTGCTATTTGCTGAAACTGTTCATCCACCCCTTTCATCCTGGCGATATACTGCCGGCTTTCGTTCTTCAGCAGGGCATTCTCTTCCACCACTTCCCCCAGATGGGCCACCCCCGGAAGTTCCAGGATACGTGCGGCTCCGGCCATTTCCGGACGAAAGGTTTTGCCTTCCCTCACGGTGATCTCCAGGTCGGGATTGAAGGAATTGTACAAAGAGCTTACCAATGATTCAAAGCCATTGAACACGGAGAGCACGATGATCAGGGCCATGGTGCCCACGGTGATCCCCAGCACGGAGATCCCGGAGATCACATTGATGATGTTGTGTGATTTCTTCGAAACCAGGTACCGGCGGGCAATATGGAGGGGAAGGTTCAAGTATTTTTCAGCTTTTCTCGCTCTTCAAATGTACAAACTTAGAAGATGCCGAAGAAATTGCTTAACAATTAACATCTGTAATTAATCCAGCAGACGCTCGATATTGTCGATATAATCGAGCGAATCATCTTCATAGAATTCCAGGTCGGGGACCGTTCGCAATTGCTGACGGATACGATTGCCCAGTTTATATTTGATCTCGCCCTTATGGCTGCGTATCCTTTCCAGGGTGGCCGGTTTATCGTTCGTGGCAAAAAGGCTCAGGTACACCCGGCAAATGCCGAGGTCGGAGGTAACATGCACCTTGGTAACCGTAACCATGGCCCCGGGTGCCAGGCTGGTGGCATCCTGCTGAAAGATCTCGCCCAGGTCTTTCTGCAAAAGGCGGGCAATGCGTTGCTGGCGTTTACTTTCCATGGTGCAAAGATATGAATTTTACCCCTGCTGATCATTCCGGCCGGGGATGAAGGCAAAAGGTTCTATTTCTGAAGCATATCCTCCGGAAGCTTCTTCATATCCTTCAGGTAATATACAAAAGCATTCATCACATGCTTTCCGTTGCGGGTGATCGGAATGGTACGGGCAAGTTCTACGCTTTCGAAATAGGGGCCGTACATGGGGACCGGATCCCGGTAATCGCGACTCACGGTGATGTACCAGGCATCCATCCCTTTATGGAAACCTCCGCGTTCTTCCGTGATCCAGGCATATTTGTGCAGGGCATCCAGGCTGCCGATCCCCAGCACATCCAGGCCGAGGGGCGCAGCCAAATAATGATCGATATTGGCAGCCGGGAACCAGCGGTGGCTGATCACCGGACTCTCCGGGTCGATATTCCCGAGTTCTTTCTCCATTTCCACGATGCTTTCAAACTCCGCTCCGAGTTGGCGCCAGCCATACATGTCGAGGCTGATGTCCTTCTCCCCGAGTTTTTCGGGAACTTCGTCGCTGTCGTTATAAAGCAATCCTCCCCTGATCTGCATCACTCCGAGTACGAGGACAAGGATAAGCACCGACAGAGAAGCGGTAATGACGGGAGGAAATATGTTTGTTTTTCCCTTCCGGGAACGAAGCTCACTCAAATATGCGGCAGAAAGCAAAATGATGCTGGTCCAGGCCGGGCCGGTCCAGTGTGGCAGGGTATGCCTGAAGAGGCTGAAGAACAGGAACAATGCGATCAGCGGCAGGGCGGTCCACAACAGCAAACGACCGGCATTCCCGTCGTTGAAAATTTTTCTTCCCCTGAAAAAAGCAATGATGGCGATCACCCCCAGGACGAAATTCACCGGGTTGTTATAGCCCATCTGACCCAATAATTCTGTAAAAAAGAAGTCGCCGCGAAGCCCGGCTTCAAAGATCCCGATGCGGTCGCTCTGAAAGGTGAAACTGATAAAATCATTGCTGCAGTTCCACCAGATCACCGGCAGGAAGCAGAGTATGGAGATCAGCACGGAGATATACAATTCAGCCGTTGCGAGCCATTTCCGATTATAGAAGATGATGAACAGCACCGCTCCCGACCACAGGAAAACCGAGGTGTATTTCGACAGCAAAGCCAATCCGGCCGTAAATCCCGCCAGGAGCAAATACCTTCTTGCTTTTTTGTGAAGCGGTCCCGGCAGGGTATTAAGGAATAGCCATATCGTGATCAGCCAGAAACTCAGTTGCGGGGTATCGGGGAGGATGAAAATACCGGCAATAACAAAAGCATACAGGGATGCCGTGTACAGCAGGGCTGCAAAGAAGCCGGCCAGGGCATCGCGCAGTTCCCTGGCGATCAGAAATATGATCCAGGTATTGAGGGTGCCCAGCAGCACGGAACCCAGGCGGATAAAAAACTCCGAATCAAAAAGGAGATTCAGGCTTGTAAGCTGTATGAGAAAACCCACCATGGGAGGATGGTCGAAGTGGCTGAGTCCGGGATAGAGGGCATAGGTACGGTAATATACCTCATCGTTGCCGAATTCGAGGAAGGCAGCCAGGAATGCACGTATGGCCAGCGACAACAGCAGCAGGATGATCATGCCCCTGTTGATCTTGGAGGAGCTATTCATATCAGCGGTGCGCTCTTTTTTTAAATCGCCTCCGAAGGTAATAAATATTCACAAAAATGAAGATGAGCGTGGCAAAACCGATGATCCTCAGCAGCCAGGTGCGGAAATGGTCCACATGCGCAAATTCGTGTGCCCAGGGGTCATCGCCCGAATAACGAACAACAGGGTTGAGGTAGTAGGCCGTCTGATTAGGCCAGATGATCTCGGTCCTGACATAGGTATCGCTGTCGCGGATAATGTAGGATGCTTCAGCGGCATTGAGTGTGGAGTCGAGCAAGCTGCCTCCCTGCCCGATAAAGCGGAATTGCTCCGCGGGCCGGTTCACCGCTACCCTCAGGGTATCGCCATCCAGTTCCACTTTTGAGAGTTTGGGAAGGTTCAGGGCTTTTTCGATCTTTTCTTCCATCGGTTCGCCGTACACGCGGAAGATATAGGCTCCGAAAGCACGCCCTGCCCGGATGGCAGAAATAATGCTGTCGCCATGCAGTACGGGAGAATAGATAATGGTGGTATAATTCCCGACCTCATTGATGTTCGTGATATCATGGGCATCGTCGCTGGCCAGGATGCGCATGTTCTTCCCGGCTGAAAGGGCGGCATCCCAATGATCCAACGACACCCGGAAGCCGTTCAGCACCTCCAGTCCGTCGTAATTCGTCATCCATCGCATATCCTCCGGTTCCCAGCCCCCGGCATATTTCGGATGGGCAATAAAGACCAGTTCGCTGGTGGGGCGCAGCACATTGAGCATATGTTGCTTATGGTGGAGGTTTTGGAAAAAGGGGTAATCGTTCCAGGTCACTTTATGGGCGCCGATCATCACATGGTGGTTCTTAAAAATACCGTAACCATGTTCATAAACAGGGATGTAGGCATCTCTTTCTTCGCCGTACCGGTTGATCTTCTGGTAGTCGGAGATGGTGATCACCTCATACCCCAATAATTTGTAAAGGCTGTCGATGGCCTCATTGCTATTTTTGCGGCCGTCGGTGACCCCGCCCCAGGCTTCAGACTGTATCTGGAAATTCCCTTTGCGCCAGTAATTGCTGTCTATCCCTTCATACGGATTGAAAAGTTTTTCTCCCGCAAAAGGTTTTGGTTCGGGAAATACATATACCGGGGCCAGGATATATTCAATAGCAAACATCACCAGAAGGGCAATGATAAAATACAACAGCCCTTTCAGCAGGAATCGCAGAATAAGCCAGATAATCCTTAATCCTCTTCGCATCATATCTTATTTATGGCGTAAAAGTAATACCTTTTCAACACTTGTAAGGAACACATCCATATAGATTTTGTTCACATATTTTCCCCCATCCGGAATACCGTGTAACCTGAATGGAATTATTACGTATGAATCTTATATAAACAAAACTAAGGCTGAGGCAGTTATGCGCGAAATTTCTCAAATTGAGAAAAAATTTTTGCACATTCTGCCAATTAGCCATATATTTAACGCGGCAAAACCGACAAAATGGAATCTTTAAAGGTGTTTATCGTCGAAGATGATAAGCTTTATGGGGATATCTTGCGCTATCACCTATCGCTGAATCCCGATAATGAAGTGGTGCTGTATGCCAACGGGCAGGACTGCATCGACAACCTTTACCAGAATCCCGATTTTATTTCCCTTGATTTCAGCCTTCCTGACTTTAACGGACTTGAAGTTATGCAGAAGGTGCATGAATACAACCACAAGATCCCCGTGGTGATCGTTTCCGGGCAGGAAGATATCAAAACAGCGATCAATTGCCTGAAAGAAGGGGCATACGATTACTTTGTGAAGGATGAGGAAACCAAGAACCGTTTGTGGAACAGCCTGAAAAAAGTGCGGGAGAACCTGGCCCTGAAGCAGGAGATCAGCAGCCTCAAGGACGAGATCGGGTATAAATACGAATTCCGGAACGTGATCAAGGGCAGCAGCCCGGTGATCACACAGATATTCAAGCTCATCGAAAAAGCTTCTCAGACCAATATCGTGGTTTCCCTGCTGGGAGAAACAGGAACCGGTAAAGACCTCGTAGCCAAGGCGATACACTATAATTCCGATCGCAAGAACGGTCCTTTCGTGCCCATCAATGTTACGGCCATTCCCCGGGACCTGATCGAAAGTGAATTCTTCGGTTATGAAAAGGGCGCCTTTACAGGGGCAGAAACCCGCAAGAAAGGGAAGTTTGAGCAGGCCAACAAAGGGACTATTTTCCTGGATGAGATCGCCGAGATGGACACCAATATGCAGAGCAAGCTGCTGCGGGTGCTGCAAGAGAAGGAACTGACCCGCGTAGGCGGAAATGATAACATAAAATTCGATGCCCGGGTGATCGTGGCCACCAACAAAGACCTGGCCGAAGAGGTCCGTAAGGGAAATTTCAGGGAAGACCTTTATTATCGTTTACTGGGGCTTCCGATCGAATTGCCTCCCCTCCGCGCCCGCGGGAAAGACATCCTCATCCTGGCCAAGCATTTCCTGGATGAATTTTGCAGGGAAAACAAGCTCGATCAAAAGGTGTTGAGCAAGTCGGCACAGCATAAACTCCTGAACCACAATTATCCGGGGAATGTCAGGGAACTGAAGGCGGTGATCGAACTTTCCGCCGTGATGTCGAACAGCAATTCCATCGACGATACCGATATTTCCTTTTCCAAAACCACTTTCGCCAATAATCTGCTCAACGGGGAAGATACCCTTTCGGGCTACACCAAAAAGATCATTGCACATTACCTGAACAAGTACAACCGCAATGTGAGCCTGGTGGCAGAGAAACTGGATATTGGAAAATCGACCATATACCGGATGATCAAAGAATTTGAACTATAACTTATAGCAGGCAGAACCATGAAAGGCAAACTCTACAATCTCAGTCAGGTGAAATTGTTCCTGGGCGAAGACAAACAGCAGCTCGGAAATATGATCAACATTTTCCTGAACGAAACACCGCTCATGCTGAAAGCCCTGAACGACCATCTTGATAAACGAAATTATGAAGAGGTCAAATTCTACGCCCATAAACTAAAATCAAGCATCGACCTCTTCCAGATCAACGGACTGCAGAACGATATCCGTGTTCTGGAAAAACTGGCCGTTGACCAGGACGACCTCCCCGCCATCGGCCGCTATGTGAAAGGTATTACCGGCACCCTCAATGTGGTGATGAAAGAAATTGTGAAAGAAGTGTAGAGTTCCGAGTGCCGAGTGCCGAGTGCCGAGTTCTGATTTCAAGTTTCAGAGTTCCAGCGATCACCTAATAACTGATAAATTCCCTGAACAAGACCTGCAGATAGGATTTCCCTTCCCTGATCAGTTCTTCTTTTTCCTTCGGGTCTTCCGGAAAGTCGCTATGGAGGTAATTATAGGATTTATGCCATACAAAATAGCCCTTATGGCGCATCCAGCCCACTCCGTTGGTGGCTTCGTAAAAAACGTATTCGGGTGAGTAGGGATTCATGAGATCGCGGCTCCACACAAATTCCTCTGCATCTGATCCCAATTGTTTTAAAATGGTTTTGGGAAGATCGGTTTGCGACGAAAGACGTGAAAGCTGCTGCCCACGGAACTCCTCCTTCAATACATTGCCATAAAACAAGAGGGGAATGTGCCGGTATTCCGGAGAATTTACGGGCCAGTGCCGGTACGAATTATGGCTGTGATCCGCCACAATAATAAAGAGCGTGCTGTCGTACCAGGGCTGCTGCGAAGCTTTCCCGAAATATCCCGCCAGGCAGTGATCGGTATAATAGGCCGAGTTGATGTACTGGTTTTCACTTCCTCCCCAGTCGAGTACGGGCTCCATTGGCTGGTCGTAGGGCGAATGGGTGCTCAGGGTAAATATGGTTGAAAAGAAAGGCTGTTGCCGGTCATTCAGGGCATTGATCTGGTAATCGAAAAGGTATTCATCGTGCACACCCAGTTTCCCCTGGGGAAGATCCCCAAGGTCGTAGATCTCCGTGAGCTCATCGAAGCCCGCGATGCGCAGGTAGGATTTGATCCCTCCGTACATCAGGTGGCCACCGAAAAAGAAAGAGGTATGATAGCCTTCCGCTTCCAGCCGCTCGGGCAGGCTCGGCAATTTGGTTACCTTGTCGAGGTTGTGGGTAATGGCCGTGATGGGCGTGGCCGGAAATCCGCCGAAGATCGACGACATGGCCTGCTCCGAGCGATTGCCGCTGGCATAGAAACGCGTGAAGAGCAATCCCTTTTCGGCCAGTTTCTCAAACTCCGGCGTGATCCCCTTTTCTCCCCCCAGGGAATGAATAAGATCGGCCGACCAGCTTTCCAGAAGGATGATCACGATGTTCGGCTTCGCCACATTCAGGATGCTGATGGTCGTATCGACAGGCGTATACCGGATGGCATCCACCATCCGGTCGGCCCCGTCATCATCGTAAAACTGGTATGGATTCTCATCCATGAAGCGAAGGTTGTCGAGCATGCTGAAGGTAAAGCTGTATCCCGAATTCACAGCGGCCAGGTTCAGGATATTGTGGTTGCAGTAAAACGACTGGCTCTGGGTAATGGGGATCTCCTGTATGCCCCCGCGAATTCCCACAAATAAAAATACCGGAAAGATCAGCAGGGATCCGAGGCTACCCCAGATATTTCGTTTGAAACGCAGGTTTCCCCGGTAGAACCATCGATTATAGGCGAATATACTAAAGGCTGCCACCAGGATAAAGATCACCACCAGCCAGATGAATTGCCCGGTCTGGGCCGAATCAAAAACTTCCTGCGGATGGGTCAGGTAATGCAGGGCCTTATAATGCAATTTGGTTTTCCACTCTTCAAAGGTCCCGATCTCGGCCGTGGTGATCAGCGTATAGGCCAGGATAGCCAGGGCCGTGTATATTTTATTGGCGATATCGAAGAGGCGGTGATTGAAGACAGACTGCATAAGCAGAAAGATCAAAGGCACCACCAGCAGGTAGGAAGCCGTTGAGGCATCGAGGCGCAGGCCATGCCAGAAAGTGCCCATCACCGTACCAAAGCCCGGTTCCTCCAGGGATACAAGATGGGAATAGAAGATCAGAAATACGGCCCTGTTCAAGGCAAAGAAAAGCATCCAGAAGATAAACTGGCGAAATAATGAAGCAAATATCCTGACCATACATCCAAGTTTAGCGCATGCAAAGGTAAACAATTGAACCGTTCTGCTTCAGCATTGTTTATTCTGGTATGTCAGAAGGGGTTTACAGGATGTTTCTTTTCAATTCCATTCAGAAATGCGCATCTTCCATGAGAACTGGTCTGAATAAAAATAACTATATTTACATTCCAAAATATTTGGCTATACTGCTTGAAACAGCTGAATATTAGGAGATTAATTGCAACCTAAATCGCTCTTTATGATCAAGAAAGTCCTTGTTGCGAACCGCGGGGAGATCGCCATCAGGGTGATGCGTTCCTGCCGGGAAATGGGGATCACATCTGTGGCGGTCTATTCAGAGGCAGACCGCAGCTCCATGCACGTAAGATATGCCGACGAAGCTTATTTCATCGGTCCCTCACCTTCTTCAGAAAGTTATCTCGTGATCGACAAGATCATTGATGCCGCCCGGCGTTCGGGGGCCGATGCCATTCATCCCGGCTATGGTTTCCTGTCGGAAAATGCGGCCTTTGCCGACCGCTGCAAAAAGGAAGGCATCATCTTTATCGGGCCATCATCCCATGCCATCAACACCATGGGCGATAAGATCACGGCGCGCAAAACCATGGTCGAGGCTGGAGTACCGGTGGTACCCGGAAGCGAGATGATCACCGACGAAGAAGATGCGGTAAAAAAAATTAAGGAGATCGGCTTGCCGGTGATGGTAAAAGCCTCGGCCGGGGGTGGCGGAAAAGGCATGCGCCTGGTGAACAAGGAGAAAGATATTATTTCGTCGGTCAGGGCGGCACAGTCGGAAGCCCGTGAAGCCTTCGGCAATGATGCCATCTACATTGAAAAATACATCGAATCCCCCCATCATATCGAATTCCAGATCCTGGGCGACAAGCACGGGAATGTGATCCACCTTTTTGAGCGTGAATGTTCGGTACAACGCCGCCACCAGAAAGTGGTTGAAGAAACCCCTTCCCCCCTCATGAACCCAAAGATCAGGGAAGAGATGGGAGAATTTGCCGTGGCTGCAGCCAAAGCCGTTGATTACAGCGGGGCAGGCACCATCGAATTCATCGTGGATGATAACCTGAACTACTATTTCCTGGAGATGAACACCCGTTTGCAGGTGGAGCATCCCATTACCGAACGTGTGGTAGGAGTTGACCTGGTCAAGCAACAGATCAATATTGCCAACGGACTGGAACTCGAACTGAAGCAGAAAGATCTGCGACAGCATGGCCATGCCATCGAATGCAGGATCTATGCCGAGGATCCCGACAATAATTTCATGCCCAGCCCTGGTGTGATCAAACACATTACCGAACCCCTGGGACTGGGAGTCAGGCACGACGGATATGTTTACGAAGGTTACGAGATCCCCATTCATTACGACCCCATGATCAGCAAGCTGGTGGTGTGGGCAACAAGCCGTGAAGAAGCCATTGCCCGGATGAAACGGGCCCTGTATGCCTATAAGATCACCGGGGTAAAAACCTCCATTCCATTCCTGCATCGCATTATGAAAACCCCTGATTTTGTTAAGGGAAAATACAATACCCATTTCATTGAAAAGAACCAGGAGTTCCTCACTTTTCCTGAAAAACATGATGGTAAGGAGGAAGATGTCGCCATCATTGCCGCTTACATCGACTACCTCAATAAAATGGAAAAACTGCAAAACGATGTGCGTTCAAAGAATGGTACAAACAACTGGAAAAACTGCGGACGCCGGCTAAGCTTCAACCGGCTTTAATTCAAAACAAGCTTATCATGTCAACCGAAATAAAGATCAACGACCGCAATGCCCTGGTGGAAGTGCTCAGCCGCGAGGGGGACCATGTAAAGATCAGCATCGACGGAAAGACCTACGATGCCGATGTGGTCATGGTGGAGGAAGGGGTGTATTCCATCATCATCGACAATAAATCCCATAACATTGAGCTCATACAGACCGAGAACAAGAACTACCTGGTGAACACCTATTCCCGCTCATACGATGTGGAGGTGGTGGATGCCGAAAGCAAGTACCTCCGGAGCCGCCGGAGCCACGACAGCGACGACGAAGCGGTGATCTCCTCCCCCATGCCCGGCAAGGTGGTGAAGATCCTGGTAAAGGAAGGCGATCAGGTCAAGGCCGGAGATACGGTGATCATCGTTTCCGCCATGAAAATGGAAAGCGAGTACAAGGTGAAGAAAGACCGGGTGATCAAGGAGATCAAGGTAAAAGAAGGCGATACCGTTCAGGGAAATCAGCCCCTGGTGGTGATCGAATAGCAACGAATTGTTCTGTAACAACAAAATAACCCAAGATGTCGATTAAAGAGAAATTCGAAGAATTTGAGAAAAGAGATAAAAATGCCGAACTCGGTGGTGGTAAGGAGCGCATAGAGCGTCAGCACAAGGCCGGCAGGAAAACAGCCCGCGAACGCATCAAGGACCTGCTCGATCCCGGGACTTTCGTAGAAATTGATAAGTTCATGGCCCATCGCTGCAACGATTTTGGCATGGAAAAGAACAAGATCCCCGGCGATGGCGTGGTTTGCGGATACGGAAAGATCGACGGCCGCCTCATGTACGTTTTTGCCCAGGATTTTACCGTATTCGGCGGAACCCTGAGCCGGGCCAATGCCGATAAGATCGTGAAGATCATGGATCTGGCCATGAAGATGGGCGCCCCGGTGATCGGGCTGAACGATTCGGGCGGGGCCCGGATCCAGGAAGGGGTGGAAAGCCTGGGCGGTTACGCTGATATTTTCTACCGCAATGTTATGGCCTCCGGAGTGATTCCGCAGATCTCGGCCATTTTGGGGCCCTGTGCCGGCGGAGCAGTATATTCCCCGGCCATGACCGACTTTATTATGATGGTGAAAGAATCGAGCTATATGTTCGTTACCGGACCTGACGTGATCAAGACCGTGACCCATGAAGAAGTGACCAAAGAAGAGCTCGGCGGTGCGGTAACCCATAATGCCAAAAGCGGTGTGGCACACATGATCGCCGAAAACGATGAGCAGGCCATGATGATGATCAGGGAGATGATGAGTTTCCTTCCCCTGAACAATATGGAAGACCCTCCCATCAGGCCGAATACCGACGATATTAACCGGGAAGACAAGCACCTGGATGAGATCGTTCCCGACGATCCCAATAAACCTTACGATATGAAGGAGATCATCGAAACGGTGGTCGACAACGGTAATTTCTTCGAGATCCAGTGCCAGTACGCGCAGAATATTCTTATTGGCTTCGCCCGCATGGGCGGAAGGCCGATCGGTATCGTGGCCAACCAGCCGGCCCACCTGGCCGGGGTGCTCGATATCAATTCATCGCTGAAAGCAGCCCGTTTCGTCCGCTTCTGTGATTCATTCAATATCCCGCTTATCACTTTCGAGGATGTTCCGGGATTCCTGCCGGGAACGGCCCAGGAATTCGGGGGTATCATCAAGCACGGGGCCAAACTGCTTTTTGCTTTCTCAGAAGCCACCGTGCCCAAGATCACCATCATTACCCGCAAAGCTTACGGTGGAGCCTATGATGTGATGTCGAGCAAGCACATCGGCGCCGATGTGAACTTCGCCTATCCTACGGCCGAGATCGCCGTGATGGGTGCCGACGGCGCCGTGAACATCATCTTCCGCGACAAACTGAGCGATGAGGAAAAGAAAAAGGCTGTGGAAGATTACCGGAAAGTATTTGCCAGTCCTTACAAAGCGGCAGAATTAGGCTATATCGATGAGATCATTTACCCCAGGCAAACCCGGCAAAAGATCATCCAGGCCCTGGAAATGACCCAGACCAAAAGCAAGACCAATCCCCCGAAAAAGCACGGGAATATTCCGTTGTAAGTTTTGAGTTTTGAGGGTTGAGTTTTGAGTTTTGAGTGTTAACCATGTAGCCATGTAGCCA
>NPID01002040.1_pt1 | contig 37706 bp, 28 predicted proteins | sample 8637491 | NCBI WGS metagenome assembly NPID01 (sample SAMN07420843, study PRJNA396082) | bioreactor metagenome | isolation source: sample BA6 brine-fed electro-methanogenic bioreactor BA | place: Japan: Kochi | collected 2016-06-14 | reverse complement strand
CAATAACATCAATTGTAAATGTCGCAGTTAAATCATTATAAGTAACAGTAATAACTTGATCTGTTACAACAGCAGAAGAATCAAATCCACTGAACACTAAATCTTCAAAAAGAACTTCACTTGTAGAACTATCGCCATATGTTGCTGTAACAACAATTCCATCGTAATCAGCTGTTTGTCCCACGATATATTCTGTTTTTGTTGGTTCTGTTGTAATAGCAATACTTACCACTGTTGCAGGGTTAACTGTAATTGGAACGCCAATAGATAAACTATCAAACGTTAATTGAATTTCTAGTGAACCAGCTACAAGTGGTTGCATATCATAGTTATAAGTTGTCACTACTTCAGACGAACCATCATTATAGAAAGCTGTCAAAACTAAGCCTGTTGGATCAAAAGTCTCACCTTCCGTATACACAACTTTATCAGGAAGTGTAGTTAATTCTAAAGAACTAACTTCTTTATCTATGACCGTTACTTCAACATCAACTGAATAGTCTCCATAACTAATTGTAACATTTTTTGTGCCAGTTGTTGAAAAATCGTAAGTAAATGTTAAATCATTGTGATTAAGTTCTGTTTCAGGTGAATATAAACTTACTCCATAAAGTGGAGTTATAACTAACCCTGTAGGGTCAAATGATTCACCAACTACATAGGTTGTTTTTGTTGGTTCGCTTGTTAATGAAATGTTTGAAACAACATCTCTAGTCCAAAATTTAAATCCGTTCAGTAGAAGAGAAGTACTTGAACTATCTCTGAAACTACCGTTATTACCCATGTACATAATAATGTAATTACCTAGTGTTACATCGGTAGGAAGTTCTGGTTGGTTCATCATAACGGTATAATCATGATATCCGGTTCTAGTAAAGTCAGCATGTGTAATTGTAAGAGAACCTGATGATGGTAAGAAATAAGTTCCTCTATCCATTGCATGGAAGTATTCTACTCCACCTGCAACGCTAGAGAATCTAAAGCTTGGTCTAAATGTTACTGTATCAGCCAAGACTAATCCTTCACCACTCATACTGAATGAGAATGCAGTGATATCAGCTGCAGTTAAGCCGTCAGGAATTCTAACAGCGATAGCTGACATTCCGTTTGCTTGGACTACGATTACTCTCTCATTTCCTTCACCGCTAAAGTAAATTGCTTCACTATATTGTAAGTTACGTTCAGCATCATTAAGTACACGACCTAATAATACATCAAAATCTGCAATATCTGCAGGGTTTTCACCACTGAAGAAATCGGTATATATAGTAGTGTTAGCAACAAGGTTTTCATTGTTGAAATCCATATCTGAAGTATTAACTTCTACATTACCAGTATCTTCTGTAATAGTAACTGTAAAGGTAGTAGAGTAAGTCAAATATGTTACTGTGATTGTTATATTACCAGCAGTAGTAGAATCGAAACCTGTGATTACTAAGTCACCAAAGTTAACTGGTTCAGTACTTAAATCATTATAAACACTTACTACAGCAATTCCAGACCAATCAAGACTTTCTCCAACAAGATAAGTTACTTTTGGATAAGCTTGGATATCGATATCAACCATAACTCTAGCAATAACATCAATTGTAAATGTAGCAGTTTGTCCTCCATAACTAACGGTAATGACTTGATCAGTTGCTACAGCTGAAGAATCAAAACCACTAAATGTTAATGAAGCTATATCAATAACGCTAGTTGAACTATCACCATAAGTAGCTGTAACTTCAATACCGGCATAGTTTGCATTTTGACCAACAACATATTCAGTTTTTGTTGGATCATTCGTAACTGCTATACTAACTAAAGCAGCTGAATTAACCGTGATTGGAACATTAACTGTTAAACTATCAAAAGTTATAACGATTGAGTTAGTTCCAGCAACAAGTGGATCCATATTATAAGTATATGATGTTACGACTTCACTAGTGCCATCATTGTAAACAGCTGTAACTACCATACCTGTTGTATCGAAGGTTTCTCCATCAGTATAAATGACCTTAGTAGGTAAAGTAGTCAATTCTAATGAACTGATTGCTCTTTCAATAACAGTCACATCAACATCAACAGAATAATCACCATAATTCACTGTAACTGTTTTGCTTCCTGCTGTTGTAAAATCGTAATCAAAAGTAAGATCAGCTAAATCAATAGGGAAGACACTTCCAACTGTATATAATGCAGAAACGACCATATCTGTTGGATCAAATGTTTGACCAACAACATATTCTGTTTTTGCAGGTGGGGTAGAAAGTGTAATACCTGACATTTCTTTATTTAAGAAATTAAAGCTTTCAATAAATGTTCTATTTTCTTCTGTTCCATTAAACTTATTTGTATTACCAAAATAAATAACTATGTAGTTTCCAGCGTTATCAGGAATATTATCGACAAAGAAACGATAAGTATGATAACCTTCTCTTTTCAAGTCATCAGTACCAATAGTCATTGTTCCTAAAGAAATAGCACTGTTATCAGCTGTTCCTCTACCATATAGTACTGTTTTTCCATCCATTACAGTAGCAACAAAGAATTCCATTCTCCATGTTCCATCAAATGCTGCATCTAAAGTAGCCATTTTCATACTAAACTCAATAGCGGCTAAATCATCAATTGTATCCGGAATCTTAATTGCCATAGCTGACATACCGTTAGCCATTACTTGAATAACATCTTTGTCGCCATCTTTAGCAAAAGCATGGTTCATTGCAAAGACGAATTGTCCTCTTAAATCACCTTCGCCTTGATTGCTGGCAGCACCTAAGATAATGTTATATTCTTGCCAAATGCTTTCATCAATTGAACTAAATAATGTTGATTCAGTAAAGTTTAATTGAAGATCAAATTGGTCGTAAACATTGTTTGCTACACTAACAAAACCTAAAGGACGAATATTAACTACTAGAGTATCTGTGTAATTTACACTATTTGAACTCATCGTTAATGTCAATGTTACTTGTCCTTCTTCAAGAGCGGTAATAATTAGTTTGTCTTCAGCATTGACTTCAGCTGTTGCGAACCCAGGACTTGAAAAAGCAACACTCCAAGTTTTATCTGACTGGTAAGCTGGTAAAAAATCTAGATTTAGCTCAATTTCATCGCCAGCATTAATATCAACTGAAGCAGAATCAATCGTTACATAAGGAACTATTTCATTAACTGTAACGGTTATTTCTTTAGTAAATGGCTCACCATAAACGGTAGCTGTGATTACAACAGTCGTTGTACCTGTTGCTGAACCAGCAGTTAAAGTTGCATCATTTCCATCAGAATCGATAGTTAATAAACTACCAGTTTGTGACCAAGCAACAACCATTTCATCCCTAGTTGGATCGATGGTTACTGATAAGTCAACACTTTCACCTTGATTTAATGTGATATTTTCAGAATCTACACTTAAATCAACTGATATAGGATTTATAGTAACCACACAAGATGCTGTTTGATCAACATCTCCTTTTGTTACTGTTACGGTAATAGTATCTTCTCCAGTTTCGGTTCCAGCAGTTATTACTGCATTCAAACCATTAGGAGCAACTTGTACTAAGTCACCATCAACAGCCCAACCAATACTGTCATATTCAGTAATTCCATTTAGGGTAACCACTAAAATGAAGCTATCCCCTTGTTCAACAGTCTTCGTTTGACTATTGAGTGATATACTAAAAGACACTGGGGCTGTACTTGAAGTTTCTGTTGTAGTTGTAGTAGTTTCAGTATTGTTACATCCAAAAAGAACAACAACTGAAAGAAAAGCTAACAAAAAACTAAAAAACATTTTACTTCTTTTCATATTTTCCTCCATATGTACATGTATGACAATCTACATGATTATTTGTATTTTTAAAGTAATTGCCTACTTAGTAACCATAATAATATTAAAGCAATTTATTCATTACTCCATTCTGTACTTAGCCAATTTATCCTATCCGTCATCCATTGTCTAAGAATAACGATATTATTAGCCCAATTTGCTTCTGCATCTTCCTGACTGATAGGTGATCCAAAGCCTTGTGGGGTTGGCCATCTAACGAAATTTCTGCCAATGGCAAATTGATATTCCTCAATCATTTCATCTGTTAAGGTTTTATCGATAAAGGCTTGTATATTTGGTGATATGATTGTCCATCTCTCAATTACAACATCTTTAAAGTCTTGATTTCCATATAAGCTAATTAAAAGTTCATTAGCTGTCCTTGATGAAAATGCTTTTACTCCTAGACCAACATAGATTCCGTTTGGAGATCCATTACCTCGGGTTGGAGTACTTCCACAAGTGGCATCAAAATCCCAAGGAGGCCCAGCTGTAAGTTTACCACCAGGATGACGATAGATGAAAAACGAAGAATAACCGGTATCAATGTTTTTGAAAAGTTCATGAAGAATGTACATATCCACAAAGGAATCAACGTCAGCGTATTCAGCAAATGTTGCTAAATCATTGTCCATTGCTGCATTTACCATATTGACAACCATCGTTCTTATAAAATCAACTTGTTCTCTATATTGTCCAATTGTTAAACCATTCTCTAAATAATCTTCAGGACTTGGAGATTTCATCGAAAACGGATATTTCATACCTGGTACTGTAAAATAATCAACTCCATTTATACCTTTCGCATAATAATCATATTCAATCAGATATCCAGTGTCTAAAACTCCATACTCTGATTCAATATCTACACGATCTTCATCCACTCGCAAATGTTCGCATATTAGATATACGCCATGATATTCGCCATTAAAGTAAACATCAACCCATTCTGCAGACGTAACATAATCAATATTAGTAAATACTTCATCGGCCATATTAAAAGCTAATTTGTTTCTGTACATGGTGATATCATCAAAATTTGCACCTGCTAATATAACCCAATGTTTAGAAACAGCACTTCCTAGAACTGATTGTCCATCATCAAATTTAATTCGATAACCCTTTTTTTCACCAGAATCAATCCATGAACCATTTCCACGACCTTTAAAAAGAGCATCTACTGAATTAATTTCAAATTCCAAATCAGTATTTTCTAAAGAGATTTTACTGTTTACATAAAACTCTCTTGTGATATTTTCAATAGGAATTGGATTATTGCTGTTATCATATAAATCAATAAAAAGTGTTGGTAAGTTTGATAGCTGTAGCCAATTTGCTGTAAGAGTAACGTCTTCATCCGGCATTGTATCAAAAGAGAAATCAACTCCATCTAACTGCCATGAAACGAACTTATACTCTAAATACTCAGGAATATCAGGAGCGCTGATACTTTCACCAGCTACTTCAACTAGTTCATCTAATTCTAAATCTACATACTCTTCCAGATAACGGTCGTATACTCTAGCTTCAAAAGTGATAGTTGAAGCTGGAATCCATTGAGCTACTAAGGTGATATTTGCCGATGGCATAATGGTTAAATCAAAATCAGAATCCAAATATGACCAACCAGCAAATTTGTAATGTGCCAGTTCTGGTTCTAAGTCAAATGATATGACATCACCTTCAGCGATTGAAAGAGATTGAAGAGATGTTCCTTCTCCTGTATGAAAGGAGATTTGATAATATTTGCTCCATTTAGCTGTTAATTCAATATTGCTGTTAGGCATTATTCCGAACGAAAATGGTTCATCATTATATAACCAACCATCAAACCTATAACCTTCTCTTGTAGGGTTTGTTGGAGCGAAGATCGCTTCTCCCTCAGTGGCTGTTATTGGTTCGATTACGGTATCTGTATCTGTTATAAACGTTATAGTATAATTTTTCACATTATCGCATGAAATAGACAGTAATAATGATAAAAACAGGATAACGATGAAATGTAGTCGAAATATTTTTCTTTGCATATAGTTTTGATACTCAAAAATAGTAATGAGTTTCTCCTTTCTGCTTAAATCGATAATCTATATTGTAAAAGGTCTAACTAAGGTTATTTTAACTGCTAATTTTATTGAACTTTAAAGATCTAATAATCTCATGTGGCCATTTAAATTTAAACTTTCTAGCAAAGATATCTAAAACAAAACAAGCAATCATCAAAGATAAGAATAAGAATTTTGGATTAAAAGTATTGATCATTACTTGAGCTTCTTCCGTAAATGTACCATCTGTCATATAAAGAATTTTACCGTTTCCTAATTCTGATATTTCTTCAACAAGTTTAAACCCGTCATTTGAATCGGAAAACAAATCATACTCATTTGAATATGAGAAAGCCGTATACTCATATGTTTCAGAGAGAACGTTATTACTAGAGTTCCTTTTGCTTATTGCCACAGTATAGATTCCGGGAATCTTTGTTTCAAATTTTCCAGTAAAGACTCCAGTAGAAATTTGGTTTAATAGAATATCCACTGTACTACCATTTGGATTAGTAACTTTAGCTGTAATCGTCTGAGAATTTTCTAATTGAGTAGTAATTTTCACAGTAGAAGAATAATTGTTCTGTGAGAATTCAGTAATTATGGTTTTTTCTTCCATTGATTTTTCAGGGAATAAACTACTAACCATATTTTTAATGAGATTACTACCTTGAGGATCGATAAAGTAACTAGTTGACCAATGTCCACTTAAATCACTTGTAAAGCTACCGACTCGCCCGTTGCCATATTCCCATGATGCATATACTGGTAGTTCTTCATTAGAAGAAAGAACCATTGTAGCTTCCTCTTTTAGTAAAGTTCCATAATACCCATCTAATGTTGGTAAATCGGTTATTCCAGCTACCACAGAGGTATAGTTGGCAATGCTTGGTGTGAATGTTCCTTCATTAATATATTCGATTGCAGAAACTGTGCTTTCCGTTACCATAATGGAAGGTAACTCCGCAGCGTTTTGAATATAGTAATATCTTCCTCCGCCAATTTCCGTTAATTCTCGAACAACACCTGATGATAGAAAATCACTTCGGTAAATTGCAATACCTGACATAGTTATATTAAAATCACTCAAGCCTTCCACAACTTCAGTATAGGCTTCTCTGTCATCAGTAGCAGTACCATCGGTTATAAATATAATATGTTTTATATAAGCATCACTCATAGTTTTTAAAGCAGAAGCTGCTAATTCTAACCCATCTTTATACTTTGTTCCGCTAGCAGTAGATAGGGCATTAATATCTTCAATAATACTATCTTTTCTACTTGCTGGAGTAAGAGGTATCGCTACATTCGCTACTGAGTTAAAAGAAACCAGTCCAAAATAATCTCTATCACTAAGTTCATTAACACTAGCAATTGCTCCTTCTTGTGCTAATTGAAAACGAGTTTTTCCTGTTCCAGCAATTAAATCGTTCATACTACCTGAAGAATCTAATACGTACATAATAGCTAAAGGTCTAGCAGAGGTTGATGAAATGACTGGAAGCATATCTTCTAAAGCAGAACCTGACATATCATCTTCATTATAAGCTCTACTACCACCAATGGTTAAAAGACCACCACCTAGATCACTTACATAGATATCAAGCAATTGAACAAAAATTTCTGGTAAATCACTATTTGTAACATTCATTAAGATTACTTCATCATAAGTCTGCAGTGCTGTAGTTGAATTAGGGAGGTTATCTAATCCAACTACACTCACTGCATTGTCATTACCTAATAAATCTACTAAGAAACTGGATTCATTGCCAGTTCCATCAATAATTAAAATATTTGAGGATGAGTCGATATTTACAAAAGCATAATAACTATTATTTTCTACTACAGTATCCTCTTCACTTTCAATTACGAAATAAAGTTCGTGAAGACCTCCTGAATTAAACATATAATCAATTGTGAATGATTCGGCATAACCACCTAATGTAATGGTTTCTTGATGGATTATGTTCGAGTTATCATAAATTGATAATATCCCAGTACCAGCCACTGTGCTCTGTACATCAACTGTTAGTTCGATAGTTTCTCCTACGTTTACTCTTTCAGGCACTTCAACTGAGTTAATTTGAAACTCGAAATAGTGGCTATTTGGAGAAAAGTAAATCGTATCAATTCTGACTCCGGTTTTTGCTATATCTCTTACGGTTAACAAAGCTGAATCATCAGTTTCAATACCGTCAGTTAATAAAATAATTCTGCCTTTATCTGGATCAGATAGTTGTGATCTAGCATAGGATAAAGCAACAGCTATATTGGTTCCACTGGCATCCGGTTTACTGCTTGTATTGATGTATCTATCATAAATTTGATTGATATTATTACTCATTCTTACATTGTAGATATTACCATTTGCGAAAGTAATAATTCCGATGTTATAGTCTCCGTTGCTTTCATCTATAATAGCTTTAATTTGATCATTCATCCTGTCTATAGAAGAAGTGGTGCTTCCGGAAACATCAACTAGAATAATGATGTCTGTTCGATCGGTAATCGTTCTCGATTCAATAGTCATACCAGAAATTAATAGGACAGCTAATATCAGTACCGTAATTCTTAATACTAATGAAGTGATTCTACTTCTGGTTTTTCTATGTTGTTTTTTTAACCTAAAAAATGGAATTAGAGGGAATATTATTACAGGTATAAGCAGCATCAGTAACCAAGGATTACTGAACTGAATACTTATTGCGTTAATAGTGCTCATTATAGTGTATCCCCCATTCAATCAAAAGTAGAACTAATAAAACACCCATAAGGTAATAAATAATATCGATAGTGTCTTTGTTTGTCTCTACATTTTCAGTTGTGTTAGGTATGATAGGATCTGATAACACACCGTAATCATGATAAAAATCTGATTGGTTTTCAGCAATACGAACATAAAAGTCAACTATAGCCTCTTCACCTGAAGCTAAAGTTTGTGTAATAGTATATTCTCCAGGTAAAACAGCGAGCATTGTAACAGGAAACTCATCATAGGTAATTTCTTCATGATCAGAAGTTACTGTCATTGATAAAGCAGAAGATTTTANNTTTTTTCCTAATACTAATGACTTCACCTGGGAAAAACGTGGTTTTTTCTACCATATTTCGAACTGAATAACGTGAAAGATTATGCATTAACAAGATGTATTCAGGGATGATTGGTAGATTAGAGTTATGAAGACTGAAAGCAAAAATCACTAATTTTTGTCCATCGATATCCTTAGTAAGGACAACCGGATCCATATCACGAAGTAATACTGCTTCATATTCGTCATAATTGCTAATGTATTTGTATGAAGATATTGAAATGTTACTTGGAGAAATCAAGTTAAGTATCGCTTGTTCCTGAACATCCATATCCGCTGCTGAAGATAAAGTAAAATCTCCATTGATATTAGCGCCAACTAAGATATTATCATCACCAGGAACTGAGGAAGGATTTATTAACCAAACTGCTCCATCAATTGGGAGATACTCAGGCTCTAAAGAGTCAAAAATATATAAGTCATAGCCTTCGTATAGAATAGGAACAGGGGAACTTTCATCAGGAGCAACAGGGATGTCAATCCTATAATTACCCATAGTAAGCATTGCTGCTTGTAAGAATCTTGGGTTTTCACTGACTATTTGTACAGAAAACATTTCGTTTTCCCAGCCATAAATAGATAAACTATTATCATAGATAAAATCATCTTCGTAATCTACTTCAACTTTTGCTTTGGAATAATCTAAGATATTTAAGCCATCCCAGTTAAGAACCACTTCCGAATTATCCTTACATTCAATAGTTCTAACATCTCTCACTTCATCATCAATATACAGTGTGACGACTATATTTTGGTCTAGATTATAACTTGCTAGTTTTGTCGAAAAATTATAATAACCATTTTTCAGTTGGCTACTAAAATCTAATAAAGCAACATTCCATTCATTAGAAGACATATTTCTAACGGTTATTGCTCCAGTCTCAGAATAACTATTACCAGTGAAAAGAATAATTTCAGCCTCTGGATTTTCTGCAAGAACACCTTCTGTAAGACTTATTGCAGAATCAATATTTGCATCGACAAATGAAGGTTCTAGTTCTGAAAGCAATTGTTTAATGTATTTAGAAGAGTCTAGTCGTCTTGCGACGAAAGATGCTTCTTGCCCAGCTAATATAACAGAAAACCTGTGGTCAGGAGTAGTTGAATCAGCTAAAGCACCAATCTCTTGGATTGCTCTTTCAAATCTAGTTTTTCCATTGTCTTCCGCCATCATATTAGCTGAAGAATCTAAAATAATTATTTTTTCACCACTTTGAGTTTCTAAAGCGAAGATGGGTGTTGTTAATGACAATGTGATTAAAGACAAAATTGCAAATTGTAATAATACTAGTAGTGAACTTTTTAGCCATTGAAATGGCATTTTTTGTTTTTTATATTTCAAACTCAGTTTCCATATAAAGGTACTTGAAACTGATTTTTCTTGATATTTAGGTTTTAAGACATAGATAAGAATCAGAAGTAAGATACCGATTAATCCTAGTAAACCTAATGGAGTTAAAAACCTCATCGTACATCACCCGATTCTAACAGTTTTCCAAAGATCAATTTTTCAACAGGAGACTCTGAATCGACTGTGAAAAATCGCACGCTTCTTTTTGAACAAAAGCTTTTTATATCTGCAATATAGTCATTTAATGCTTGCTTATATGCTAAGTAGTTACCTTTGGTAATCCGAAGCTTCATGTTTCTATCATCAAGAACATCGACAGATTCAACATCTCTTAAGAAAGTTCTGCCACTATATCTTGGATCCATTTCCTCAGGTGAAAGAATTTGGATTAACATCACCTGACGATTATGATAAATTAAGTAATCAACAGCTTTTTTCCAATTGCTGTCAGTTAAAAAATCAGAGATAATGATGGTTAAACCATCGTTATTTCCTGGATTTTGTAAGTTAGTAATTGCAGATTCAAAATTAGCCTCGCCAGAAAAAGTGATTTCTTCTAAATTAGCAGTGCTAAGATAAAAAGCTTCTTTTCCTGTAACAATGCCACATAAGTCTTCTGCAAAATCTCCTTTAACAAGCATAAATGATGTTTTATCCATATTTTGGACAGATAAAAAACCCAAAGCAGCTACCGCACGAATTGCGTATTCAGCTTTAGTTTTATCGGTTTTTCCCATTGACGCAGAACAATCAAGAAAGATTTGTGTATGCATTTGTCTTTCATCAACAAAAAGTTTGATAAAATGCTTTTCAAATCGACTATAAAGGTTCCAATCAATACGTCTAATATCATCTCCTAAAACATATTCTCGAAAATCTGAGAATTCGACTGTGCTACCAAATGTTTTTGTCCTATGGTTACCACCAAAGTATCCTTTCATTTGTGCTTGCATATGCAAAGAAATGGTTTCTAAACGACTAATAAAATCATCATTGATAATTTTTTCTTTCATATTTTATTTGTTTCGCCCGAAAAGTTTTTGCTTTTGTTTTGCCTCAGAAACAGGCGTCTCCTTATTGGTTTCATTCCCTTGATTAGATGATTCGTCTTCTTGTTTAAGTTTTGGAGTTTTATTACTCTTACTTGAATCTTTTAAGGGATTATTAGTATCGTGACCAAGCTCTTTTATAATTTCAGCGATGATATCATCGGTGGTCACATGTTCGGTAATCGCTTCAAAGTTTGCTTTAATTCTATGTCTTAAGACTGGTCCAGCAAGAGCATTTAAGTCGCTGTATGAAACATTGAATCTACCATTGATTAAGGCTCTTACTTTTCCTGCAGATATCAAGGCTTGAGCTGCTCTTGGACTTGCACCATAACGAACGTATTTTTTTGAAACTGTTGCTGGACACTCACTATCTGGGTGTGTTGCCATGACAAGTTTCATTGCGTATGTCATTACTTCGCTTGCTACAGGTATTTCTTTAGCAGTATTACGCATATCTAGTAGTTCCTCAGCTGTACACACTGAATCTGCTATTTCTGCAAGAGTTATTTGAGTCATAGCAACAATCTTGTTTAATTCATCTAAATTAGGATATGTAATAATCAATTTAAACATAAATCTATCCATTTGCGCTTCAGGAAGTGGATATGTTCCATCTTGTTCAATTGGATTTTGGGTTGCTAATACAAAAAATGGCTCGTTTAATTTCATTGAGTCACCCATAACGGTTACCGTATGTTCTTGCATCGCTTCTAGAAGTGCACTTTGGGTTTTTGGTGTAGCTCTGTTGATTTCATCAGCTAAAATGATATTACTGAATATTGGTCCTGGTTGGAACTGAAATTTTGAGTTTCCTTTTTCATCTTTAACAATAATATTTGTACCAGTAACATCGGCTGGCATTAAATCAGGTGTAAACTGAATTCTCGAAAACGGCAAACTAAAGACTCGTCCTAATGAACGGACTAATCTAGTTTTTCCAACTCCAGGAACACCTTCAAGAAGAACGTTACCACCAGCAATCATAGCGATTACTGTATTCTCTACTACATCCTCTTGACCAATCATATCTCTTTTTAATTGTTCGAATATCAAACTACTTTGATTACTAAACTTCTTTAAACTATTTTCATTAAGCATTTTATAACTCCTCTTATATTTATTTAAGTACTTTTGTATACTTTATATTTTTTAAATCTATTTCTAAAACTATATCTCTTTTATAAATATCTGATTTTTTATCTTCTATGACAACATATTAAAATAGTCTTCAATAATTTTTCTCATTTCATCAGAAAGGTTATCATCTGTCAACCATTCCATTGCATACTGATAGTAAGAATCATAAATGCTTTCGTATGGAGTTTGACCATCAATTACATTGTTTTCAGAAGTAGTGTTAGGATCTCCAGGATCAGTTCCTTCACCACTATCTTCAGGATAAGGCATAAAAATAGGGAATTCATCTACTTCATCGATTTCTTCTTCAATCTCCTCTTCAAGTTCTAGTAGTTCCTCAATTAAGTCCCTTAAGTCTTGGATTGCTTCTAGTAATGATTCTAAACTTTCTTGCATATCTTGTTCGAACTCATCAAGTATTTCTGATTCTCTACCTTCTTGAAAGTTTTCGAGAGCTAGTTTATATGCATCTGCTAAGTCTTGTAAAGCTTGATGCATTCCTGGGTCAGTACCGACCGCTTCCGCAAGAGCAGCTTCAATATCAAAGGCAGTTTGCCACATTACATCATACAGTTCTTGTCCTAATAGAACATCTATCCTATCATACATATAACCAAATGCAGCTATGATTTCATCATCATTCCATGTTGCAATAGCTATTCCTAATACTTCTGTATTTTCATATTGCTGGAGTGCTTCAGCAATATTCATAAGAGATTCTTCAATTTCTATGATTGCATCTGCTATTAATTGCAAGATTTCATTTCTTGTTTGGAGGACATCGACATATTTCTCCAAGTAAGTATCATAAGTTGGTAAACGCCTTTCTAAATCTAAAACCATTTGGTATAAAGTGCTTTTTAAACCTACGTCAATCTGAGCATTGTTAATAATGCTAAGCAAATCATCAATCATTTCTTGGAAAATTTCATCATCAGTCGGGTTATCAATAACAGGAGGGTCGACTATTTGACCTGCAGCATTTACCTTAGAAATCATAAAACTAATTGAAGTAACCATAGAAGCTGTAATAATCGCAAATATTATTAACGGTTTAATAAATACCGAGAAAGATAGTAATTTCAAAGGAGATTTACTTAAAACTTCTTGTGTGTTTTCACGTTGTACTTGAGCGATAAAACTTTCATTCTGTTCCAACTCAACCATAGTAATTGTTCTTTCTTCTAAACCTAAAGCATCAATTCTTTTAGCTACTTTTTTGATTGTTGGTTTAAAAGGAAGAAGATACATCAATAAACCTGATATCAATGCAACAGAAAAACTTATGATTAAACCTAACCATAAAAGATTTTTAGTTGTTATTATACCGAATATGAATATAATAAAACCAACAAAAAAGCCGATAGACAAACCAAACAAGAGAGATTGAACGGTTCCCTCTGTGACTAATTGAGAATAGTATTTACTTAATTGTTTTTTTGCTTTCAAATTTTTCACCTCTATATTTGTTGAGTGGTTACACATAAAGACATTATAAAAATAAATAAACTCATTGAACGGTAAACGCTTTCAAAAACAGATAAAAAAAATAAGTTTGAAAAATATGCTAGAATCATAACTTCATAAATATCTAATGATAAAATAAGTATTAAATAATTACTCGTTTGAATGTACGAAAACGTTTTCGAAAGTGTAAAAAAATTAAATAAAAGCGTTTTTCTTTATCCATCAAGGATCAAGGTAAAATACTAGCTATCCTTTTTGAATGAATGAAGCAATACTTTTATAGTTTCGTGCAATTATAGAATCAAATAGCCTAATATATAATTTTTTTAAGTGCTTTTAGCTCTATATATAGGCGTTTGCTTATAAGAAATTGTTTTTTTAATTTATACTTATTCTACGAAAATTAATTATTATAGAACCAAAGATTTATTTAAGAATTTTATTTTACTCAGTCGTTATATTGAAAACTAATAGGTCCTATAGTCATATCTTGTTTTTTTAATTAGAATAATTCCTCTTAAATAGTCATGGTATATATGTTGGTGAATTTCTACTAATCTTTGCTAAATTATATAATAAAAAAGGGTTTTTTACAACCCTACAAACCATACCTAATACCGGTATAAATTATACATTTAGATATATATAGATTTAAATAATAAAGTCTATTTTTGGTTAATATTTCTATAACTAGATGGTGTTAAACCCGTCACTTTTTTAAATCTTTTTGTAAAGTGTTCAGGATCTTTAAATCCGACTTCAGTAGCTATTTTGTTAATAGCGTCACTTGTGGTTATCAACAAAGATTGGGCTTTAATTATTCTTAATTTTAGAACATAATCATTATAATAGTAACCAGTTTCTTTTTTTATAAGTCTACCTAAGTATGCAGCGTTATAATGAAATAGTTTTGAAATTTCTTGGAGTTTAAGAGTATCATTTAGATGATTTGATAAGTACTTTTGAACTCTGTTAATAATATCTTCATTGCCTTTTTTGAATAATCCATCATAATTCTCTGTTAAAGAATTGATTCTTTGAATAAGTTCGTCTTGATCAATTGGCTTTAAAATATAATCAATAACATTAAGTTTAATTGCTTTTCTAGCATACTCAAAATCACGATAGCCACTAATAAATATTACTTTTGGATTGTAATTTTCAATTGTTTGTACCTTATCGATAAAATCAATTCCCGACATACTAGGCATTTTAATATCTGTAATAATTATATCTGGTTTCAAACTAATTACTATATCATATGCTTCAATACCATTATAAGCACAAATAACCTCATTAATCTGCTCTAAATGAGGTTTAATATAATCTGCTAAAATATTGATACTTATCCGGTCATCATCTACTAATAGTAAGTTCAAAATGTCACCTTCTTAAGACAGTTTTGGTATGAACAACGCAATGGTTACGCTGTTTTTGTTTATACTTGTTTTTACTTTATAGTTATCGACATAATAATATCTTAATCGTTTACTCAAGTTTTTAAGACCTATTCCTTCACTCTTATCGCAGTTATCTGATGTGTTGATTGCATTGATTATCTTATTCTCAATATCTTTAGGTTCACCTTCGAAATCATTCTTTATTGTGAATTTGATAAAATTATCTTTTTCTAGAAGTTTTATAAAGAAGGTAGAAGTGCTTACTCCATATTTTAATGCGTTTTCAATTAGAGTCTGGAATATTAATTTAGGCACTTTGTAATTATAGAGTAATTCATCAATTTCATATACAAAATCTAAATTATGGCCAAGATAGTATTCATGTAAAGTAATATAAGATTTAATATTATCTATTTCATCCTTTATAATTACAAAAGGTTCTTTCCACTCTAAAGATCTTCTTAATTGTTTACTCATTAAAAGAATCATACGAGCAGATTCAAGCTCATTGTTTTTTAAAGCTCTTTTGTGAATAGAATTTAAAAGATTAAAAATATAATGAGGATTAATTTGGGAAAGCAGCGCTTTTATTTCTGCTTCATTTTTTTGAGCTTCTTTTTCCCGGTTTTGAAAATCAAGCTTTTGATTTATTTTAACAAGTGATTCTATTTTTGCATACATGTTTTTTATTAGTTTATCAATTTTATTTGGTCGGTTATTTGCGATAATCATTTCAATATCATTTGTTGACAAGCTATTAAGAGATTTGTTTATTCTTCTAATGAAACTATATCTATATAAGAATCCGGCCGTTATTAGTGAAAAGAAAGTAAATATTACTAATGCATAAGTGATGAACTCTTTCTGAAAGTTTATCCGATCAAAAACTAGTGTTATACTCCATTTTGTAATAGTAGAACCAGGTATAATATCATAAACTAATAGCATTTCTTCATCGATATTTAAATTAGCTGATATACCTAAATACTCAGATACATCATTAGCTAATTCTTTGTTACCAGCAATACCAGCAATAGTGTCTAGGGCGATATTGGAAATAAGAATCTTGTAGGGTTTATCTGACACGTTTTGTAATAATTGCAGATTAAGTTTAACTAACCCGAGATAAATAAAAGTATCGGGATTTTCCTCATCCACTAATTTATATAAAGCGTACAAATCGCTGTCCATAATAAATAAAGTAAAAGCTCTTCTCGATTGAGTAATTCTTAAATACCAGTTTTGAGTTGTCAGTTCAGGATCTATGAAATTGATTTTTTCATCAATAACTGCAGATACATTTGAAGTGTAAATGGTTAGGTCTTCATAAAGAAACTCTTCAATAGTATTTTCTAAAAGTGACGAAAAATCTATTGAATTGTATAAATCTAATACTGCTTCTTCATTTTCATGTTCCTCTTTTAAGATTGTTAAAAATGTAGAGTTACTAGATAATTTAGAAAAAATATTTTCAGCCGTCGATATTTGATCTGTGAAACTGTTAGCTATATGTCGATATTCCTCAGTTTGTTCTTCTAAAATACCTGTTTCTAAGTAATTTATATTTAATAACAAAGCAGCTGAACCAATAATACTTATTGATATTACTGATAATACAATCAATATGGCTAAAGCAATTTTCTTAGATTTGTTGAGATTCTTCATTATCTTTCTCACTTTCAAAATATTTAAATAAACTAATCTAACCTTTTTCAAAGCAAATACATATAGAATTATACCATTTGTGATATTAATATAAAAGTAAAGAACTAAATTATGATTGCTAATCTTACGCTTCTAGTTGATAAAGTTATGTTTTTTATAACAGTTTTTAGAAATTCTAGAGTTTCCATTTTGTTCTAAAATTCAATGATTTTCATCCAAAGTTACATCATTAATATTATCACTCTACCGTGTTAATACAGAAATTGTGAAATTAACTAAGTAAAATTAGAAAAGTACTTTAATTTGTATAAGTACTTTGGTAGAATTACTGTATATATATTTGAAGAGGTAAATCCATGAACAATATGATTGGTAATACTCCGCTATTAATTATCAAATACAAGTATAAAGGCGAAGAAAGAGTAATCTATGCTAAAGCAGAGTACTATAACTTAACCGGTTCAATTAAAGACAGGATTGCGAAGCATATCATTTTTGAATCTTATAAAGATGGAACTTTAACTAGATCGATGCCGATAGTAGAAGCTACTAGCGGAAACACAGGAATTGCTTTTGCTGCTTTAGGAGCAATGTACGGACATCCAGTTCATATTTTTATGCCTGAGTGGATGTCTAATGAAAGAAAACAATTGATTAAAGGTTATGGTGCTATTCTCCATGAAGTAACATTAGAAGAAGGTGGATTTGCTGGTTGTGTAGCTTTGGCAGATGCTTTTGCAGAAGAGATTGGTGGATTTAGACCCCAACAGTTCATTAACCCGTATAATGTAGAAGCTCATTATCTTACTACGGGATTAGAAATATGTGCCCAATTAGATAAACTTGGTATTCCACCTCATTGCTTTGTCGCTGGTGTAGGTACCGGTGGAACTATCATGGGAGTAAAGAAAAGATTAAGAAGAAAATACCCTGATGTTAAAGTGTTCCCTCTCGAGCCTGCTCAGTCAGCTTTTATGACAACAGGTATTCCTGGAACAAAACATCGGATTCAAGGTATTGGTGATGGATTTATTCCAGAAATTGTAAAATTAAATGAACTTGATGAAATACTAGTGGTGGATGATGGGGATGCTATTATAATGGCTGGCTTGTTAGCGAAGAAACTTGGACTAGGAGTAGGTATTTCTAGTGGGGCTAATTTTATTGGAGCGGTCTTAGCTCAGAATACTTACGGAAAAGAGGCAAATACAATAACGATTTTTAGCGATGACGCAAAGAAGTATTTATCAGCAGATGGTGTTTTAACTGAACAACCTAAACCTGGGTTCATTTCAAGCGATATTGAGTTGATAGATGTTGATGCAGAATGTATTTGTGATAAACGAACTTTAAGTGGAGTTTGTGATACATTTGTATAAAAAATGATTTTTTGTCAAAAATTTGACACAAAACTAAAGTACAATAAAAAGCAAGGAGAAATAGAATGATAAAACTGCCTAAATCGTTAGTTTTTATTTTAATTACAATCTTTGCTTTTTTTCTTTCAGGATGCTTAAGAGAACAGACAACTGTTACCGATGTCTTAGGATTTATCTATCAAGATAATGGCAACGATACATACAATGTGTATCTAGACAACTTATTCGAGGAAGAGATTGTTAATGTTCCGAGTGCTTATAATGGCAAACCAGTTCAAGGTGTTGGAACATTACATTCAAATTATGATAGTGATATATTAATAGAAGAAATAATTATTCCCGATGGAATTACTGTAATTCAACAGAATGCTTTTTATAACTATACTAGATTGAGAAATATTGTTCTACCTGAAAGTATTTCTATAATTGGAAGTTATGCTTTTTATAATTGTTCTAGTCTTGAAAGTTTTGTTATCCCAGAAGGGATCCAGGTTATTGGAGAAGGTACTTTTGCTAAGTGTATTAATCTTGTATCATTGGTAATTCCTAGTTCAGTATCTAGTATTGAAAGAAATCCTTTTATTGAATGTTATAAACTGATTAATATTTATTTTGGTGAAGAATCTGTTTTCGCTTATAGTGATGGTGTTATCTATAATGTTGATCAAACTGTTTTATTGATATACTTGCCAGCAAACGCTGGAACACATTATGATATTCCATTAGGTGTAAATACGATAGCTGAATGGGCTTTTGCTAGTAATGAAAGGTTAATATCAGTTAATATTACTAATGATGTAGAAAATATCCTCGATTATGCATTTATTGACAGTAGTGCACTTGAAGAAGTTACTTTCGGAGAAAATGTTTTTTATATTGGTAGATTTTCATTCAGTCAGTGTGACAATTTACGTAAAGTAAACTTAAACGAAGGGTTAGTACAAATCGATGAGTTTGCCTTTTATATGAGTCAAAGTTTAATTAGTATAACCATACCTAAAACAGTTAGTTATATTGGTCTAAAGACCTTTAATTATTGCACGAGTATGACGGATATAAATGTCAACATAGAAAATCCATATTATCAATCACTTCAAGGTGTTTTGTATTCAAAAGACCTTAGTGAGTTGATTTTTTATCCACCAGCAAAGGAACACAGTTCATTTACTGTTCCTAGCCATGTTAAAGTTATTAAAGAATCTGCTTTCGAGGCTTGCTATAACATTTGGTATTTCTATATTTCTGAAGGTGTAGAGGAAATCGAAAAGGAGGCATTTATCTATAATAATTTATCTAAGGTATATATACCAGAAACTGTAACTAAAGTAGGTTCTAAAGCTTTTTACGGATATTCAGGAGTTGCTTTCTATTGTGAAGCAAAAGAAATGCCTAGCGGATGGAGTAAAAGATGGATTATGGAAGGACAATTTGTATATTGGGATAGAGAACAATAAATCAAGAGAGATAATCTCTTTTTTTATTTGAAAAATTAGTTAATGAAGCTTTTGAAGATATTTAATACTACATTTGTTAATTTATATATGATTTTTCTTCTTGTTTTAGTATAATAGAGACATTAAATAAAATATCATATACAAGGAGAACATTAAATGAAGAACAAAGAATTGAAGAAAAAATTAGCCTTTGCTTCAGCTGATATTTTTGGAGGAGGCTCATTTAACATTATTAACTTTTTATACCCGGGATTTTTAGCGATTACAGTAGGAATAAGTCCTTACTGGATTGGAGTAGTTGTTTTAGTCGCAAGAATGTGGGATGCAATAACTGATCCATTAATGGGTCATATATCTGATAGAACAAATTCAAGAATGGGAAAAAGAAGAATATATTTAGTTATTGCTGCTCCTTTAGTCTTGATTTCAATGTTTTTACTTTTCTTTCCATATTCTTTTTCATCAACAGGATTAAGAGTAGTAGCTGTTTTAGTATCATATTTAATCTTTACCACAGTTCAAACATCGGTTATGATACCTTATTATTCTTTATCAAGTGAGATTACTAGTGATTATCAAAAACGAGCTTCATACAATTCTTATCGTTTAGGTTTTTCTATTTTTTCTTCAATTCTCTGTGTAGCTGTACCGGGGATTATTGTTGGAATGTTCGGTGATAAGGCGATAGGTTATCAAGTAATGAGTTTATCTTTTGGACTTCTTTTTGGTTTATCAGTTTTGTTCACAGGATTGTTTGCTAGAGAGGAGATAACATCACCTGTTGTCACTACTAAGCTTTCAGTCAAGGAAATGGCTAAACCTTTAGGTTTACGTCCGTTTAGACAGTATTTAGGAATGTTCTTAGTTTTGCAAATGTCAATGGCAATTATGAGCGGATTGTTTTTCTTCTATGTTGATTTCTATATTGTTAAAAGTGAAACTGCTTTAGGTAACTCAACTGTAGTTGGCTTAATTTCTGCGGCCTTGATGTTTTCAATGCAGATTATAGCTTTACCAATATACTTAAAGATAATTGCAAAAAAAGGAAAAACATATGCATATCGAGCAGGTGGCTTTTTGTGGATAATCACCGCTTTGTTTATCTTTTTAATACCAGCAAATGTTAATCCAATCGTTTTATACTTGATCGCTGCTTTAATGGGTCTAGGTATTTCTGGTCCTGGGCTTGTTCCTCACACTATGTATGGGGATGTAGTTGATGCAGGTCAAATCAAGTTTAAAGATCGTTTGGATGGACAAATGAGTGGGTTTACTAATTTTATTAATAAAATTGCTCAAGCTTTAGGACTATCTTTAGTAATGTTTTTGATTGGTTTAGCGGGTTTTCAAGAACAACCACTAGGAGGACCGGCAATAGTTAGTCAACCAGATAGTGCCTTATTGATGATTAGAATCATCATGGCTTTAACTCCACTTATTTTCATGAGTATTGGAATCTTTATTTCTTTAAAATATAAAATTGATGCAAAGAAACATAAAGAAATAACTGATGCAATAAATGATATTTCTATCTCGCGACAAGAAATAATCGCTGGATTATAAAACATGAAAAGACCCAATCCTATAGTGAATTTAATATTAGGATTTATTATAAAAATATTCGCTTTTTTCAAAGGACAAAGAATAGTCAAAAAAGTCAAGGTAAAAGCTCCAGCAATTATTTTAAGTAATCATACTTCATTTTATGATTTCTTGTATACAACTGCGGCTATGTACCCTCAGAGAGTTTCGTACTTAGCAGCTAGAAAGATGTTCTATGAACCTGGCACAGGTTTCTTTCTAAGATTAGCCAGAGCAATACCAAAAAGTTTAATGCAAGCTGACGCAGTTGCAACAATTAAAGCTTTAAGAATTATAAAACATAAAGGAATTCTATCAATTTTTCCTGAAGGGCAGATATCACCTTCTGGAAGATCATTGATTCCTGCATTTTCGATTGCGAAGTTTATTAAAAAAGCTGGAGTAGATGTATATATTGTTAAACACTTTGGAGCTGGATTAGTTAATCCCCCTTGGTCCAAGAAAAGTTTCAAAGGACGTATTGAAACCGTAAAAGAATTGATTTTAACTAAAGAAATTTCAGCTGAAATGGATTTGAAAGAAATCTATCGAATAGTCTGTGATAAACTATATTACTCTAGTTCAGAGGATAATCTTTTAAAGAAATATAAGTATAAATTGAATGAAATTGGAAATCTTGAAAATGTTATATACCAATGTCCATCATGTAAACATGAAGGGTTAGTCGCTGATAGAACAAAACTCATATGTCCTATCTGTAATAATGTACTTCAATATGATTATTACGGACTTTTAAATGGAGTTGGTGTTGATCATTTATTTTCAATGCAAGAAAACCATGTGAGAAAACAGATAGATGAATCAGAAGATTTTGAACTTTCTGGTAATACTAGGTTAATGACTTTTAGGGATAACAAATTAGTTGAAGTTGGTAAAGGTATCTTGCTTGTCAAAAATTTTGAATATATCTATAGAGGCACAATTGATGGTGAAGAAACCCAAAAAGTCTTTTTTGCTAAAGACATCCCATCCTTACCTTCAGATATTGGGAGAAACATTCAAATCTATGAAGGTGATACAATATATCAGTTTGAGATGGAACTCAAATGGTTACCAACAAAAATGGTCCATGTCGGTGAATACCTATATTACTTACAAAATAAATAGAATATTTTATAAATTAGTTTTTATCGTGTAATGGAGGTTTAAATCTATGGGTAAAGTATATTTTAATGAAGATTTAAAAAAAGTGCTTGATAAGATGATTTTGGCAAATCCTTTAGTCCAACCAGGGAAAATGTTTGGTTATCCAGCTTACTTTGTACATAAAAAACTTTTCGCATGTGTTTATGAAGATGCAGTTGGAATAAAAGTTCCCTTTGACTATGCTAATCAGAAGTTATCTGAGGATGGTATAACTCATTTCATCCCTATGGGAAGACGTAAAATGAAAGAGTGGATTCAAATCAATCGTAATCAAGCAAATGATTATTTTAATGACAAAGATGTATTTGATGTGTCGCTAAATTACGTTTTAAGTTTGACTGAAAGATAATAAGAAAAAGGCATTTTAATCTTTTGATTAAAGCTGCCTTTTTATTTTGAAAGTTTCTTAATTACGTTGTTTGGCTATTAATTGAACACATTGAATTAAAAGTCTAAAACTCGTGACCATTTTCCTTGAATCACTCCCGTTAATTACAAAAATGTCATTAGATAAGGGATCAAACCAAGCATGGACACTGAGAATTCCTAAATGACCTTTTAAACGTGGTAAACCTTTTAAAAGGAAAAAGAATTTCTCGAAACGAAGCTCCATTAAACCTTTTCCATAGAATATACCAGCATTAAAGTGATTGTTAAAAACTGACATTTTGTCTAAGGATGCTTTTGTTATAAGTTTGTTGTCTCGTAGAGCTATAAGGAATATACTTAGATCATTAGTTGTAGTAAACAAACCACCTCCTGAAAAATCAACGCTGAGTGATTTGTTAGATTGAAGGTTTGTTTTATTTATATATATAGGTGCTAGTTTGTCTTGATCAAAGTTTTCATCATAAAAACACAACCCAGTATCTTGCATTTTTAATGGATTAAAGATTTGATCTCTTAGTACTTGATAAAAGGGCTTTTTATATAACTTTTCCGCAATTAAGCCAAGAAGAACATAACCAGTATCAGAATAGAGAAAACCTTCATCAGGTAAGCTGACTGACTCTTGATGTTTTTTGGTTATATTTATTAAGTCATCTGGAGTGTAGAATTTATCTGGAAACAAACATACTTCATCTAGTAAAGAAGGGTTCATATCTGAGTCACCTTCAAAATAATCATTTACACCAGATGTATGACCAAGCAAATGATTAATAGTCACTTGTTCTTGAAAATCTTGTCCGTTTAGAATATATAAGCCATCTAAATACCCATCATCTAATACGTTTTTAACTAAAGTATCCCAGTTAATTAATCCTTTTTCTATTGCTTGGACAATCACAATAGCTGTCATCATTTTACCAACAGAAGCACTGTGGAACTGTTGGTTTGGAACGGAACTTGAAAAACTTAAAGAATCTTCTAAAAGGTCGCTTTTAATCAACACTTGGAGACTAGGAAATTTTTTTGAATATTTTTCTATTACTTTTCTTAACTTAACTTCGAGTGTTTGTTTTTTCTTCATAGATTATCCAATTATTTCTTTATTCTTTGCTTTTTAACTTATTAAGCATTTCTACTCCAGTTTGAATATTCTTAGATTCAAATGCTTTTAATATTTCTACTGGAATCGCAAAAACAATAGTATTTGATTTATCTGCTGATAAATCATTTAAAGTTGATAGAGTTCTAAGATGCATAGCTCCAGGATTTTTAGCAATAATTTCGGCTGCTTCTGAAAGCTTTTCTGCAGCTTGCACTTCTCCAACAGATTTAACGATTATCGCTCTTTTTTCTCTTTCAGCTTCAGCTACTCTAGCGATTACTCTTTCCATTTCTACGGGTAGTTTAATATCTTTAATTTCTACTCTTTCAACTTTTATACCCCAAGGATCAGTTTCTTGATCAACAATTTCTTTTATTTCTTTTGATATAACTTTTAGATTGGATAACAACTCATCTAGTTCCACACCACCAATTGAATTACGTAAAGTTGTTTGAGCTAATTGAGTTACTGCAAAAAAAGCATTATTAACTTCTAAAACTGCTTTTTCTGCATCGAAAACCCGGAAGTAAACGACTGCGTTAATTGTAATGGTTACATTATCTTTTGTAATACATTTTTGTTGAGGGACATCTTGTGTGATGGTTCTTAAATCGATTCTTTTGATTTCATGAATTATTGGAATAACAAGTCTTAAACCAGGATGTAGTTTCTTAACATACTTACCAAATCTAAGTTTAATTCCACTTTCATATTGTCTAATTATTCGAAACATATTTTCCTCCTTTAGTTTATAAGATTAAATCTAGTATATCATAGTTTTTATAGAGAATTATATTAACAACAAAAGTTTTTAAGATATCTTTTCTTAAAAATGTTAAAATATATGGTAAAGAAAGATAATTTAGGTTATTAATTTAATCGAACAATTCTTCTGAAGTATATTTATTATGAATCAAGGAGTTGATTGTTTTGTTATATCCAGTTGTAAATAAATATCGAAATAAGATATCATTAAATGGCTTATGGAAGTTCAATATAGTAGATGAGGATTATGACGTTTCAAAACCGATTAAGGATTTTCGATATATTGGTGTGCCTAGTAGTTATAATGATTTATTTACTGAGAAAAAAATAAGGGACCATGTGGGGAAAGTTGTTTACGAAAATGTTATTGAGTTTCCTAAATCATCATTAGATAATAATTGGTTTTTAAGGGTTGGAGCGGCTGGTAATTCTTGTTCTATTTATCTTGAAGGGAAGTTAATTTTCACTCATAATGGTGGTTTTTTACCAATTGATTGTCCTCTTCCAAGAAAAGAAACAATAAACAGGTATCGTTTGACTATTGTTTTAGATAATAGACTGACTTATGAGACTCTACCAATAGGTGAGATAGTTGATGATAAACAAGTAATCCATTATGATTTTAGAAATTACACGGGAATACACCGAGATACATTTCTCTATAGTAAACCAAAAAAGGCAATAGAAGATATTTTTATTAAGACAAATATTCTATCTAATGGTGCAGAAGTAGAGTATCAAGTTTTTTGTGAAGAGGAGTGTCAAATAAAACTACTTGATCCAGATGATATCGAAATAGGAATAAGTCATGGTAATCAAGGAACAATCTCTGTTAATAATCCAAAGCTATGGAATATTGGTAAGGGGATATTATATAAATTAGTTGTATCTAATAGTAAAGATCAATATTGTGAATCTTTTGGAATAAGAAAAATAGAAATTCTAAAAGACAAACTGTTGCTAAATGGAAAACAAGTATATTTAAAAGGCTTTGGTATGCACGAAGATCATGAGATAATCGGCAAAGGTAGCTTTAGTGCGCTTAACATCAGGGATTTTAATCTCTTGCAATGGATTGGAGCAAATAGTTTTAGAACATCTCACTATCCTTATGCTGAAGAAATGTATGATCTTGCAGATAAATATGGAATATTAGTTATCAATGAGATGCCAGCCGTAGGACTTAATTTTTGGAGTGATAGAACTGTTTTTACCGAAGGTGTTGTTGATAATAAAACTCTAGAAGTTTATAAACAACAATTTGCAGAACTTTATGCAAGAGATAAGAATCATCCAAGTATAATTATGTACTCAGTTGCTAATGAGGCTAATACTCATGAAGTTGGAGCTTTAGATTTCTTTACAGAAATATTTAGTTATATAAGAAATATTACTAATTTACCACTGATGATTGTTGAATGGGTAGGAGCTAAAGAAAACAAAGTAGCTCAATTAGCTGATGTTATTGGGCTTAATCGCTATATTGGTTGGTATAGTGATTTGGGAGATTTAGACAAGGTTCCAGATAAATTAAAAGCATCGATAGAAGAGTATTATAAAAAGTTTAAGAAACCAATTCTTTTAAGCGAGTTTGGAGTCGACACAGTGGCTGGCTTACATAAGCTGCCAAGTGTACCGTTCTCGGAGGAATATCAAGTTGAATTCATCCTTAAGTATCAAGAAGTTTTAAAAGAGTTAGATTATGTGATTGGTGAACATATATGGAATTTTGCCGATTTTGATACTAAACCAGGTATTACCAGGTTTGATGGTAATAAAAAAGGTGTATTTACCAGAAATAGACAACCAAAAATGATTGCTCATGTATTGAAAGAAAAATGGACGAGATAACATTATTAAAATAATAATTAGTTTTTAAGGAGAAAGGAAAATATGTTTAGAGAAATGCGAAGAACCGATAAAAAAATGTCCTTGGAAGATACAATAAGTCTCTTGGAGAAAGCACAAGTTGGAGTTTTAAGTACTGTTTGTGAAGATGGATATCCTTATTCTGTAGCTGTTAATTATATTTATGAGGCAAATAAAATATATTTTCATTGTGCAAAATCAGGACATAAACTTGATAATATTAAAGCAAATGATAAAGTATCTTTTTTGGTGTATGATGATGTTTTGGTTATCGGTGAAGAGCTAAATACAAAATATCAAAGTGTTGTGATATTTGGAAAGGCAAAGAAGATTGAGGCTTCTTCGGATATTCTTATGAAGTTGATTAAGAAGTATTCAAGTATTGATTATATTCGGGCGAATGAAATGATAGAAAAAGAATTCGATATAACAGCTTTGGTGGAAATAGAAATAGAGCATATAACAGGGAAAAGAGGAAAATAACAATTTATAAATATTTTTTAAAGATGGATATTTCTAACTATCTAATTATTTCTCAATATACATTGCAAAATATCAAAAATAGTAATATTATATTGTTAGTAGAAAAAAATTTTACTCTATATAAGAAAGGACATGATTTAATGGGATTTTTTGATAAAATAAAAGAAATATTTAAAAAATCGGAAGCAAAACCAAAAAAGAGCAAGGATTTACCTGGTTATATTTCAATTTTCTCTATGGAGAGAAAATTTGAAGAAGAGGATTTAATCGGAGCAGCAAAAGATCTAAAACTTTTGTTAGAAGCATATGGAAGAAGAAAAAGAAAGAATCACAGATATAAAGGCAGAGAGTTTATTTACTTTGTTCTTGGTAGCAAGCACAAAGATTTAAAGAACACTGGTTATACTCACTGGCAACACCTAGATCAGTATATTAAATTAAACACTTCAAAAGTCTACCCATATCATAAAAATAACATTAGAAATGCTATGACTTTTTTTGAAAAGGAAGTTAGGGGATTATCAGAAATTAAAATCCCTGTAGATTTGAATAACTAAAAGCGCTTTTTCTAGCGCTTTATGTTTTATAAATATAAATAGAGGTGATTTGATGAAAGAAATCTGTGAAGAGATATTAAAGACAATTCCGCTTTTTGATGAGAAGACAAACAAGAAGTATAAGATAGATGTGTTTGTTAGACTATGTAAGAAAATTAGTGAGACCCAAGATTTGGAAGTAATTGATCTTGTTAAAAACAATTTACGATTACTTCAAGAACTAAGCTCTGATAATCGTGTTAAGCCTTTAGAGTATAAAAAATCTTTTGCTAAATTGCAGAAAGTTGTCAGAAAGAAGTTCGGTTATGTCCCTAAAGATCAAATTAAAGGAGAATATATGGCGATGGGTATCGCTCTTGGAGTTGCTTTTGGTTCTCCGTTTATCATTATTAATCCTGCTTTATCAGGAATAGGTCTACCAATCGGTCTCGCGATTGGCTTAGCTATTGGCGATAGCAAAGAGAAGGCAGCTGTTGCAGCTGGTAAGGTCTATTAAATTTTTTAATAAGACATTAATGTAAATTGCAGTTAAATATAGAGACTTATATATATTCTTACTTTATGAGGTGATTACTTTGTTTAATGAGAGATTTAATAACGGATTAGAAATGTTCAATGGATTACATATGATAACTTTATTGTTTTTAATAGCTATTACCCTAGTAGTATTTTATTATCGAGATTTTTTAGTTAAGAGTAAAAATGACAGAGTATTTAGATACTCTCTTGCTTCCTTATTATTAATTTTTGAGTTAGGGTATCATATTTGGGTTTTAACTAAAAATGAGTATAGTTATACAATGATTCCTTTGACAGGTTTTTGTGCAATGACAAATGTATTGACAATTTACGCTTTGTTTTTTAACAAGACTAAGATGTTTAATATTTTGATTTATTATGCGATGACAGGATCATTATTTGCTTTATTGTTTGTAGATACATCATATGGAATCCCTCATTTTAGGTATTTCCACTATTTTATAGTTCATTATGGTTTTTTGTTAGCTTCTTTCTATTACGCATTTACAAAGAAAATAGAAATCAATCGCCGCAATATTAATATAGCCTCGATTTATTTAATTATTTATACGATAATTGTACTGGTTGTTGATTTGATTGTTGGTGAGAATTGGTTTTACTTTTTGGAAAGCCCAGTCAAAGAAATTTCTGACTTCTTTGGTTCTCCTTGGTACACAATTCTTTGGATTATCACAATTTATGCATTGTTAAATGTTTGGTATTATTTACTAAGAGGTATTACAAGTTATTCAATAAAAGTAAAAAGGAATGCATAATCAAATAAAAAAAGAACCTCGATAAGTTTTTTGAAACTGAGGTTCTTTTTGTTTGTTCAATTTTTATTCTATTACTGTGACATAGCGTGTTATTGAACTAGCATTCCCTGATTCATCGGTAGCTATATAAGTAATTAAGTATGTTCCTACAGTAGAAGTGTCTACTGTACCAGTGACAGTTAAGGTTATCTCTCCTAGAGAGTTATCTGTATAAGTTACTGAAGAATCAACCCAAGTGTCTCCTTGTTTAATCGTATCAACACCGAGATTTAAAGTTATTGTTGGCGGTGTTTGATCAGTTACGACAACATATCGAGATGCATGATAAACAGTATCATTATATAAACAATCATATTTGATTGTATATACTCCAATAGTTGATAAATCTACAAAATCGACTGATTCACAAGCATACTCAGTATCATCAACAAATAACTTGGCTCCAGTATCTAGCCACTCGGAATTAATCTCTACAGTATCCTGTCCTGGATAAATTACTATAACAATAACCGGTGCAGCTGTTGTAGTTTCGGTTGTCGTTGTTGTAGTAGAAGTTGTAGTAGAAGTTGTAGTAATCGCTGTTGTTTGCGAGGTGCTTGATTCTTCTGTTGTGTTTGAAGATGTGGTTGATTGGGTTGTAAAGAAATCACAACTCACAAAAGAGATACTAATTATTAAGATAATGAAAATAAGTATTTTTTTCATAATTCTTTTCCTTCAAATTCTTCTTTATAATATATAGTTATTAAATCTGGAGTAAAATCATCATCATATACAAAGACATATCTTTTATAAGTATATTCAATTTCATTGATAATATAAGAATAAGTGATATTGTAGATTCCTGGAACATTTGTATTGATATTATTAGATTTTACTTCACAATCATTTAAAACACCATCAACACTCACCTGGCAGGTTCCATCAGCATATTCACTGTTTACGGCAATTGTTGTTAAAGTAGAACCTAGAATAAACTCTACTTTAGGTGCTGGATTATAAACTGTAATATATCTTGATATATTAGAGACATTACCTGATGCATCTTCTACAGTATAGACCAATATATAAGTTCCAGCTTGGCTAGTCGAAACATTTCCAGTAATACTGGTTGTCGTTAATTGAAAATCAGTAGCGGTTACACCGTACTCAGTGTATTCGCCATTTAACTCAATTGTATCAAGGCTAGGATTTAAAGATAAAACTGGAGCGGTTGTATCTTGGACTATTACTTGCCTTGTAACCTCATCAGCTATATTACCGGATGAATCAATACTATTATAAGTAATATTATAACTACCTAAAACATTAGTGTCCACGATGTCACCAGCAACTACAATTGTACATTCGCTATCATAGTTATCACTACATGTTACAGAAGAATCATTATATTCTTGATTGTATTCTAAATAGATTATATCATCACCATTAAGGGTAATAAGGGGCTTTTGACTATCTCTTATAAACACTGTCCTAATAATAGTATCTATTAAAGTATCTTCACTGTCATATAATTGATAGGTTACTTGGTATTCACCAATTATGTTTATATTGACATTATCAGATGTCAAAACATAGTATCCGGTTTCTGTGCCAGTATCTAAGCTAAAACCTGCATCATTATATGCATTAAAAACTTCATTTGTTACAGAAGAATTACCAATTAAATCAAAGTCTAGAATTTTACTTACTTCAAGAGTCCCAGTAAAACCATAATAATCAGATTCAGTATAATCAGAAGTGAAGAGAATTAATATTCCATTATTATTATAAGTAAGAACTTGATCTCTTAGTTCGGTATTAGTATAATCAACCCAATTTACGCCATCGAAGAAAGATAAAAAATCATAGCCGTTTTCTAAAGCAAATTGAGAATTAAAACTGATTGAGTACTCAGTTTCTTCATCGAGGTGGATATACCAAAAAGTGTTTACTTCATCTCCGTAAGGATTATGTTCTGACTCAATGGTGTTTCTGAATTCATAGGTTTTCTTTACAGAACTAATCAACTCAGAATTTTGATAAACAGCTAATTGAACAATGTTATTTCCATTAGATATTTTGATTCTTCCTCCGAGGTATTGATTAGAGGTCATATCTGGTGTTGTTCCATCGAGAGTATAATAAATATCTGCATCATCAGGAACGTTAGTGATATCTACATAGTAGCTTAATCCTGGTGTGTCGATTAAATATATTTCAGCAGATTTATCGATATCAATATTTGTTTCTAGTTCAATCTGTGGCGGTAAATATACATCAAAACTAATATAGCCATTACGTTCCACGACATTATAGATTTTCATATCCATTAGGGTTCCATCACTGTAAAACATTAAAATATCAGTGTTATTACCCATTTCATCATAAAGATTATGATTAGATAAAGCAGCATCATCAATTGAACCATCTTCGTCAATCAATTCATCATCAGTTCCCTCAAATTCAATCGGAGGAAGGATATCGACAATACCTGGCCTAAAAACAAAAACTTCATTCTGCGGCGCCCCATCTTCATCATAATAACCATAAACATTACCATCATCATAATAATCTAAGTCGACTCGATAAACTATTAAACCGGAATCAGGTAAGTTCGACTCGTATAAACCATCGTTATCACGGTATTCTAGATAAACATATTCGTTTGAATAACCAGTCGGTATTCGATAAAGATTATTTGGTGAATCTTGGAGAGGATAAAGAGTATATGAGCCGCTTTCAGTAATCTCTCTAACAGAAGAAATCCAGTTTCCATATGTTTCTTTCATATAGCCTAACATATGATTAGGGGTAGAACCGATTGATTCCATTAAACCCCAATAACCAATTGCATCAATCCAAGTATAGTCATAATAATGATATAAATCTGGTGCGCTAATTAAATGGAAGGTTTCATGAGCTAATACACCAACATCAACGATATAGTCATAATCAGTAGTGTAACCAAGAAATCCCATAGTATAAGTATAAGCGTACAGACCATTGATTGCTGGTGCATTATTATAAAACTCACCAGCAGAGAAATTATAATAAGTACTTAAAGACCATTTATGAGGCCATAGCAAAGAATTCCAACCCTCAGCTTCTCCAGAAACTAGAAAGGTGATGCTGTCGATTTCACCATCATCATTTGTATCTAAATTATAGCCACTATCAATTAAATTTAATGAATCGATATAATCAATTGCGTTTTTTAGTAAAAGATGTTCTCTGGCTTGTCTATTATCATCTGTAACACCATTAGGATTATCGACTTCATCATAGTCTTGATAGTAACTTCTAGGAAAACTATCAACATAGTAAAATAGCTCCTCTGTAGGAGTAGCGAAGATGGTAGTAATATCTAATAATCCGTAAGAAGCTTCAAGATAGTAATCTCTTAAACTAACCTGATCTAGGCTGTTAAATAAATTGTCATAATAAGTATAACTACTTGGAGCGACAAAACTATCTTCATCTTGAAAACGGATAAAAATAACGATATTTTTAAAGTTACTAACTTCATTAATGTTAACACTATTTTCTTGAACTGAAAGTTGAGAATTTACGATGAGATTCTCACTTTTAACCTGGATAATTTCACTATAACTAAAGATAGAAATTAGTAATAAAAATACCAGAGAAAGTTTTTTAATCATAGGATTCCTTTCTTAACTTTATATTTTAAAATATTATATCACGAAAAAAATAAAAATAATACTTGTAAGACCTTCAAAATCAGATAAATAAATATTATTGTGTTTTTACTGTAAATCTTTTGGATTTTTTCAGCTGATATATTTTTCAACATCCTATCTAGGAAAGATTGTTGATTGATTTTTATTAGAATTTATGTAAAAATAGGATATGCATAAAGTTATTGAGTATACATTGGATGGAGGAAGAGAAATGCTAGATTTTTTAAAGAGTTTAGGAATAAAAAATATTAAACCATTGAGTGGATTCCATAATGAAATCTATGAAGCTGAATATCAAGGTGAAGAGATTGTTATTCGAGTAAGTTCAAGGAGAACAACTCAAGAAATCGAAGAAGAAATTCAGGTTTTAAATCAAGTTAAATCAACTGTACATGTGGGTGAGCCTATCAAGGTTGAAAACAATTATATGCTAATTTTTGATAACTTAAGAATAGTTTTCTTCCGAAAAGTAAAGGGTACAGGTTGGAGAGAGACTAAACTTACCAATATGATTCACTTTAATGCTGGAAAAGAATTAGGATTACTTCATTTACGACTAAGTAATATCAAGTTAAATTATCGTAAAGATTTCTACCAGCATCCAGATATAAATCTGATGGTTAATCTAAATGATATTTATAAGGAAGAGTTAGATAGAGTTTTAGCTAAACTAAACAAAAATCAATATGAACTAAATGAGTATGGATTAATTCACGGGGATTATCTCTATTCTAATTTAATCTATAATCAAGGTTTCATTACGATAATTGATTTTGATGATTTAGAAAAAGGATTCTATCTTTATGATGTTGCAGTATACTTGTTTTATCTTCTATTAGGTGGTGACCCAGAAAACATTGATGTATCTTCTAATGTTGAAGTTTTTAGATATTTTATTAAAGGATACCTTAGTGTAAACCAGAAAACAGTTCTAGATTTTTCAAAAATACAAGATTTATTTAGGTTAAGACAACTCAAATTATATGCCACAATAACTACACATATTGACCCTTTTAAATACGGAGAATGGCAAAAAAAATATCTAAGAGTTTTAGAAAATCAGATTCGAAGTAGTGAAAATTTTGTTGATATTGATTACAAGTTACTAATGCAAGAAATTACATCTGATTTAAACTAGAAAATTGTTTTAATATTTAGAAAAGTTTTTTAATGATTTTTTACGATGTTTGATATAATAGAAATATGTTTTACTTTTATATTAGCTTAAAGGGAGGTTTGTGATGAAAAAACTTGTTGAGATTGAGAATTTAAGTAAATCTTTTGATGATGTTTTAGTTTTGAAATCCATTAATCTATATATAAGAGAAAATGAGTTTATAACTTTATTAGGACCTTCCGGATGTGGTAAAACCACAATGCTAAGAATTCTTGCTGGTTTTGAGCAAACAGATGAAGGTACAATTCGTTTTGATGGCAATATCATTGATGAATTACCTCCTCATGAAAGACAGATTAATACAGTTTTTCAGAAATATGCTTTATTCCCTCACTTAGATGTTTATCAAAACATCGCTTTTGGTTTGAAAATTAAAAAAACACCTAAGGATGAAATAGATAAAGCAGTTAAAGAAGTTTTAAAACTAGTTAAATTAGAAGGCTTTGAAAACCGAAATGTAAAAACATTAAGTGGTGGCCAGCAACAAAGAGTAGCAATCGCAAGAGCAGTGATCAATAAGCCTAAGTTGCTTTTACTTGACGAACCATTAGCTGCACTTGACTTAAAACTTCGGCAAGATATGCAATATGAGTTAAAAGAAATGCAAAGAGCTTTGGGTATTACTTTTGTTTTTGTAACTCATGATCAAGAAGAAGCTTTAACAATGAGTGATACAGTTGTAGTAATGAATGAAGGGGAAATTCTTCAAATTGGTACACCTCAAGATATTTATAATGAACCAAAAAATCGGTTTGTGGCAGCTTTTATTGGTGAGTCAAACATTATTCCTGGGCGAATGATCAAGGACTATGAAGTTGAGTTTGAAGGAATAAGGTTTGAGTGTGTTGATAAAGGCTTTAAAGAAAATGAAGAGATAGAAGTAGTTTTAAGACCCGAAGATATTGAATTGAAACCGGTTAACGGGGGAATTAATGGTATAGTGACTGATATTACCTTTAAAGGTGTTCATTATGAGATGATAGTTGATGTGAAGGGGCGTGAATATGTGATTCATTCTACTGATGCTAAATTAGTTGGTGAACACGTTTCATTAGTATTTGATAAAGAAGATATTCACGTGATGCAGAGATGAGAAGTTTAAGGAGACTAGTAGGTCCTTATATAATTTGGTTATTTGTCCTAATTGTAATACCTAGTCTATTTATCTTTCTAGCAACTATTTCCACTTTTCATATTTTCAATGCTTATACTTTTCATTTTACCTTGGATTCATTAAAGTTTTTACAGAGCTCAATATTTCTAAATGCTTTTTTAAATAGTTTGAAGTTTGCAGGTATTACTACGCTTTTGTGTTTGTTAATAGGTTATCCTGTAGCGTACTTCTTCGCTAATAAAAAAAGTAAGAATAAATCACTATATGTTGCTTTGTTGATAGTGCCTATCTGGTCAAATATGATTGTTAGGATTATCGCTTGGGAAAATATATTTAAACCAGTATCAATCCTTAATTTGTTTAATTTGAGTTTTGATTTAATCGGTTCAGACGGGGCAATCATCTTAGCGATGATTTCGATGTATTTACCTTTTATGATTTTTCCAATATATTCGGTCTTGGATAAGCTAGATCATGGATATATTGAAGCAAGTCGTGATCTAGGTGCTGATTCATTTCAGACTTTCTATAAAGTTACCTTACCTTTATCTTTAGGTGGTATAGTCAGTGGAATAATTATGACACTTTTACCAGCTATGACAGCCTTTGCTCTTCCTGAAAGAATTGGTGGGGGAAGAGTTGTGTTATTAGGTAATTTGATTGAAAAAGAGATTTTTAGAGGCTCTTTTAGTAACGCGGCTACTGTTTCTTTTGTGGTAATGATTGTAATGCTTGGATTGTTCACTTTAATTGTTCGTTTTGATAAAGAGGGGGAGACTCTATTATGAAAAAGAATGTTTTGGGTTCAATTATCCAAGTCTCAGTAACAATATTTACTTTTGTAATTATTTATTTACCGATTGTGATTATTTTTCTTATCAGTATTAATAAATCACAATATAATTATGATAATTTTGGCTTCACGTTTAAATGGTATGGTGAGATATTTTCTGATAGGCAATTAGTTGATGCTATTTTAGTAACTTTGCAAATTGCAATACTTTCTACAATTATCAGCACAACACTAGGGACATTATTTGCCATTGGTATTCACAGTCTAAAGAAGAAATCACGTTTGAAAATGATGGTTTTAAACAATGTGCCTGTTGTTAATCCTGATATAGTAACAGGAATATTGTTATTTATGATTTTTAGATTTGTTAGAATTGGTTTTGGATTTTCCACAATGTTATTGGGTCATATTTTCTTTTCCATACCATTCGTAGTTTTAAGTGTTTTACCAAAGTTGAAACAGTTAGATCCGGATCTTTTTGACGCTGCTTTGGATTTAGGTGCAACTAAGTTTGGAGCGATTATCCATATTATTATTCCTAGTATTAAGGTGGGGATTATCGCTGGAGCTTTGATTGCATTTACTATGAGTATTGATGATTTCATTATTAGTTATTTTATGAAACAAGGAGAGTTTCATAATGTAAGTACCTTGATTTATTCAAGACTAGGAAAAAGGCAGATTAGTCCTAATGTATTTGCTTATAATAGTATGATTATATTATTGACTATTGGCATCATGGTGACTTTTAATCGTTTAAATGCTACAGGCAAGAAAAATTTAAGGAGGATAAAATAAATGAAAAAAATATTGATGGTTGGTGTTTTTGTATTATTTAGTTTAATGGTGATATCTCTGGTAGGTTGTTCAAACAAAGAATCTTTGTATGTTTTAAACTGGGGAGAATACATGGATATGGATTTAGTTAGCGACTTTGAGAAAGAGTATAATGTTAAGGTTGTTTATGAAGAAGTCGGTTCTAACGAAGAAATGGAGATAAAATTAAAACAGGGAATTACTAATTATGATATTATGATTCCTAGTGATTATATGATTGATAAATTATCTCAAGAAGGGTTGTTAAAAACAATTGATTATAGTCTTTTAACAAACCTAGATACAGTTAATTTCTTTGATGATGTAACAAACCTTTATGAAGAAAAAACTTTTGGTAGTTATCTAGTACCATACTTCTTTGGTACAGTTGGTATTATGTATAATACCGCTAACCCACAGGTACAAGCAGCTATTGAAGCTGAGGATAATGCTTTTTGTGCTTTATTTGATGAAGATAGCGATTTGAGAATAGGGTTATATGATTCACCTAGAGATACAGTAGGGGCAGCTTTAATGTGCTTAGGGTATAGTGTAAATAGTAATGATGATTCTGAATTAGCAGAAGCACAAGAAATAATCGAGGCAGTTTTAGGTAGATCTCAACAACTTACTCGTTTTGGTCAAGATGATTTGAAAGGTGATGTTGCTAGAGGGAATTTAGATATGGCATTAGTTTATTCAGGGGATTATTTCGAAATGGTTTTTGAATATGAAGAAGAGGAAGTAGATATTGAGTTTGATTATATCGCTCCTGATCATACTAATATTTGGATTGATGCTTTTGTTATTCCTGAAGTGAGTCAGAACAGTGATTTAGCTCATAAGTTTATCAATTTCTTTTTGAATAAAGATGTTGCAGTAGCTAACGCTGATTGGGTAGGTTACGCTCCTGTTATTGAAGAGGTATATGACACCTTAGTAAATGATTATGAATATGATTATGACCACTATTATCCACAACCTACCGGTTCAACAAGAGAGGTTTATATTTATATCGGCGAGACACACGCTGAAAAACTCAATACAATTCTAAATGCTGTTAAGAG
>NPID01000304.1_pt1 | contig 37895 bp, 41 predicted proteins | sample 8637491 | NCBI WGS metagenome assembly NPID01 (sample SAMN07420843, study PRJNA396082) | bioreactor metagenome | isolation source: sample BA6 brine-fed electro-methanogenic bioreactor BA | place: Japan: Kochi | collected 2016-06-14 | reverse complement strand
CGATGGACAGAAACACCGGCTTATCTTCCCGCCGCGCCCGCTCGAAGGCCTCTTCACCCCATGGGTACCAGTCGAGGGGATTCTCGGCATGCTGCAGCAGGTACGGGCTTTTTTCGAAGATCAGACGGTTGAAGGCATCGCCGCCATCAGGGGGCAGTTGAGTTACATCGATTTGGCTGAGGCGCGAGATCGGATCGTGATTGTTGGGATCTGTATCCATGATGAACTCCTTGCCGAGATATTAATTACCTATCCTATCTTATTTTCGACGGAGTTCACCTTGTGTGCTACAGATCCCCGGTCAATTCCTGCAGTTTGAAAATCTTGGGGTTGAGGTCGCGTACTGCGGCGATGATCTCCCGCAGGGACGGTTCATCGATGCCCTCTTCTTCGTCCCGTGCCTGAAACCAGTTGTAACCGCGCGGCAGCGGTGAGGGGGCGCCATCGCGCAGCAAAGTCACGTCGACCAGGTCGTTGACGCGGCCGCCGGCTTCCCAGGGGTCTCGGTAGTTATACTGGCGGGCGAGGATCTGCAGTACAAGGCCGTTGGGGAACTGGGCGCGCACTTCAAAGGAGAATTCGCGCGGGGCACCGTAGTTCTCGGTGCGGCCGCCGCGAGAGGCGACGCGGGCGCCGGCTTCTTCGAGCAGGGCGCGCACGGAGTCTTCTGTCATGGGAGGCAGCTCGTTCATGTCCGTTGTCCGTTCTTCGTTGATGGCGATCTTCCAGGTCAGGCGTCGAGGCGAAGTTCGACTCCCCAGTCAGCGGGTTTTTGGCCTTCCCGTGTCAGCACCCAGAGGGTGGGAAATTCCATCTTCTCGGGCGCCTCGCCGTAGCCGTCGGTCAGGTAGATGACGGCGGCCGGGCGCGGGTGCATGGTGCGGGCGTAGTCAAAGGCGGGGCGCAGGTCGGTGAAACCGCCGCCATGATAGACCTCAGCGACTACGTCAGTGCCGCGGAAATGCGTGATCTTCTGGATGCGGCTGCCGGCGTAGAGGACCGTAATCAGACTGTCGCGCCCACGGGCGATGCGCACCAGCTCGGCGGCAAAGGTTTCACGCAGCGCCTGAATATTGGTGGAGTCGCTGACATCGACCGCCACCAGCAGATTGAGGCGGTGGCGCTTGCGCTGGCCGGGGGTCTGGTGGCCGAAGCGCCTGTTTTCACGCATCCAGGTGGCTCTTCGCCCGACACGCCCGGCGGTTGCGACGAACTGGCGCAGAACCTGGCGCCAGGGGACCGGCGAGGGGGCCAGCATCGACAGCACCAGCGGTGAGACATCGCCGGGCACCTCGCCAGAGGATTTGCGCCAGGCCTGCCGGACCAGATCGCGCACTGTCTGTTCTGCGAGTTTGACGGGAGTCGCATCGGCTTCGCGCCAGATCTCGTGATCGTCTACCGGAGTGGCCTGGGGCGTATCTTTCGAATCGGCGTCGCTGCCCGCCAGTGTGCCGGCCTCTTCGCGACTGGCGCTGCCCAGTCCCTCCCCTTCCAGGTTGCCCATGTCCAGAGGGGATGACAACTGGCGGGCATATTCCTCTGCGGCCAAGCCGGGTTCAAGCCCGAACTTCTCCGGCCGTGGCGCGGCGGCAGGCATGTGCTCGATGCCCGGGTTAATGGCCAGATCGGTGGCGACATCCCACAGCAGCCGGTGGCAGTCTCTGCGGCGGACCATGTGCATATGCAGCAGATGCTTGATCAGGTGTTCGAGCAGGGCTTCCTGCTCCTCCCCGCGATACGCCCGCAACCGTTCGGCGTTGACACTCAGAGTCGGCACGCCGCCGGACAGTGTGATGCCGACAGGCGCGGGCGCATTGCTGGGGCGGCGGTGCAGGCCGAGCAGCATATGGCCGTAGAAGGGACGCCGCTTGAGCAGACGGATAATGGCGTTTTCTATTCCGCGCTGCTGTGGGTCGTTCATGGTGATCGGCTTTTTCAACTGGCTTCGCGGCTGATCTGCTCGATGACATCGAACACCACCGCATCATGCTCGTCGCGGCTGAGAATCGTCGCAACCGCCGGGATCTGCAGCAGGGTCTTGACCAGCCCGAAACGCAAGTCCCGCGGCAGCACATCGATGTATTGCACCAGGTTTTTCTCCTGGGACGAATTCAGATCGGCATCGTCGCGCAGGCGGTTCACCACCGCGTTGAGGGTTGCCGCCTGCAGGTCGTCGCGTTGGTGGGCCACCCGGTCAGCCACCTTGGGCCACTGGTCGAGAACCTGATGCGCCTCCACCGGGCGTTCACGGTTTTCATGGCACCAGCGCAGGAACATGGCGGCGGCCTCGTTGCCGACCAGCCCGGCGTAAACCTCCATCTCCAGATCGGGATCGAAACGACAGTTTTTGCGCAGAATACTGACCATCTCCCAGGCCCGCTCCGTCGGCTCGATCTGCATGTCCATCGCTTCACCGGGCGCGGCCAGCATCTGCGTGTTCACCGAAAGGAAGCGGCGCACCTCGGCATCAAAGCCCTTGCGCTCGGCATAGCGGGCCCAACAGGCGTAGTCCGACTCCACGTAGATCATCACCATACGGTCGAGAAGCGCCCGGTCGAGCGTCGCCACCTGGTAAGTGCCGTCCGGAGGGTTGATGGTCACCACCACCTTGTGGCGAGGATCGAGCTGATGGGTGTGAAGAGCACGCTGCTGCCCTTCAGCGGGGGGCTCGACGAACTGAAAAATCGCCTGCAGGGTATCTTCCTGCTGCGCCCGGTTGAGTTCGTCGCAATGGACAACGGTCGGCGGGTCATGGTCGGCGGGCCACCATGAAGGCCGCGACCAGCGCATGACATCGCCCTCGCGGTAAGGCATGCCCACGAGATCGCCGACCTCCATCTGCCCAAGCCGCAGCGGGATATAATTGAGATCCGCTTCACGGCACACCTGAACCAGACCGGCGGTTTTCCCGACCCCGCGGTGTCCCACGATGCAGGGCGTCAGATCGGTGCGGGTCAGGATCTCGCGCACAACCTTTTTCATCTGTTCAACATTCATCGCGCAATCTCTGTTCTATGACAGTCGAAAAATTTAAGGATCAGCAGCTTTTACGATAAAACATCCCTCCGCTCCCATGCAAGTTACGCTAAGCCTTGAACCTGAAGAGAGATTCGGGCTAAGATCCAGAACAGGTCGAAAGGGAGACAGATATGTTCGGATTCGGGATGTGGGAAATCGCTATTTTCATCGGCCTGCTGGTGGTGCTGTTCGGTGCGCGCCGCGCCGGGCGCATCGTTCGCCGCGGCGTGGACCTGCACGGTCGAGCCCAGGATCTGCGCCAGCAGTCGCGGCGGCTGTTCAGCCTCGAAAGCCTGCTGGGAAACCGCGGCAATCGCGATCGCTAACCCATCCCCTTGAAATGATAAAAGCCCCCGCCGTCAGACAGGGGCCCTCATCAGCAGATTGTCTGGAAATCTCTCTCAGACCAGCTTCTTCACCGCCGCCAACGCCGCATCGTAATCGGGCTCGTCCGTGACCTCGGGGACGATCTCGCGGTAGGCGATCTTGCCCGCCGCGTCGATCACGAAAACCGCGCGCGCCAGCAGTTTCAGTTCCTTGATCAAAATCCCGTAGTTCTCGCCGAAAGAACGCTCCTGGTAATCGGACAGGGTTTTGACCTTGTCGATGTCGGCGTTGCCGCACCAGCGCTTCTGGGCAAAGGGCAGATCCATGCTGATGGTGTAGACTTCTACATTGTCGGGCAACTGCGCGGCCTGCTCGTTGAACTTGCGGGTCATGGTATCGCAAACCGGCGTATCGATAGAGGGGACCACCGTAATCAGCCGCACCTTGCCGGCGGAATCGCCCAGGCTTACCGGCTGCAGCCCCGTATCAACCACTTTGAAATCCGGCGCGCTCTGCCCCACGCCCACATCAGGACCGATCAGCGTCATGGGATTGCCTTTAAAGGTGATCACACCGGTTCTTTCCTGTGCCATAAAAAACCTCCTTGCGCAACTGCGCGTTAAATGATTATCGAATCGGTCATCATTTTACCCGCTCCCCTGCATCTGTCAAGTCGTGCGCCTTCGATTCATGAATGTGTGGCGGTTGCGGTCGGCTGCCCGCAGACGCCGCAACGAACACAGCCGGGGGCACAGCGAGGGGTCAGATCGCATTGCAGGGCACGACGGTATTCCTGCAGAAGATACTCCCGACGGACCCGGTTGTCGATGATTTCCCATGGGAACACCTCGTGCGGGTCACGCTCGCGGATCACCACCGCGTCCGGGTCCAGCCCCTGCTCCCGACAGGCAGCCTTGAGGTTTTTGCCCTGCGCCAGCAGCCTGATCACCTCGGCGGCTCGGCGGTCGGCGCGGGCAAGAAAGGCCTGCAGCACAGCGGATTTAAGTGATTCGAAAATCACCTCCGTATTGGGCATGAGCGCCACCGCGCTACGCAGAGTCTTGACCGCCTTGCGCAAGGCTTTCTCAGACCCCATGCCGGCCCACTGAAAAGGGGTAAAGGGTTTGGGGATAAAGGGATTGACCGACAGAGTCAGCGTCCCGAGCCGGCCACGGCGACGGCCCGCCTCGCGCCAGATAAGCCGGATTTCATCGCTTAAAGCGATAATTGCCTCGATATCCTCGTCCGCCTCACCGGGCAGCCCGACGAGGAAATAGAGCTTGAGGTTAATCATCCCCGCCTCTGCCAGGCGGTGCACGGCTTCCAGGATCTGCTCTCTGTCGATCCCTTTGTTGATCAGGTCGCGCATCCGCTGGCTACCGGCCTCGGGAGCGATGGCCACGGTCTTGTGTCCGGACGCCACCAGGTCCTCAATTTCTTCCTGTCGCAAAGCGTCAAGACGCAGACTGGAGACGGACACTTCGCCGCCGTGTTCCAGAATATGGCGCTGCAGAGCCGGTGCGTCGGGATGGTCGGAAACCGCCGCCCCCACCAGGCCGACGCGCGCCCGGTGGCAGAGACCTGCATCGATCTGTTCGCGCAGCGTCTCAAAACTGCGCTCACGCGGGGGAAGATAGATGTACCCTGCGGCACAGAAGCGGCAGCCGCGGGAACACCCGCGCGAAATTTCGCTCAGAAACATTTCGCCGAATTCGGTATTTGGTGTAAGCACAAAAGACAGGCTCGGCGACTGGTTCAAGTCGGCAAGGTACTGGCGCTCGACCTTGGCGGGGATATCAGCAAGGGGATGATGTCCGGCAAACTGCCCATGTTCGTCATAAGTCGCCTCGTAAAGCGAAGGCACATACAGGCCGGGCTGCCGCGCCAATTGCCTGAGCAATTGCGGGCGATCACCCGTCTTCCCCTGCAGCGTCTCGAGCAAAGACGGCAGGATCGGCTCCGCCTCGCCGACCGCGAACAGATCCATGACATCCGCCAACGGTTCCGGATTGAGAAAAGCGCAAACGCCCCCTGCCAGCAACAAAGGGTAACGATCGCCGCGCTCTTCAGATCGCCAGGGAATGCGGCCCAGTTCAAGGATCGTCGGCAGGTGAAGGTAGTCATTTTCAAAACTGAGGGAAAAGGCGATGAAATCGAATTCGTCGAGAAACCTTCCCGATTCCAGCGAGAAAAGGGGGTAGCCGGTATTGCGGTGTTCCTTCAGATCTTCAGGGTCCGGCAGGAAGAAACGCTCGCACAATACATCGTCGCGCTGATTGAGCAGGTGGTAGACGGTCAGAAAGCCAAGGTTGCTCATGGCATGGTGGTAGGTGTTGGGATACACCAGCGCCACGGCGAGCCGTCCCCCCCAGGGATTGGCCCGATCCCCGCTCTCCGCCGCCAGGCGGCGGCGGGCATTGTCAAGTAGACGTCTACTCACTCCTCACTCCTCTCTCCTCACAAGAATCATCCTGACACGATATCACGAAAAAAAGGCCGCGGTTAAGCGGCCTTGATAAGGGAGACAGAATAAAAAATCAAAAACGCGCACCTCCCCTGCTTCGCCGGGCGGAGAACCGACTCGGGAAGGAACGGACTGATGACAGGTGACATTTTCTGTTTTACAGTCTCGGACGCAGTTCACCCGCAGACCGAGGCCGGATACAATCCAGGTCTCTGAAGAAAGTTTTTATCAGTCTACGCGCTTGCGCAGGAACGTGGGGATATCGTACTCATCCTCACTTCCGGAAGCACCGCCGAGAGTCGAGCGCATGTTGCGGATCGACTCGCGCTGGCGCTCGCGAATGAAAGCCGGAATATCGCGATCGACCTTGGAGCCCATCGCCATGGCCGCCTGCGCCTTGAGTTCGTCGCTGGCCAGCTTGCTGCGCTCGAAGGATTCCCCAAAACCGGTGGCGATCGCGGTGATCTTGAGGTTCTCGCCCATCTCCTCGTTAACCACCAGTCCGATAATGATATTGGCGTCCTCGTGAACTTTCTCGTGAATGATGCGGGAAGCCTCGTCGAACTCCTCCATCGTCATGCTGGAAGAGCCGCAGATGTTGACCAGAACCCCTTTGGCACCGGAGATGTCGATATCTTCCAGCAGCGGGCTGCTGATGGCCTTCTGGGCCGCCTCGGCCGCACGTTTTTCTCCCGATGCCGCACCGATTCCCATCATGGCCATGCCGCGCTCGCTCATGATCGCCTTGACGTCGGCAAAGTCGACGTTGATCAGGCCGCTGGTGGTGATCAGGTCGGAAATGCCCTGAACGGCCTGACGCAATACATCGTCCGAAGGCTTGAACGCATCGAGAATACTCATGTTCTTTCCGGCCAGACCCAACAGTCGGTCATTGGGAATCACGATCAGCGAGTCGACCACCTTCTTCAGGCACTCAACGCCCTGCTCCGCCTTCTTCATGCGCTGCTTGCCTTCGCGGGTAAACGGCTTGGTCACGACCCCTACGGTCAAAGCGCCGAGTTCCCTGGCGACCTCAGCAATAATAGGCGCTGAACCCGTGCCGGTGCCTCCGCCGAGACCTGCGGCGATAAACACCATGTCGGCCCCGTCAAGGAATTCGGCAATGCGCGCCCGGTCTTCCAAAGCGGCTTCGCGGCCGATTTCCGGGTTGGCACCGGCCCCCAGGCCCTTGGTCAGCTTGCTGCCGAGCTGGACTTTCATCGGCGCGCGGCTGTTTTTGAGCGCCTGGGCATCGGTGTTGGCCGTGAGAAACTCGACCCCGTCCACCATGTTGTCGATCATGGTGTTGACCGCGTTTCCGCCGCCTCCCCCGACTCCGATCACTTTGATTTTCGCGGTTTGATCCAAACTGTCGTCAAATTCAAACATGTCTCCCTCCTCGCCTTTTGTATCCGAAATTCTCCGCAACTTCGGATGTGTTTTGATGTTCTATCTAAAAAAATTCGCCGAACCATTCCTTCATCCGTCTCACCACCTTGTCGAAGATATTTTCCTGACCGATGGTGAAATTTCTGCTCTCCATGTTGCGGCAGCCATACTTGACCAACCCGACTCCGGTGGCATAAACAGGTGAATTGACCACATCGGTCAGGCCACCAATGTCCCTGGGCACACCGCGCCGAACCGGCATGCCGAAGATCTGCTCGGCCAGTTCGGGCATACCCGGAAGAATCGAAGTTCCACCGGTGATGACCACTCCCGAGGCAATCAGATCCTCGTACCCGCTTTTGATAATCTCCCGGTTGACCAGGGTGAAAATCTCTTCGACACGCGGCTCGAGAATTTCAGCGAGCAACTGACGCGACAGCACGCGCGGTTCCCGCCCGCCCACGGAGGGCACTTCGATGCTTTCATCCTTGCCGACCTCGCTGGTCAGGCAGCAGCCGTAGGCATGCTTGATCTTTTCCGCTTCGCCCATGGGGGTGCGCAGGCCGACAGCAATGTCGTTGGTGAGGTGATTTCCGCCCAGCGACAAAACCGCAGTATGCTTGATGGCTCCGTCGATATAGATGGCGATGTCGGTGGTGCCGCCGCCGATATCGACCATCGCGACACCGAGTTCCTTCTCGTCGCTGGAAAGGACCGCTTCGGCAGAAGCCAACTGCTCCAGAACGATATCGGCAACATCGACCTGCGCCCGGTTGCAGCTCTTGATGATATTCTGCGCACTGGCAACGGCGCCGGTGACGATGTGCACCTTCGCCTCGAGCCGCACGCCGCTCATTCCCAGCGGCTCCTTGATCCCATCCTGGTCGTCGATGATGAATTCCTGCGGCAGGATGTGAATCACCTCGCGGTCCATGGGGATGGCGACTGCCTTGGCGGCATCGATAACACGCCGCACATCCTCGCTGGTCACTTCACGATTTTTGATGGCGATCACCCCCTGGGAGTTGAATCCCTTGATGTGACCGCCCGCGATCCCGGCGAATACCGTTTTGATTTCGCAACCCGCCATCAGCTCCGCCTCCTGCAGCGCTTTGCGCACAGCAGATACGGTGCTCTCGATATTGATCACCACTCCTTTGCGCAGCCCCTTTGAAGGGCTGGTGCCGATGCCGACAATGTCAAGACCTTCATCGGTCAGATTGCCGACAATGGCGCAAATCTTTGTGGTTCCGATATCGAGTCCGACGACCAGGTTGTCTTTTCTGCTACTCATGGTTCCCCCTTGTTTGCCGATATTCGCCTGTGCGAAAAACTCTTGTCCCGCTTCTGTCAACGGAGACGCGCCTTTATGCCTCTTGAACACCACGCGACTCCGTGTTTTTTTCTTTCAAAAGTCAGCCGCCGACGTTTGCCGTGCCTGCATCCCTGCGAACAATAACCCGGTCGGGCACCTGCAGGTCGATATATTCAAGCACCGCCAGACGCGGTTCCAATTCCTTGTAGATACGTTCGAGCCGGTCCAGCTTTGCAGCGTAATCCCCTTCGCCCAGATGAACCGGGACAGCGCTGCGATAGGTGTAAAGCGCGATTCCCCGGCGGGCATCCAGATGGATTTCCGACACCGCTTCGATGTTGAAATGCCGCCTTTGTTCCAACTCCCCCAGCAGCGATATCGCCCGACGCAGCCGATCCTGCGCCTGCCGGGGGTTGTCGACCAGCTCATCACGCTCCATGCCGGTAATGACGGGATAGTCGAGGCGGTCGCGCCCGTCCAGCATTTTAAAGACCTCGCCCCCCTCGTCCACATAATAGAGGTAACCCAGGTTGACGATTGCCCGCGGTTCGCGCTCGGCAACGCGGATGCGCACATCCTGGGGAAAGATCCGGTCGACCCGCGCCTGCCGCACCCAGGGGTTTTCCTCGATGCGTGCTGCGATCATCTCCAGATCCAGCTCAAAGATCCTGTCGCCAATCTTGATATCCGAAAGGGCGGCTATCTCCTCCTCACTGGTCCGTTGCGTGTTTTCAACCTGGACACGGGCGACCCGCATGAAATCAGAAGCGGCCAGCATGCGGGCGGCAACCACCGCGCCGCCGACAATAAAAGTGACACTAACAGCCGCGACCGCAACCCGTAAAGCCCGCTGCAGCAGTCTGCGCCAGTCTCGGGGCTGCCGCTTGCGCTTGACCTTGTTGGGCTTGGTCTTGTTACGCTTAAGGCGCGGGTTGTCAGTGGCTTTGAAATCACGCATCCGGTTGTCTTTTCTTTCATTGCGCCCGGGTTTTATTTATCGAGCGCCGCTCCTTCAAGAATACGCTGTACCAACTCATCGAATGCAATCCCTGCCTCGGCCGCGGCCTTGGGAAGCAGGCTGGTCTCCGTCATTCCGGGGATCGCGTTGACTTCAAGGCAATAAAAATCGTTTTCCCTGACCCGAAAATCGGCCCGCACCGCGCCGCGACACTCCAGTGCATCGCATGCCGTGACTGCCGCATGTGCAATACGCCGGTAGAGGGCCGGTTCCAGCGGCGCAGGCAGCAGATACTCTGTGGAGCCCGCGACGTATTTGGCATTGAAATCGTAAAAACCACCGCGAGGGACAACCTCGATGATCGGCAGAGCTTCTCCGTCAAGAACGCTGACCGTCACTTCCCGCCCAGGAATGTATTCTTCCACCAGTACCCGCGTATCAAATTTAAGCGCATCCTGCAGCCCCTTGTGCAGGGATTCCCGGTCATGGGCGATGGTCACTCCCAGCGTCGATCCCTCCCTGCAGGGCTTCACCACCAGGGGAAAATCAGTGCATTGGGTCATCAACGGCTCCAGATCATCGCCCCTGCGGACAACTTTGAAATCCGGCGTCGGCACATCATGATAGACGAGGATTTTCTTGGTGGCGATTTTGTCCATGGTCAGGCTGCTGGACAAGACACCGCAACCGGTATAGGGAACCCCCATCATCTCCAGCAGCCCCTGAACGGTCCCGTCCTCACCGAATCGACCGTGTAGAGCGACAAAGGCCACGTCCGCCCCTGCGTCGTGAAGCTGTTGGGGGAGATCACGCCCGGCATCGATGCCGCAGGCCTGATAACCGCTGCCCTGCAAAACCTTGAGCACGGCCTTTCCCGTGCGCAGGGAGACTTCCCGCTCACCGGACCAGCCGCCCATAAGGACGGCGATCTGTTTGGATTTCAATTCCGCTCGCATCATAATTTAATTCCATACCGGACCGGCGTGCGACATTTTCTGTCAATACCTGCCTGTATCTCTGTTGCATATCAGAACAAACGAAATTCAGGCCCTTCGTTCCCGCCACAGGCGGATCAGATCCTCTCCGGCCTGCCAGACATTGCCGGCCCCCAGGGTGATCACCATATCACCGTCACTCAATCGCGGCAGCAGGCAGGAGGCAATGGCATGGCGATCGGCTACATACGAGGCTTTTTTATGTCCATGCGTCCTCAAACTCTCAACCAGTGCCGCACTGTTGACCCCTTCAATCGGCTCCTCTCCGGCGGCGTAGATGTCTGTGACGATCACTTCATCCGCCTGGTAGAATGCCGTGACGAATTCATCGAACAGGGCTTCGGTACGCGAATAGCGATGGGGCTGAAAAACCGCCACAATCCGCCTGTTCCAACCGGAGCGGGCGGCCGCCAGGGTGGCCTTGATCTCCACCGGATGATGCCCGTAATCGTCGACGACCATCAGCTGATCGTCCGTGTACTTGATCTGGAAGCGGCGCTGGACCCCGCCGAAATCCCTGAATCCCTCAACGAGCACCTCGAACGGCACGCCGAGTTCCATGGCAACCGCCAGAGCGGCAAGCGCGTTGAGCACATTGTGACGACCGGGCATACGGAACGAGATCTCGCCCAACGTTTCACCCTGATAACAGACCGTGAAATAGGTCCGATCACCCTCGTGCCGGATCTTGTCGGCGCTCAGATCCGCCTGCCCCGCCAGGCCATAGGTGATGAAACGCTTCTTGACCCTGGGAATGATCGCCTGTACCTCCGGGTCGTCCAGACAGAGAACCGCCAGTCCGTAAAAGGGCACCTTGTTGATAAAATCAACGAAAGTATCCTTGATTTCCTCGATATCGCTGTAAAAATCGAGATGGTCTTCATCGATGTTGGTGACCACCGCGATCGTGGGCGAGAGCAGCATGAAGGATCCGTCCGACTCGTCCGCCTCCGCCACCAGGAACTTGCCCTGCCCAAGCTTGGCATTGGAACCGAGGGAATCGAGGCGTCCGCCGATGACCGAGGTCGGATCGATGCCGCCATGATACAAAAGGGTCGCCACCATGCTGGTTGTGGTTGTTTTACCATGGGTTCCAGCCACCGCGATGCCGTATTTCATGCGCATCAATTCAGCCAGCATTTCGGCGCGCGGGATCACGGGGATCAAGCGCTTGTGCGCCTCGGACACCTCGGGGTTGGATTCCTTGACCGCAGTGGAGGTCACCACCACGTCGACGCCGATTACATTCTCCGGCCGATGGCCGATGGCAATCTCTCCACCCAGATTGGCCAGACGCAGCGTCGTCTCGCTCTCCTGCAGATCGGAGCCGGACACCTGGTAGCCGAGGTTGAGCAGGACCTCGGCAATGCCGCTCATGCCGATGCCGCCGATGCCGACAAAATGAATTTTACGGATTTTCCCGTACATGGTCTCTCCACCGATCGCCTGCGGCGATCCTTCCTCGCGTTCCAGGGAACAGGCTGTTGCCTCTTAAGTCGAGTTGTCTATCCACCGCGTTCATTTTTTTCGCGCGACCTGGCGGCACTGCTGCAAAAGAACCTCCGCCGCATCGCGCCGCCCCAGGGCATGGGCCGACCGGGCCATCGATGTCAGCAGCTCCCGGTCGGGAAGAAGCTCACGCAGCAACTGCCCGAGCCGCTGCGGTGTCAGCTCGCTCTGCGGCAACAGAAGCGCCGCACCCCGTTCGGCCAACGCCCGTGCGTTATCGGTCTGATGATCCCCGGCGGCGTAGGGATAGGGCACCAGGATGGCCGCACGTCCGCAGGCGGTCAGCTCGGCCAGGGTCGTCGCCCCGGCGCGGCACAGGATAAGGTGAGCTTCGCGATAGGCTGCAGCCATGTCTTCGATAAAAGAAACGACGCCTCCATCGTCCCACCCGACCGCGCGATAACCGGCGCGCACCCTCTCAAGGTCCTCATCTCCGGTCTGATGCAGAAGGCGGATCCTGCCGCGCATGCTTTCCAGTTCCGGCAAAGTGTCAAGTACGGCGTCGTTAATGGCGCGAGCGCCCCGCGATCCCCCAAAGACCAGCAGTGTCGGCATCCCGTCGCCGAGGGCATGGGAATGAACAAGAGCCGTGCGCACCGGGTTCCCTGTCACGACCGTCGGCACTCGCTTGAAGGCCTCGGCCGTATCCTCAAAGGACAGGCAGACGCGGTCGACCCAGGGCGCCAGGATGCGGTTGGTCAGCCCGGGACGCGCGTTCTGTTCGTGAATCAAGGCAGGGTACCGCAGCAGACGGGCGGCAGCAAGCACCGGGCCGGCGGCATAGCCACCCACTCCCACCACCACATCCGGATTAAATTCCCGCATTACGGCGCGGGATTGAGCAAGACTTCGGATCAGTCTTGGCAGCAGGGCAAGCTTTGCCCCCAGACCCTTGCCGACAAAGCCGGAGATATCAATGGTGCGCAGTGGAAAACCTAACCTTGGCAGAATTCTGCTCTCGATTCCCTGGCGCGTGCCGACAAAAAGCACTTCTGCTTCGGGCTGTTCGCGCAGAAGCTGCTCCGCCAAAGCAACCGCCGGGAAGAGATGACCGCCTGTTCCGCCACCGGCTAAAAGCATTTTCATGGGCTCCCCTCCCGATTCCGGCTGGTGATGTTGAGCAGAATTCCAACGGCAAACAGGGTCGTCAGCAGGCTGGTCCCCCCGTAGGACAGGAAAGGCAGCGCCAGTCCCTTGGTGGGCAGCAGTCCCATGACCACTCCCATATTGACAAAGGCTTCCATGCCGATCAGAAAGGTCAGGCCGAAGGCCAGATGGCGTCCGTAATCATCCTGATGCTGCACCGCGGCCCGCAATCCACGCAGGCAGAAAACCAAAAACATGGCAGCGACAATTATGACTCCGGCAAACCCAAGCTCCTCGCCGAGGACAGACAGGATAAAATCAGTGTGTGCTTCGGGCAGATAGAAGAGTTTCTGACGCCCTTCGCCCAGACCCTGCCCGAAAGTCCCGCCCATGCCGAACGCCGTCCAGCTCTGGATAATCTGAAATCCCGTATTGTAGGGATCCTCCCATGGATCGAGAAACGCCATAATCCGACGGCGCCGGTAGTCGACCTGCATGATGGCGACATAGAGCACCGGAAGGGCCAGAACCCCGACCGAGATCAGGTAGCTCAATCGGGCACCGGCCACCATCAGCATCGCCATCGACACCCCGGCAACGACCATGGCGCTGCCCAGATCCGGCTGTCCGAGCAGCAGCCCAAGCACCACCCCCAACACCACCATATAGGGCAGAAAGCCGAGCTTGAAACTTTTGACCTTATCCTTCTTGCGCGTCAATGAATGAGCCAGGTACAGCACCATGGCGATTTTGGCGACTTCAGCCGGCTGCAGTGAAAAACCGGGCAACCGCAACCAGCGAGAAGCGCCGCCGACCTGTGTGCCGACTCCTGGAATCAGCACCACGGCCAGCAGCACCACGGCCGACAGCATTGCCGGCACCGTCAGACGACGCCAGAAGTGATAGTCGATGCGCATGCAGACGGCCATCACCAGAAAACCCGCAACGGCAAAAATCCCCTGGCGTTTCAGAAAGTAAAATCCGTCACTGAAACGCTGCGAGGCCATGATGGCCGAGGCGGAGTAGACCATGACGACGCCCAGACAGGTCAGAACCACTGCCAGCAGCAGAATCGTCGTATCATATTCGCGCCGCGCCATCATCAACCGATATCCCTTTGTTGAGGTTCCGGCAACTGCCGCACCAGAGAAACGAACTGATCGCCCCGGTCCTCGAAATCACGAAACATATCGAAGCTCGAACAGGCCGGAGACAACAGCACCGTCGTCCCTGCGGTCGCAAGGCGGTGGGCCGTTTGCACCGCTTCGGCCAGATCCGCGGCGCGCTCAATGCGGGTCGTTCCCGCAAGATCCTGCTCCATGCGTGGGGCGGCTTCGCCGATCAGAATCAGGCAGGCAACTTTCCCAGCCACCAGGTCCCGCAAGGGTCCATAGTCGCCCCCTTTATCCTTGCCGCCGGCAATGAGTATGATCGGAGCCGCCGGCCCCTCCAGGCTTTTGACGACACTGCCGACATTGGTCGCCTTTGAGTCGTCATACCAGCTTACGCCGTCGAGAGTGCGCACGTGGGTCATGCGGTGCGGCAGGCCTGTAAACCTGCAGACGGCCTCCCACGCAGTTTCAGCGGGGCAGCCTTCAAGCAGTGGCGGGATCAGGGCGGCCATGACATTTTCAATGTTGTGGATTCCAGCCAGCTTCAACTCTGCTGCGGGAAAGCGTTTCTCGCTCCCGTCATGGCGCCAGACGATGTCGCGTCCGTCAAATCCCATGCCTTCCTCAAGCACCTGCCGGGAAGAAAACTGGATCCGGCGCGCACGCCCCTGGTGGGCAATCTTCTGGACCAGAGAGTCTTCAGAGTTGAGGATCGCCCAGTCGTTTTCCGTCTGCGCCGCGAATATCCGGGCCTTGGCCGCCATGTAATCTTCCATGGCGTCATAGCGATCCAGATGATCCTCGCTGATATTGAGCAGCAGAGCATGACGGGGACGAAAAGTCTGTACGGCTTCGAGCTGAAAACTTGAAATTTCAGCGATGATCCAGTCCCAGTCGTGTTCACGTTCAGCTTCGATCAGGGGCTGGCCCAGATTCCCGCCGACAAATGTCTTGGAGCCGCACTTTTCGAAAATCCTGCCGATCAGGGTGGTGACCGTCGACTTGCCGTTGGTTCCCGTGATTGCCACCAGGGGCGCATTAAGAACACGGGATGCAACCTCTATTTCTCCCCATACCGGCACTCCCGCCTCAATTGCCGCGGATATAGCGGGCTGGGTCAGCGACACGCCGGGGCTGACCACGATCAGGTCGGCCTTTTTGAATTTGGCCGGGTCGTGCCCTCCAAGATCGAGAGTCACTCCGGCCCGCCGCATGGTCTCCACCTGGGGGATGCGCGTCTCGTCCCTGCGGTCGGAGAGGGTCACACGGGCTCCCTGGCGCAGGAAAAATCCCAGCAGCGCCAGCCCCGTTTTGCCCCCCCCCACGATCAGGACATTTTTTCCCCCGTATTGCTTCACGTACCTACCTCAACTTCAGTGTCGAAAGCCCGACCAGGGCAAGGATAAAGGCGATAATCCAGAACCTGACGATGATCTTGGGCTCAGGCCAACCCTTAAGTTCAAAATGATGGTGCAGGGGCGCCATCTTGAAAATCCGCTTGCCGTACAACCGGAAGGAAGTCACCTGGAAAATGACCGACAGGGCTTCCATCACGAAGATGCCGCCAACGATGACCAGTACGATCTCCTGCTTGGTCACCACGGCGATCGTCCCCAGAGCCCCGCCAAGAGCCAGGCTGCCCACATCGCCCATGAATACCTGGGCCGGGTAACTGTTGAACCAGAGGAATCCAAGCCCGGCGCCCACCATTGCGCCGCACAGGATGGTGAGTTCCCCGGCCCCCGGCACGCTGTTGATCTGCAGATATGCCGAAAGACGCGCGTTGCCGGCCAGGTAGGCGAACAGCAGATAAGTGGCGGAGGCGATGATGACAGGGCCGATTGCCAAACCATCCAGCCCATCCGTCAGGTTGACCGCGTTTCCGGACCCGACCACCACCAGCAGCACAAAAGGGATATAGAACCACCCCAGGTCCGGCCGTACATTTTTAAAGAACGGCACCCCCAGGGTCGTTTGAAAATCCGAGTGAAAATAGAGCATGGTTCCTGCCGCCAGCGAAATAAGCAGGAGCCAGAACATTTTCTGCCGGGCCGACAGACCGTCGCTGCTGCGGCGCTTGACCTTGAGCAGATCGTCGGTAAAGCCGACGACTCCGAAACCGACCGTCACCAGCAGGGTGACCCACACATAAAAATTGGTCAGATCGGCCCACAGCAGAGTCGGCAGCACAATGGCGCACAGAATGAGGGTTCCCCCCATAGTGGGAGTCCCCTCCTTTTTAAAATGGGACTCGGGTCCGACTTTGCGGATCGATTGGCCGATCTGCAGAGCGGAGAGCTTGTTGATCAGCCAGGGACCGATAATAAAGGAGATCACCAATGCCGTGATCGTGGCATAGATGGTGCGGAACGTGATGAAGCGAAACACGTAGAACGCACTGTATTCCGTATGAAGCGGATAAAGAAGATGATAAAGCATCGGCGTCCCTTAGATGACCACTGCCAGCCGGAAATCCTGACGTTCCCGCAGCAAAGCACAAATTTTTTCCATTTTCATGCCACGCGAACCCTTGACCAGCAGCCGGTCACCTCGGGCCAGCACATTACGCAGGCGCTCGGCCGCCTCCCGGTGGTCGTTGGCAGTCCAGATCCGGTTGGCGGGCATGCCTGCGGCACGCGCCCCGGCGGCAGTTTCCTCCCCCAGGGTTCCCATCACCAGCAGCACATCACAGCAGCGCGCCGCTTCAGCGCCGATTTCGCGGTGCAGGCGCGCGGCATCAGAACCAAGCTCAAGCATATCGCCGAGCACCGCGATGCGACGGCCGGCGCCTGGCATCTCGGACAGGGTCGTCAGCGCGGCTTTGACCGACAGGGGATTGGCATTATAGCTGTCGTCAATAAGCAGTGCCCCCCCCGGCAGGGAACTCAAATTGAAGCGGCCGGAGACCGGACGGTAGCGTGCCAGCCCGCGCGCGATCGTTCCGGGATCGACCCCAAGCGCTGCGGCTGAAGCAGCGGCCGCCAGCGCATTGAATACATTGTGACGTCCCGGCACATGCAGGCGCACCAGCACCTCGGTGCTGCCCATGCACAGCCGGAAGGCCGAATCACGTTCCCGCAGCCTCAGCTCCCGCCCGCGCACCTGGGCATCAGGGCTCATCCCGAACAGCACACGCTTTACGCCATTGGCCACCGGCAGCGACCGCACTCGGAAATCATCGGCATTGACGATGGCCGTGCCTCCCGGCGGAAGTGCAGCAAAAAGCTCCCCTTTGGCCCGGGCCACCCCTTCGATCCCGCCCAGGGTTTCAAGGTGGGCGTGACCGATATTGGTGATTACGCCAACCTGGGGGCGGGCAATCTGCACCAACCTTGCAATCTCTCCCCGGGCGCTCATGCCCATTTCCACCACCGCCCATTCATGGCTCTGGGGGTCGAGCCGAAACAGGGTCAGGGGCACGCCGATCAGGTTGTTGAAATTGCCTTCTGTTTTTAGCCCGTCTCCGGTTTCCTTTAAAATGGAAGCGAGCATCTCCTTGGTCGTTGTCTTCCCCGATGAGCCGGTGACCGCCACCATAGGGCCACGCAGGCGCTCACGCCAGGCCGAAGCCAGATCTCCGAGAGCTTTCAAGGCATCGCTCACCTGAACCACGGGTGCCGGAAACCCCGCGACGACCTCTTCTGACACACAGGCCGCCGCCCCGCGCCTTGCCGCCTGGAGCAGAAAGTCGTGGCCGTCGAAATTCTCGCCCCGCAGGGGAACAAACAATTGCCCCTCGGCAATGGAGCGGCTGTCCGTCGAAACCCCTTCGATCATCCCCTGGGCATCGGCTGGGATCAATGTTCCACCAGTGACGCGGGCCACTTCGGTCAAATCGATTTTCATCCTGAGACCTCCTGCTCTGCCAGACTTCGGCGAACCTGTTCCCGATCATCAAAATGCAGACGCTCAGAGCCGATGATCTGATAATCCTCGTGCCCCTTGCCGGCCACCAGCAGCAGGTCGCCGGGCTGCAGCAGCGAAACGGCCAGGTCGATTGCCCGACGCCGATCGTGCTCGATAAAATATCCCTTGTCCAGTCCGCTCAATTCCTCGCGCGACAAAGAGCGGCCGCCCGCTTCGCGACACCCCGTCTCGATCTCGCTGATGATCGTCGCCGGGTCTTCGCTGCGCGGGTTATCCGTCGTGATAATGGCAAGATCGGCATGGCGTATCGCAACCGCCGCCATGGCAGGACGCTTGCTTTTGTCCCGATCCCCACCGCAGCCGAACACCACCAGCAACCGCCGGGGGTTGAGCCGGCAGACTGTGGATAAAACCTTTTCGAGCGCGTCGCCGGTGTGGGCATAGTCCACAAGGATGACAGCCCCTTTGCTGTTTTCAATCCGCTCCAGACGTCCCGGCACTCCGGGCGCCTGCCGTATCCCTTTTTCAATGGTTTCGATGGGCAGATCCAGCGCAATACCCGCGGCCACCGCACACAGAAGATTTTCCAGGTTGAACTCACCCAGCAGACCGGAGTGCAGTTCAAAGGTCCCGGCGGGTGTGCGGATCCGGCCATTGATTCCATCGAGAGTCAATGTCACCGATTCGGGAGTTACCGCAGCGCCCTCCCTGCGTCCGCAGGTCAGGGTACCCTCGATCTCCTCCGCCAGCTGCCGCCCATAGGGATCGTCGATATTGACGACCGCATGCCCTTCGGCCTCCGGCAGCAGATGAAACAGGCGCTTCTTGCTGGCAAAATAAGATGCCATATCACCATGATAATCGAGGTGCTCGGAGGTCAGATTAGTGAACACTCCGACCGTAAAATGAACACCATCGGCGCGGTGCTGCGCCAGGGCGTGGGAAGAAACCTCCATGACCAGGCTGTCTGCGCCTTCCTGCCGGAACTGGGCCAGCGTTTTTATGAGGTCGGTCGATTCCGGTGTCGTATGGGGGGCCGGAAGACAGGTGTCCCCCAGGCGGTAGTTGATGGTTCCCAGCACGGCAGGTCTGAAGCCCGCAGCCTTGAGGATCGACTCGAGAAGATAGGTCACGGTGGTCTTCCCGTTGGTTCCGGTCACACCGACAACCGGCAGCCCCGCCGTCGGGTCATCGTAAAAAAGAGCGGCAGCATGCGCCATGGCCTCGCGCCCATTCGGCACTATGAACCCTGCAATTCCTTCGGGCAGATCGACCGGGTGCTCTGCGACCACGGCCCGGGCGCCACGCCGCAGAGCATCGGCAATAAAGCGGCGTCCGTCGGATTGAACACCGGGCAGCGCAAAAAACGCATGTCCCGCTTCGACCCGGCGCGAATCACAGCACAGACCAGTGACCTCGGGATCGGGAGTGCCCCCCGTCATCGCTTTTGCCGTGTTCGGCAGTATGCTGGATATTTTCTTACGAACAGTCATCATTTTTTTCCGCCCGGCGATTCACGATCGCCGTACTGGAGGCTCAAATCTGACCCGGACCTCGGAGCCGTAACGAATGGCTGCACCTGCGGCAGGTTTCTGATCGACCACCCGCCCGGAGCCCTGCAGTTTGATATTGAGACCGGTACGCTCCATCACCTGGAGTACCTGCCGATAGCTCATTCCGTTCAAATCCGGCATGCGCCCCGGCCCGTTATCTCCACTCTCCCCGCCCTCAGTCATGGCCATAGAGGTGACGGCCACGTCTTTTTCATGGGTCAACGGCGTCACAGGAGGCGCGGTCTGCGCCGTCTGCTGCGGCGCAACCCCGACATATCTCAGCGCCTGCGTCGCAACCCGGGAAAACACCGGCGCTGCGACCAGCCCGCCATAGGTTTTATCCTTGGGCTCGTCCAGCACCACCAGAATAGTCAACCGGGGATCCTGTGCCGGAACAAACCCGACAAAGGACGACACCCGCTTGTCTGCGGAATAACCGCCGGTCACCGGATCGATTTTCTGTGCCGTCCCTGTCTTGCCGGCCACGTCAAACCCGTGAACCTGGGCCAGAGTTCCGGTCCCGCCCTCCCGGGTGGCCAGCACCATCATGTCGCGCACCTGGGACGCGGTTTTCTCCGACACGACGCGGCGCACACGGGTCGGCCGCGTTTCTCGGACGAGATTACCGTGGCTGTCGAGAATCCTGCTGACGATATAGGGCTGCATCAATACTCCGCCATTGGCGATGGCAGAGGTGGCGGAAGCCAGCTGAAGGGCGGTTACGCCGATTCCCTGTCCGAACGAAATGGTTGCCAGGTCAATTTCAAACCATTTGGAGGGGGCACGCAACAGGCCCGAGACTTCGCCGGGCAGTTCTATTCCGGTCTTCTCTCCGAACCCGAAATCGCGAATGTATGAATGAAATTTCTGGCGCTCCAGATACTTGCCGATTTTGGCTGTTCCGATATTGGAGCTGACCTGAATTATTTCCTCGACACTGAGCTTCTGATATTTCCGATGGTCGTGAATAGTGCGGCCGCCGACAGAAAAGCGCCCGTTTTCACAATCGATGCGTGTTTCAGGCTGGACCAGTTTCTCATCCAGCGCCGCGGCAACGACAAACGGCTTGAAGGTCGAACCCGGTTCGAAGGTGTCGCAGACTGCACGGTTACGCCACTGCCAGGGCTTGTAGCGCTGCAGGGCATTGGGATTGAAGTCGGGCTGAACGGCCATGGCCAGCACTTCTCCGCTGCGCGGATCGAGTACCAACACTGTTCCGGCTCGGGCGCCGGTCTCCCTGATCTGGGCGGCCAGTTCCTTCTCGGCCATGTACTGAATATTGTGATCGATCGTGAGGTACAGATGGTGGCCCAGCTCTCCCTCACGCACGATATTTCCATCCAGGGCCATGGCCCGCCCCAGGGCATCACGCTCCCGCACCAGGTATCCAGGGGCGCCAAGCAGCTCGCGGTCAAAGCTCAACTCGATCCCTTCGAGCCCCTGCGGGTCAAGCCCGGTAAAACCCACCACATGCGCTGCGCTTTCCGAATTGGGGTAGTAGCGCTTGTGTTCCTTGGTAAAACCGATGCCGCGCAGGCCCAACTCACGCACCGCAAGGCTTTCATCGGGATTGATTCGCCTCTTGAGCCACACAAAACCTTTGTCGGAGGAGAGTTTTTTCTCAAGCTCCTGGCGTGAAAGGTCAAGAGCCTTGCTTAAAAGGCGCGCCGCTTCGGAAGGATCTTTCACCCGTGGCGGTTCGGCATATACAGAATCATTCTCCAGGCTGACAGCCAACTCCCGGCCGTTGCGATCATAAATAGTTCCTCGCTGCGGAGCCAGGGGGATGACCCGTTGGAGCTGTTTTTGCGCCCGTTCCTGCCAGACTTCCGCGTTGGCCACCTGGAGATAATAGGCTCTGCCTGCCACCAGCATGAATGCCAGCAGAAAGACAAAGCCGACCAGGTTCACGCGCACACGGAACCAGCGCTCGCTTCCCTCGTCTCTTTTCACTTTTTCAGAGGGTCGGGCTTTCAATGTTCTCAGACTCCTCCTGCTTCGAACGATCTACCGAACGTTTATGATCTGATCCGGCGTAGGAGCACGCAAACCAAGCTTAGTGACGGCAATTCGCTCAATACGAGAAGGCTTGCTTAAACTGGCCACTTCAAGACGCAATCTGCGGCTGTCCTGTTCAGCGTCACGCACCCGGGTTTCCAGGGCGGAAATCTCGTACTGCAACTGAAATACCTGTATCCGCGACCAGACGAAAAACAGGCAGATGAGCGCCATCACCGCGATAAACACGAACATGGTGGTAAGCCGGGGGCGCTTTACGCCTACCTTCTCGCCACCTTCAACGGTCCTGCTGATCGATTGTGCCATTTTCAAACTCCTGGGAGCAGCCTCCCTGAATCACAACTCCTGAGGGGGCAGTTTCTCAACCGCCCTCAAAATCGCACTGCGAGAACGTGAATTGAGTGCGATCTCCGACTCGCCGGCCCGAACCCCTCTGCGGGTAAGCAGGCGCACACTTGGCTGCTTGCCGCACACACACATGGGAATCCGGGGCGGGCAGGTACACCCTGTTGCAAGTTCGCGGAAAAAGTGCTTCACGCGGCGATCCTCCAACGAGTGGAAACTGATCACGACCAGCCGGCCACCGGGGCTGAGCAGCGAAACCGCCTGTTCCAGCCCCTGCTCCACGGAATGCAGCTCATCGTTGACATAAATTCGCAGGGCCTGAAAAACCCGGGTCGCGGGGTGAATCCGTGCCGGAATACGCCCCCCGGGGACCGCATCACGGACCAGTTCTGCAAGCTGCCCGGTGGAGACGAGAGGTTCCTGCTCCCGCTGCGCAACAATGCGCCGGGCAATGCGTCGCGCGTAACGTTCTTCTCCGAATTCACGGAAGATGCGCGTCAGTTCTTTTTCATCTTCCCCCGCCAGAACCTCCGCTGCCGTCAGGCCTGTAGAATCGTCCATGCGCATGTCAAGGGGCGCATCGGCACGAAAAGAGAAGCCGCGTTCGGCTTCATCCAACTGGTAGGAAGAAACGCCCAGGTCGAGGAGGATTCCGTCGAATCCATCGATCCCAAGTTCACGCGCGACCTGCTCCATCTGTGCAAAATTGCAGTGCCGCAAATCAATTCGGTCGGCAAAGGGTGCCAGAACATCCTGCGCCCGCGTGATGGCTGCCGGGTCTCGATCCAGGCCGACAAGTCGCCCGTCGGGAGACGATGCTTCCAGAAGAAGGCGGGCATGCCCGGCACCGCCCAGGGTTCCGTCGAGGTAGAGCCCTGCGCTTCGGGGAGCGAGGTATGCGATCACCTCGTCCGGCATGACCGGGACATGTCCACCAGCGGTGCTGCTCATCAATCAAAGTCCCAGGTCTGCAACGAACTGGGGATCGGAGCGCAGAAGCTCCTGAGATTCGCGATTGACCTCGTCGTATTTGCTGCGGCTGAAAATATCGATCTTGTCGTAGCCGCCGACTACGACGATTTCTCTGTCCAATCCGGCAAAATTCCGCAATGCATTACTGAGCTGAATGCGCCCCTGCTTGTCAAAAGTGCAGGATTCCGCCGGATTGAGGATAAGACGATTCAAGGAAGTGCGCTGGGGACCGGCTGGAAGGGAGAGGATATTCTTGCGGATCTCCTCCCAGCGCGAGGGGGGATAGGCGGAGAGGCCACCGTCCATATTCTTGGTCAGTTCCAGGCTCTCATCACCGAAATCGCGTGCCAGAACCTCGCGGAAACGCGCCGGAATACTGGCACGCCCCTTGGCATCGATGTTATTGTGAAATTCTCCGGTGAAACCCACCATCGTCCCTCACTTGGCCTTAATTGACACGATTCCCCACAATTTGGGGAAACTATAGCTTTGGCATAGCGGGCTGTCAAGGAGATTTTTTTAATTTTTTTTTAGATTTTTTGAGAAGTTGTCTCACCTATCGGCGCAAAAAAAGGCCCCTGAAAAGAGGCCTTTCACATCGACAAATTCGACAAATAATGAATAAATTCTTATACTTTATTCCTCAAGGGGAAGACGCATTTCGATTTTCTCAATGCGTCGTTCCACCACTTTTTTGACGACAAACTGAATTCCGTCTACATCGAGGGAGGCTCCCTCATCAGGAATCACACCAAGCCGGTGCATCAGGAACCCCGCCAGCGTGTTGGCATGCTCTTCGGAGAGTTCGAGGTGAAAACGACGGTTGAGCGCACGCAGCGACATGCTGCCTTCGACCAGGTAGCTGCCGGGGGAGATTTCCTTGAACTCGGCCTCTTCAATATCGTATTCGTCCTGGATTTCACCGACGATCTCTTCGACAATGTCCTCCAGAGTTACGATGCCCTCAACACCGCCATACTCATCGACCACGATCGCCAGATGCACCCGGCGCTTGCGGAAAGCCTGCAGCAGAGTCCCCACCCGCTTGGACTCGGGCACAAAATAAGGAGGCCGGCACTGCTCACGCAGGCAGAACTCCTGCGGGCGACCGACAAATTTGAGAATATCCTTGGAATGAATAATCCCCACCACGTTGTCGAGTCCGCCGTCGATCACCGGAAAACGCGAATGCGGAGCCTGCTGCACCAGGTATAGAGCCTCCTCGAAGGTGGTCTCAGCCTCAATGGCCACCACCTCCGGACGGGGAATCATGATATCGCGCACCCGGATTTCGGAGAGGTCGAAAATGCCGTAGAGCATGCGGCGATTCTCCTTCGGCAGCACACCGGCCTCTTCCCCCACCGCGATGATGGTGCGGATTTCATCTTCAGAAATCACCGGCACTGCAACCTGCTTGCTCTGCATCAACATCGTCATGAGGCGCGAAATGCGGGTCACCACCCACACCACCGGATGCAGAAACCACATGACCGCGCGAATGGGTCGCAGCACCAGAAAAGAGACCGTTTCGGGATTGCGCGCGGCATAGGTTTTGGGGCAGATTTCGGAGAAAATCAGCAGGAGCGGGGTAAGAATCAAAATGGTCAGCCACTCTCCCTGATCGCCGTAGAGACTGACCAGCAATCCCGTTGCGAACACCGAGGCGGCGATATTGACCAGATTGTTGCCGACGAGGATGGCGCCAAGCAGGCTCTCCGGCTTCTCAAGCATATCTTCCAGTTGGTCCGCATGCGGTCTTTTCTTTCGCACCAGGTATTTGACCCGCATCCGATCGAGCGCCATCAGCGCGGTTTCTGATCCCGAAAAAAAACCCGACAACAGAAACAAAACAGCCAGGGCGCCTAAACGCCACCATTCTTCCTGTTCCATTCACCTCTCCGAAAAAGGAGAGACAGAAGCGCACATGGGTGCTCTCCGCCACTCGTCACATTTCATAAACATCGATGCCGACCCCGCAAAGGTCGTACTGCACGAATACTACCCTAAGCCGCGGGACATGACAATTACCGTAATTGATCAGGCGCGGACCGCTATGCTATAAAGATCGCCCTGAGGGGCAGGTGCAAATCTGCGCCGAACCGGAAACTTAAAACACCAGCGCCGTCTTGCGGCGAAAGGCTGAATATGGACCACAAACAGGCACGCGAGCGGCACCAGGACCTCTGCCGCCGGATTTCCCACCACAATTATCTCTATCATGTGCTGGATGAGCCGGAAATCAGCGATGCGGAATATGATCGCCTTTTCCGGGAGCTGCTGGAAATAGAGGATCAATTTCCTGACCTTGTCACGCCGGACTCCCCGTCACAGCGAGTCGGCGCCCCGCCGCTCGGAAAATTCGGAACCATCGACCATTCCCTGCCCATGCTCTCCCTTGAAAACGCGCTGAACGAAGGGCAATGGCGTGATTTCGACAATCGGGTGAAGCGCGGCCTTGAGACCGAAGACGAGGTGGAATACGTCTGCGAGACCAAACTTGACGGGGTGGCGGTCGAGCTGGTGTATCGCGATCGGCTGCTGAGCCTGGGGAGCACGCGCGGTGACGGCACGACCGGCGAACTGATCACCGAAAATCTCAAAACTCTGCCCTCCATCCCCTTGCGGCTGCGCGAAGGCGCCCCCTCCACCCTCGAAGTGCGGGGGGAAGTCTATATGGACCTCGACGCCTTTCAAACCTTGAACCGCGAGCGAGAGGAACAGGGAGAGCCGCCTTTCGCCAATCCCCGCAATGCCACCGCGGGCAGCCTGCGCCAACTTGATTCGAAAATTACTGCAAAGCGCCCGCTCAAGATATTCTGTTACGGCATCGGGTTAATGGAGGGCCCTGCCCCCGCCACCCATGCCGACCTGCTGCAACACCTTCAGCAGTGGGGGTTGAGAGTCAACCTTGAGCAGACCCGCGTTGTCACCGGCGCCGATGGCGTCTGGCAGGAATTTGAACGACTCCTCGCACAGCGCGATGAACTGCCCTATGAAATCGACGGCATGGTGGTCAAGGTCAACCGGCGGGAATGGCAGGATGAGCTGGGTGACACCTCGCGCGCGCCGCGCTGGGCCATCGCCATCAAATTCCCGCCGCGCCAGGCTGAAACCCGCATCGAGGAGATCATTCTGCAGGTCGGACGCACCGGCGCCATCACCCCGGTGGCCCGCCTGGAGCCGGTCGAAGTAAGCGGCGTGACCGTTTCCCGGGCCAGTCTGCACAATTGGGACGAGATGAAGCGCCTGGATGTCCGGGTTGGCGACCATGTCATCGTCGAGCGCGCCGGGGATGTGATCCCCTACGTGGTGCGGGTTCTGACCGAAAAACGCAACGGAAGCGAAAGCGTCCTGCCCGCACCGCAGAACTGCCCTGTCTGCGGGTCGCCGGCCGCCCGCATCGAAGGCGAGGTGGTTTACAGATGTCAGAACCTGAGCTGCCCGGCAAAACTCAAGGAAACAATCAAGCACTTCGCCTCACGCGGCGCCATGGATATCGAAGGGTTGGGAGACCGCACCATCGAACAGATGCTTGAGCGAGAGGTGATCACAACCTTCAGCGATCTTTACCGCATCGGCAAAGAGGACCTGTTCCGGCTCGACCGCATGGGGGAAAAACTGGCGGAGAATCTGCTCAAAGCCATAGAGAACAGCAAAAAGCCCGAACTTGCACGCTTTATTTATGCCCTGGGATTGCGTCACGTCGGCGAGCATACCGCCCGGATTCTGGCGCGCAACTTCGGCACCCTCGAGGCCCTGACACAGGCCGATCATGAGCAATTGACGCAGATCCATGAGATCGGACCGCAGGTTGCCGACAGCGTGGTCAGCTTCTTTCGCGATCCTCACAATCGCCAGACCCTGACCGCTCTGCAGCAGGCCGGCGTCGAACCGACTCGCGAAGAGCGGCAGGCGGATCAATCGCTGGCAGGAAAAACCTTTGTCTTTACCGGCGCCCTGACCCGCTTCACCCGCCAGGAAGCCCAGCAGAAGGTGGAGCAGCTCGGTGGACGCGCGGCCGGATCGGTCAGCAAAAAAACCACAGCGGTCATCGCCGGCGAGAATGCCGGCGGCAAACTGGACAAAGCCCGCAGCCTGGGCGTGCCGATCTGGAGCGAGGAGCAGTTTCTGGAGATGCTGAAAGAGGAGAACTCGAAATGAAAAAAATTCGTGCCGCAGTGCGCGTCAAGGGGAGAGTACAGGGCGTCAACTTCCGCTACGAAACGCAGCGCACCGCCCGCCGCAACCAGGTCAGCGGCTGGGTGAAGAACCTGCCCGACGGCGATGTCGCCGCAGTGTTCGAAGGTGAGGAACAGGCCGTGCGGGACACCGTCGAATGGTGTCGGAGAGGTCCCGCAACGGCCCGCGTGGATCACATCGACATCGAAGAGCGGCCCTGGCGGGGAGAATTTTCATCCTTCGAAATCGTCACCGCGCCCTGACAACCGCCCACGCTCAGTCGGCTTTAGTCACAAACCGTTCAAAAACCTCGACGATCTCGCGCGAAACAAACGGCTTGCCGATGAAAAAATCGCCGCCGGCCTCGCGCCCCCGGGTGACGTCCTTGTCCTGCCCGGCGGACAGAAACACGACCGGGATGTCGCGCGTCGCTGGGTCTTCTTTCAGGTACCGACAGACCGCGTACCCGTCGAGCCCGGGCATCATGATGTCAAGAAAAATCAGATCGGGACGCTGCTGTTTGACACGCTGCAGGCCCTTGGTGCCGTCCGGCGCATAATCCAGGGTTGCGTTGCAGCACTTCAGCAGGGCCCCAAGCACCTCGGCCACGCTTTTCTGATCATCGATCAGCAATATACGAGCTGGCTCTTTCATTTCAACTCCCCTTGATCCTTCAGTCGCAAATAGAAACGATACACTTCACTGCGTCCGATCCCGGTCAGGCGTGCCGCCTGGCGCACCAGTTCGGACGGTGGCAGATTGCCCTCCTGCGCCAGGCGCTGCAGGGCGGTTTTCACATCCGGTGCTTCTTCGCGCTCATGCGTGTCGGCTGCAACCAGAAGGACGATTTCCCCACGAACCCGTTCCTTCTGAAAATATGCCACAGCATCCTTGGCGCTGCCGCGAAAAAACTCCTCGTGAATTTTAGTCAGTTCCCGCGCCACGGCCACCTCCCGCTGCTCCCCAAGCAGACGGGCCACGGCCTCCAGCGTTGCCGCCAGTCGGTGCGGTGCCTCGTAAAAAACCAGGGTACGCTGCTCATGCGAAAGATCGCTCAGCAGCTGTTCCCGCGCTTTTTTGCGCGGGGGCAGAAAACCTTCGAAAGCAAAGCGCTCACTCTGCTGCCCCGCGACAGACAGCGCCGCCGTCACCGCCGAGGGACCGGGAACCGCCCGCACCGGAATTTCTTCCTCATGGCAGCGGGCGACCAGAAAGCGTCCGGGATCGGAAATCCCCGGGGTTCCGGCATCGCTGATCAAGGCGATGGATTCGCCGTTCCGCAAACGCTCGACCATCTGCTCGCTGCGCTGCCGCTCGTTGTGTTCGTGGCAGGAGACCAGTGGTGTGGAGATGCCGAAATGAGTCAACAGCTTACGGCTGTGCCGAGTGTCTTCTGCGGCAACAAAAGAGACCTCCTTAAGAACCCGCAGGGCTCTCAGAGTAATGTCCTCAAGGTTGCCGATCGGTGTCGCCACCACAAAAAGCGTTCCGCTCATCTTAACAGATCACCGTCCCATGAATCCAGTATCTCGTTCCAGGTCTTCGAGCTGTTTAAGCCACAGCGCAACGCCGGCATCGCTGGGCATGCGCCAGTCTCCGCGGGGAGATAAGGCCACGCTGCCGATCTTGGGTCCATCCGGGAGGCAGGATCGTTTGAACTGCTGTGAGAAAAAACGTCGATAAAAATTTTTCATCCAGCGCAGAAGGGTCTTGCGGTCAAATTGATCGCCAAACGCCTGCTGAGCCAGGAACAGTATCCGGTCCGGCGGAAAATTCAGGCGCACGGCCTGAAAGAGAAAAAAATCATGCAGCAGATAAGGGCCGATGGTCTCCTCTGTTTTCTGGCGGATATCGCCCTGATCGTCGGGCGGCAGAAGTTCGGGGGAAACCGGCGTATCGCAGATATCGTGCAGTACCGCGGATTCCTCCCCGGCGAACTCGCTGTCGGCGCACCAGGCCACGAGATAGCGCACCAGCGTTTTGGGCACCCCGGCGTTGACGGCGTACATGGACATATGATCGGCATTATAGGTGCACCACCCCAGCGCCAGCTCGCTCAAATCCCCGGTCCCCACCACCAGTCCCCCGACCTGGTTGGCGACATCCATCAGGATCTGGGTGCGTTCGCGGGCCTGAGAGTTTTCATAGGTCACGTCATGCTGTCCCTCATCGTGACCGATATCTCGGAAATGAAGCCGCACCGCCTCATCAATCGGGATCACCCGCAGCGTCACGCCGAGCATCTCGGCCAGCTTTTCCGCATTGCCCCGGGTGCGCCCGGTGGTTCCAAATCCCGGCATGGTCAGGGCGACGATATCGCGTCGCTCGCGCTGCAGCAGATCGAAGGCACGCACCGTCACCAGCAGGGCCAGCGTCGAATCGAGCCCGCCGGAAATACCGATGACCGCCTTGGCGGCACCGGTGTGCCGCAACCGCCGCGCCAGCGCCGTGGTCTGCAAAGAGAAAATCTCCCGGCAGCGCTCGCTGCGCTCATGCTCCTCCCCCGGCACGAACGGTTGGGGGTTGACCTGCCGGAGCAACACATTCATTTCGGGGTCGCGCCAGCTGAAATCCTGTCGCCGCCACTGACCCTGCGCCCTTGCCCGCGAAAAATTGTTGTTGCGCAGACGTTCATTGGCCAAACGCATCAGGTCGATGTCCGTGATCGCGACCGTGCTGTCAAAACGGAAACGGGGAGTCTCGGTCAGCAACTGGCCGTTTTCGGCAACCAGGCTGTGGCCGGCATACACCAGGTCTGTGGAAGATTCGCCGGGGCCGGCAGCGGCATAGGCATAGGCGGCGAGACAGCGGGCCGACTGGGACACGACCAGATCGCGCCGGTAGGCATGCTTGCCGAGGGTCTCCGGGCTGGCTGACGGGTTGACCAGTACCGTGGCCCCGGCCTGGGCCTGGGCCTGGCTTGGAGGAGAAACGGACCACAGATCCTCACAGATTTCGATGCCGATGACACAGCGCGCATCGTTGCGGGACTGAAACAGCAGATCGGTGCCGAAGGGTACCTGGTCTCCGGCCATCCACAGGGTGTCCCGTGAACATTCGAGGGCGGAGGCGAACCAGCGCTCTTCATAGAATTCATTGGTGTTGGGCAGGAACGTTTTGGGGACCAGCCCCAACACACGACCCTCTGCAAGAAAGGCCGCGCAGTTGTACAGGGCGCCGTCCACCCGCAGCGGCAGGCCGACGACGGCCGCCATGCCGAGCTGCCCCGTCTCGCGCGCCAGCACCATCAACGCCTGTTGTGCCTTTTCAAGCAGCAGGGTCTGGTAGAAAAGATCACCGCAGGTGTAACCCGTGATGCAAAGTTCAGGGAAAACCGCGAGCTGGACATGATCGTCGTGCAGCCTCTTCAATGTACGCATGATTTCGATACGATTGAAATCGACATCCGCGACCTGCACCGCCGGAGAGGCTACGCCAAGACGCAGGTAACCAAGGGAAGAAAAAGCAGGATTCATCAACACCTCCTGACGCTGCCGGCGCCGGTCTACACAGGCCTTCCGGCAGCCAAAAACCGCCGCGCGGAACTACGCGCCAAATGCATCAACAATATGTTCGAAGCGGGGGATTTCCCCGTCCGCAGTAATCGCCACCACGTCGAAGCGGGGCTGAAAGCCGGTCTTTCCCCGCTGCAGCAGGTACCACTGGGCCGCACGCAGGATCTGACGCTGCTTGCGCAAACCAACTGCCTCCTGGGGCACTCCAAAGGCATCGCTGCGGCGTGTTTTCACTTCAACAAAAACCAGATCGCGGCCTGCCTGGGCAACGAGATCAATTTCCCCCACCGGAGTCCGCATATTGCGCTCGAGGATCCGCCAGCCCTTGTCCCGCAGGTAAGTTTCGGCCTGTCTCTCCCCCCACTCTCCCAGACTCCGGCGCTCGCGGCTCATGAACCCTCCAGGTGTTCGCGTACCCCGCGAAAGGTTGTGCGATGCTGGGGACAGGGCTTGAGACGGGCGATAGCTTCGCGATGGGCACGGCTGCCATACCCCTTGTGACCGGCAAAACCGTACCCGGGATAAGCGCGGTCAAAGGACTCCATAATCCGATCGCGGATTACTTTGGCGACAACCGAGGCGGCCGCGATGGACAGAGAGCGGGCGTCGCCCTGCTTCAAAGTAAGCTGTTCGGTTGAAACAGGCAGGGGGGTAATGCCGTCGATGAGCAGATAATCGGGGGATGGCGCCAACCGGGCCACGGCACGCTGCATGGCGATCAAGGTCGCCTGCAGGATATTGACGCGGTCGATCAGTTGCGCGGAGGCGACGCCCACCCCCACGCTCAGTGCCTTCCGGCGGATTTCGGGATAGAGGGCACGGCAGCGGGCCGGACCAATCTGCTTTGAATCGGTCAGGCCGTCAAGTTCGAAATCTTCAGGCAGGATGACCGCCGCCGCCACCACCGGCCCGGCAAGGGGCCCACGGCCCGCCTCGTCGATCCCGGCTACTGCACGGAATCCGCGACTGCGAGCCCGCTGCTCGAAGTGCAGTACAGAGCATTGATTTTCAGCGAAGAGAGAGGCTTGATTCACAACAGTACCGTTTCGACATCTGCGCACCTTCAGCCTGACGGCGAGGGCAGCCTATTTCATCTGGATTTCGACAAACGACTGATGTAGTATACGGATGTTTCAGTGTGATTTAAAGTGCTGGGCGTCCCTTTGCGGTGACGCCAATTCAACCCGGCAAAGGAGGAAAGAAAAATGGGCCTGTTTATCTTAGCGCTGGCGGTTGTCGCCTATCTGGTTCTGCTGGTCGACTGGAACGAATTTCTCGGGGCTTTCGGCAAGGGCGGATGGCTGTCGGTTGCTCTGTATGCATTTCTGACGGTCATGATCATCATGATCCTGACCAACCCCGACATTCCGCACATCGCTCCGGTCGGCCATCACTGATTGCCACCGTTGTGTGCCTGCGCAAAAAAAGCCCCGGCCGAGCCGGGGCTTTTTTTGTTTAGAAGCTGCGCTTCTCGCGAATGCGGGCGGCCTTGCCACGCAATTTGCGCAGATAGTAGAGCTTGGCGCGACGCACGCGGCCGACGCTGACCACTTCGATCTTCTCGATAGTCGGGGAGTGCACAGAGAAGACCCTCTCTACCCCGTAACCATCGGAGATTTTGCGGACAGTGAAAGTGGAACCCACACCGCTGTTGGAACGGGCGATGCAAACACCCTGGTAAACCTGGATTCGCTGCTTGTCGCCTTCGGAGATCTTCACATGGACCCGCAGGGTATCGCCCCCTTTGAATCGGGGGATGTCCTTGCGGATGTGCTCCATGGCGAGCTGGTCGATGACGTTCATGATGTCCTCCTGTATTGATCCCTGTCAGATCCTGTTGAGCGTGATGTCCTCAAGCCGCCCCGGGCGGCGCTCATGGCTTTCCCGGCACCTTTGTCTTACAGCTTTGGTGCCTGAATATGGTTTGTGAGACGGGACTTACTTATTCAAAAATCCCGGTCACCCAGTAAACGGTCAAGAATAATGGCAGCAGCAGCCCGCACCGGCAGATGATTGCTCGATCCCGGGCCGTGTATCGCTTCAAGAGTCGCCCAGCCGCGTTCAAAAAACTCGGGCGCCAGGCCCCATCCGGTGCCAAAAATCACAAAAAGCGACTCATCCCGAAGCAGCTGTCGTGCTGCGGCGATGCTCATGCCGTCTCGACAGCCGGCGGCCGTCAGAACTGGCTGAACCGGGCCGGGCACGGAACTGCGAAAATTTTCCAGGGCCTGCTCCACTGTCTCGGCAACGCTCAGACACTTCAGCGCCTGACTGCGATCCGGGTTGTAAGTGGCGCCGAACCCTTCACTCCAATGCCCGATGATGCGCCCCGCGAGCCGCTGCTGTTCAGCCACCGGAGTCACCACGTAAACCCGCTCGACCCCATAGGTCAGCGCCGTGCGTGCCAGGTCGTGAAGATCGAGGTTGGTCACCGCTGTCGTGATGACATCGCCTCGCCGGTCCAGAACAGGATGGTGCACAAGCGCAAGCGCCACACTGGGACGATTCACGCCGTTTCCTCACGGCGTTCACGCTTCAACTCGGTCAGCAACTCCCGGTCGGCATCACTCAGCGGGGCTGAATCAAGCAGATCAGGGCGCCGTTCCAGGGTGCGCGCCAGCTGCATCCGACGGCGCCATCGCGCGATGTCGCCGTGATGACCGGACAATAACACCTCAGGTACGGACTGTCCTTCAAATTCCGCCGGCCGGGTGTATTGAGGGTACTCCAGCAGACCGTCGGAGAAAGAATCTCCAGCGGCGCTCCCCTCGCTGCCGAGAACGCCCGGCACATGCCGAGCAACGGCATCGATCATAACCATGGCGGGCAACTCGCCGCCGGTCAGAACAAAATCGCCCAGGCTGTATTCGAAATCAACCAGCGTGCGGATGCGTTCGTCAAAACCTTCGTAACGCCCGCACAGAAAAATCAGCCCGGGGTATTCAGCCAGGCGACGTGCATCGTCCTGCCGAAAGGGGCGCCCCTGCGGGGTCGTGAGAATCACCGGCGCACCCGGCACCCGTTCGCGCAGGTCACGCAAGGCGCGTGCGGCCGGTTCAACCTTCATGATCATGCCGTCGCCGCCGCCATAGGGAGCGTCGTCGGTCACCTGGTGGCGACCCTGCGCCCAATCGCGCAAATTGTGCGCACGCACCGAGATCAGTTCGCGCGCGACGGCTTTGCCCAGAATGCTTTCCTCAAAAGGGGAAGCGAACATCCCGGGAAACAGGGTCAGAATATCGAAGGTCATGCCGGATCCCGCCGCTCCTCCAGGTTCACCAACCCTTGAGGAAGGTCGACCCGAAGCAGAGCTTGGTCGAAATCCACCGCCTTGATGAATTCTTCCACGGCGGGGACAAGAACTTCTCCGAACGGGCCACGCACAACATAAATGTCGTGTGCCGGTGTGGTGAACATCTCTTCCAGCACACCGATTTCACCGAGGGTGGCATCGATCACCCGAAGCCCCTCCAGTTCGAACCAGTAACTTTCGTCCTCGTCAAGCTCAGGCAGGTCGGCCCGATCCATCCAGACTTCGGCACCGATCCATTCCTGCACGACGTTGATGTCTTCGCGCCCCTGCAGGCGCAGCAACATCACGTTCTTGTGGGGCGTCGCACGCGCAGGTGTGAAACGCTGTGTGCTGCCTCCTTCAGCGGGCCGAAGCTCGACAAAGCGGGCATGACACAGCGAATCCGACCCTGAGGTCAGGGTCCTGACTTTCAGATCCCCACGCAATCCGTGGGTGCCGGTGACAACGCCAACCTTGAACAGTGAACTGCCGGAACGGTTCATTACTCCTCGATCCGCAGGGTGGCGCGCCGGTTTTCGCGGGTCGCCTTGGCATTGAGCAGGGTCCGCATAGCCTTGGCTGTGTGCCCCTGCTTGCCGATGATGCGGCCCATGTCTTCCGGGGCTGCAACAAGGGTCACAACCGTGGTGCCGTCTTCCCCCGGTTCCTCATTGACAATGACGGATTCGGGGTTTTCGACCAACGATCTGGCGATAAATTCGATCAGCTCTTTCATCGGTTTTATCCTCGGGAGAAAAAGACTGTTCGCCGCCCCGGCCGCAAGGCACCTAAAACCGGAAAGCTTCAGGCAGACTGCTTGTGCTTGCTCCAGAGCCCGCGTGCGCTGAGAATCTGACGGACCGTATCCGTGGGCTGAGCGCCTTTTTTCAGCCATTCGAGAACGCGCTCTTCGTCGAGACGGACCATGGGCGGATCCTGGCGGGGATCATACTGCCCGAGCCGATCGATACAACGGCCATCGCGCGGGAAACGATCATCCGCCACTACAACCTGATAAAAAGCTTTCTTCTTGGCACCGCCGCGGGCCAGTCTGATTTTAACCGACATGATTGCTTCCTCCTGAAATTTTCCTTGAAAACGTTTTCGAGTCCGTCGTTATATTTTATCTGAACTCAACCCAGAATGCGTCATCGACATGTGCTGTCACATAAATGGAGGCATTCCGCCGCCACCGCCACGCATCATCTTCTTCATTCCCTTGGGGCCGAGCTTCTGCATCTTCTTCATCATCTTCTGCGCCTCGGTGAAGCGCTTGATCAGCACATTGACGTCATGCACCGTCGTCCCGCTGCCCTTGGCAATGCGCATGCGGCGCGAACCGTTGAGGATACGGTGATCCCGCCGCTCCCGGGCCGTCATCGAACGGATGATCGCCTCGATCTTCTTCAACTCCTTATCGGGGAGCTGCATGTCCTTGAGCTGCTTCATCTGCTTGCCGGCGCCGGGAATCATCTTGAGAATCGACTCCATCGAGCCCATTTTCTTGATCGACTGCATCTGCTCAAGAAAGCTGTCCAGGGTGAAACCCTCCTTGCGGAGGCGCTTCTCCATGTCGGCGGCGGTATCCTTGTCGATGGCCGCCTCGGCCTTCTCGATCAGCGAAAGCACATCGCCCATGCCAAGGATGCGCTGAGCCATGCGATCGGGGTGAAACACCTCGAGGGCATCGAGCTTCTCGCCCATGCCGACGAATTTGATCGGTTTGCCGGTTACGGCCCGTACCGAAAGAGCGGCGCCGCCGCGGGCATCGCCATCGAGCTTGGTCAGCACCACGCCGGTTACGCCCAGGCGCTCGTCAAAGGACTGCGCGACGTTGACCGCGTCCTGGCCGGTCATGGCGTCGGCCACAAACAGAATTTCACGGGGAGCGAGGGAAGTCTTGATTCGCTCAAGCTCCGCCATGAGTTTATCATCAATATGCAGACGCCCGGCCGTATCGAGAATCAACGTATCGAAGCCGTTGAGTTCACCATAGCGACGGGCCGCCTCGCAGATCTCTACCGGGTCCTGCCCGACCTGGGAATCGAACACCTCGATCCCAAGCTGACGACCGAGGGTCTTGAGCTGATCGATCGCCGCAGGGCGATAGACATCGGCCGGCACCAGCAGAGGGTTGCGCTTTTCGCGGCGCAGCTGCAGGGCGAGTTTGCCGCAGGTTGTGGTCTTACCCGAACCCTGAAGGCCGCACAGCATAATCGGGACCGGCGGGCGGGCGGCCAGGTCGAGGGCGTTGTCGCTCCCCTCGCCCATCAGCATGGCCAGTTCGTCGCGCACGATCTTGATGACCTGCTGGGCAGGCGTCAGGCTCTTGAGGACTTCCTGACCCACCGCGCGCTCGCGCACCGCAGCCACGAAATCCTTGACGACCTTGAAATTGACGTCCGCCTCAAGCAGCACCAGACGGACCTCGCGCAAGGCCTCCTTGACGTTGTCTTCGGTCAGGTGTCCTTTGCCGCGAAGCTTCTGAAAAACACCGTCGAGTTTTTCGCTCAGGCTGTCAAACATGCTTTATAACCAACTCTTACCCTTCAAAAGCAGCGCAAAGCTGCAACTATAGACACCACCCCCTGGGTTGTCAAGAAAAAACCCGGCAGCGCAGCTACTTACTTTGTGGGTACTTTTATACGGCCAGATACTCTTTACCCTGCTTGCGGTAAAGCTCAACAATAGGAACATCGGCCTCCCGCAGCAGCGCCTCGATCTGCTCACGGTCCCGGTCTTCGAAACGCAGCGCCAATCCGCAATCGGAGCTGAGCTGCCGGGGCGTCGGGATCAACAGCACCGGGGCGCCGGCCTGCTTGAGCACCTTTTCGGCCTTCATCACCTTGTGAACTGAATGAAAAACCGCAACCAGATCGTTTTCGTGCACCATACTCCCGCTCTCCCCAGTCATTTCGTGGCGCATAATGACATGTTTAATATGCCGGCGCAAGACTTCTGCGCCCTTGAGAACAGGCTCACCCGAAAGCCGAGCCGCGCGCCCAAGTTCAAGATTGACACGAACCGTCCTGAAAGAGTATTTTGGTCACAATTATCCGTATCCTGAAGACTTGAATACTCGGCATTCGGCGGTCTCTGTGCACCCATCCCTGCTGCTCCCCTTTATCACTCTGATGATCTTCGCCCTCGGCATCAACGTCCCACTGGGCTACATGCGCGAAGCGTCACCGAAGTATTCTCTCGCCTGGTTTATCTACATTCACCTGTCGATTCCCTTCATCATCGCCCTGCGTACCAGTGCCGGTTTCGGTTGGGAAGTTGTGCCCTTTTCTCTAGGCTGCGCCGTGGCGGGGCAATTGCTGGGGGGCTTTCTGCGCCGCGCGAGCAGAAGATCATGAAAAAAAGTGACCGTCCACGCGCGCCGCGCGCCCTGCCTCTGGCCGAAATCCTTGAAGGCCTTCTGCGCGAACGCGGCATGGAAACAAAACTGCACAAGTACCGTGCGTTCAGCTGCTGGCCGAAAGCGGTCGGGCCGCAGATCGCCGCCCAGACGCAACCGGCCCGCATCCGCGACGGCGTCCTTGAAGTGAAGGTTGCGCACCCCGTCTGGATGCAGCAGTTGCAGCTGCTCAAGCCGCGCATCCTGGCACGGCTGGCCGAAGAACTCGGCCCCGACGTGATCCGCGAGATCTACCTGCGCCAGGGGCGCATCGAGCGTGGCGGGCACAGAGAGCCGGTGGCGCCGCCCGCCTGGCGGGACGTGGCCCTGACCCCCGAGGAGGAAGATGAAATTCATCAGGTCGCCGAGCGATTGGCAGACCCCGACCTGCGCGACGAATTCGAACGCCTGATGCGGTGCCAGAAGAAACTCGACAAAACCCGCGAGAGCGCTCAGTCCTCCAAAAAATCCTCGTCGTAGATCCTCAGCACCTCACGCGTATAGCAGTCACCCTCCCAGACCACCAGAGGCGGCTCAATGGTCAACCCGGCGCCGCCATTCCTGCGCCCCTCGACCAGCA
>NPID01000857.1_pt2 | contig 37915 bp, 32 predicted proteins | sample 8637491 | NCBI WGS metagenome assembly NPID01 (sample SAMN07420843, study PRJNA396082) | bioreactor metagenome | isolation source: sample BA6 brine-fed electro-methanogenic bioreactor BA | place: Japan: Kochi | collected 2016-06-14 | reverse complement strand
ACTGGAAAAGTAGATTGTGCCAATTTGGGCAATGAACGACTTGCAACAAGTAAGGAAACGATATATCGGTCAAGTTTATTCTGCACTAATGTACTATAAAGACTTATTAAATGAACCAACCGTTATTATTGGAGATTTCAACTGGAATGTTGTATGGGATGCTAAACCTGATTATCCTCTATTTGGCAATCTCACGGATGTTATAAAAATTTTAAAAGATAAGAATATTAGAAGTGTATATCACGAATTTTATAATGAAGAGTTTGGAAAAGAGACGAGACCTACTCTCTTCATGTACCATAAAGAGAATAAGCCTTACCATATCGATTATTGTTTTGCATCTCCGGAGTTCAATGTCAGCGATGTGGAAGTTGGATATTTCAATTATTGGATAGGAAAAAGTGACCACATGCCAGTTATAGTGAGTTTTGATGAGAAATAGATGGAAGTTTAGATCTATTGCTCTTCGTCAAAGTAATCTAGTGCCCCTTCAAACAATGGGCTCCTCGCTGTTTTGTGTGGGTAGATTTAAGGGATAACAAATCCTGTGGCTCGGTCGTAACGACTTCATGATTGCAGGAATCAGGTCTGTCATGGACTGTATCGCTACCAATCGCCTTAGAGGCAGGACTCATGGCAGGTATTTGCATGATTGAGTCCGCTTATCGCTATTTTGAAGTTACCCACATGAAATAGCGAAGAGCCAAACAATGTTAGTCAACTTAAGCGAGAGGCCCTGGAGTCTCTTTTGCTACTGTTTTCCGGCAAGTAGAATTCTTGCATAACTCCTCTTGAAGGGGCACTAGATCTTCACGCTCGGCCTGGATATCTGCCAGATGTAGGCCGGGATCGACGATCCGATCTGCCGGTGGGAGCGGTCTGGATTCAGATCGTCTTCGGCTCGACGGCGGCGGTCATGTTGGGCAAAAGATGATCAATCAAGATCGCCGATCTGCCGCGCGGAAACCCCACCCACAGCCGTTCACCCTTCCACCAGCCTCGAGTTCACCTCTCGACTGCTGCCGGAGATGTCGACCTCGGCCTCCTGGGTGACGGTGCTGTTGGGGGGCACTTTGATCTTCATCTCTTTGAGGGGCTTTCCGTAGCCGTCTTCAAGGATGACGTTGGCGGTCCCCTCGACGTTGCCGGAGTTTCTGAGGGTGATGCTACAGTCGGCGTACCATCCTTTCAAGAGGTTCCAGCCGATCCTCACCTCGAAGTCCTCAAGCCGGATCTCGGCAGCCTCGCCGGGACCGGGTTCGGCCTCTCTTTCTTCCCCTTCTTCCCCTACGCCCTCTCTTGCCCCGGAAACGCCCTTCTCATCCGTCGGGGCCTCCAGGGCCGAGTATGGCAGCCAGTCGGCGAAGCTGGCCGTCCACTCCGGCTCCGCCGGGGGCGAGTCCGTCAGCATCTCGCGCCAGGCCTCGTCGGTGAGCCGGTCGTCGATCGGCTGCTTGAACTCGTAGTAGCTGAAGACGGGACCCGCCCCGAGGAGTATCCTGCCGTCGGGGAGCTGGTATGCGACGGCGATGAGCCTCACGCGGCCCACCCCCTCCTCCAGGACCTGCCCCGTATTCGGGTCGGTGTGGACGTCGGCGACGATCGTCGTCTTCTTCGACTTATCGTCCACCCCCTCTATCGCTCCGTTCAGCCTCTCGCCGAAGTCGTTGATGAACTCGACGTCGCCCTCCGTCAGAGCCTCACCATCCAGCTCTTTCTTCGATATCTCCATAAGCCGTTCAAGGATCGTCTCGAAGCTCTCAAGGCGGCTTCCGGAGACGTCGTCGAGAAGGCCTGCCTCCTCGAGCCCCTCCCGGTTCATTTTGGCAAGATCGAAGAGCCTTCCGTAAACCTCGGGGACTGGCTCGACGTATCCTGCCACCGGCTCCGGCTCGTCAGGGGGGAGGGCGATGGCCCTCAGGGTGTAGCTCTGCTTTGCGTAGAGGATGGTGTCGTGTCGAAGCTCTGCCCAGGAGGCGAGGGCCGTCGTCAGCTCCTTATCCTGCCAGGCTGTCGTCTGCATGAAGGCGGGACTATTTGGTCTGGGTGCCTCCAGGAGGGGCTTCAGGGCGTAAAGCCACGACCAGTAGAGGTTCTTCTGCCAGTCCTCGTCGCTGAACGAATTGAACTCAGCTTCGAGCTCTGCCCGTTGAGACGAGTAGTTCTGATAGCTCGAGTCGTTCAATGCCTTCAGGATCTCGTCGGCCCGCTCCGATCCCAAAATCGCCATCAGGTCGAGGCCCCGGGGGAAGTGGCGGCCCTGAGGACCCAGGGTGAAGGCGTCGCCCTCGCCGGTATAGCCGCCGACGTTCGGGATCACCAGGTTCTGGAAGATGTAGGAGTCGGGGACGAACCGCTGGCCCATGAAGCGCAGACCCGCCGTCGCCGCGAGGCAGAGGTCGGCCTCCTCCGGCGAGAAGGGCGGCTCGGCGGCGCAGGCCGGAGAGTCGACCCCCGTCCCCCCGTAGATCCGGGGCGATCTCTCTTCCGCAAGCCTGGCCTTGAGGTGGCTGAGGTCCGAGTCCGAGAGGTCCCGGGCCTGGACCGACCCTTCGAAGAGGGCGTCGATGGCGTCGCTGTACTCGTAGGGCCCGAGGTCGTCAGAGCTGCCGACGTAGAAGGTGGTGACGTTGTAGATCCGATCCCACCTCTCCTTCGATTCGGGATCGTTGAGGAGGTTTTGAGCGATCATGCTGGCGGCGAGGGTCTGTATCCGTGCCTCCTTTTCGGAGACGATGCAGTCGGCATCACAGCCCTTGAGGAGGAAGCCCATCCTCCCGTACCAGATCATCGCCTGGAAGTAGTTCTTCAGCCGCTCAGATCGGGTGTAATGGCCCCGTGGCCTGTACTGGGAGTAGTCCTCGTCGCGGCCGAATATCGGCGACTTCGCAAACCCGGACTCTCCCTCGATCAGGGCCAGCTCCGCCTCGACCTCGTCTTTCACCAGGGCCGGAACCTCGAAGCTCCTCTCCTCCAGCTCCTCGGGGGTGAAGTATGGGTACGTTCCCTCGAAGCTTCCCTCAAAGCACTCCCGGCCGCCTCCCGGGCAGAGCTGGTCAGACGTCGGCGAAAGGAGGAGTAGCGCCGTCGAGAAGAAGGCGACGTTCATCTTCGCCGCCTCCTTCGCCTCGCCGGAGGATGCGTTGTAGTCCGCCTCGGACTTTGCCAGCATCTCTTCAGTCAAAATCCAGAGGTCGTCGTAAAAGTGCTCCTCCTCGATCCTCCTCAAGGTCTCGTCGAACTGGATGTGGTAGACGTGGAGGAGGGAATCAGAGGTGATGAAGATCGGAACCTCGAAGTTCTTGAGGAGCTTGTAAGGCGCCGTGATATCCTCCCGGTTCGGCGAGAAGGGGTCATTCATCACCACAAACCCGTTCTCCTCCAGCCGACCGACCGCCTCGTCGCCGAGGGGCAACCTGGAGTTGAAATCTTCAAAATTATCGATATCTTCCGTCGATAAAGGAAGCTTGTACCCTGATGCATCATTCGCCAAGGCCGCACCACCTCCCAGAGATAGCTCAGCTATCGAAGTTATGACGATCGCGATCGCCAACCAGATTCCAAAGGCTCGCCTGCCGATGAAGTGATTGAGCATGATAACCCCCAATTGGTTTAAAACTTCGATTCCAAATTATATGAAGGTTTTTGAGTGTAATCCGAAGACCACAAGGGATCATCGTGCAAAATGGGAACACAAGATAGCGAGAGCTTCTCAACCCCACTTATCAGTATGCCGATGCTTTCGGGAACATTCAATATCTTTTTAAATTTGTATCACCACATATCATACCATGCCCTCGCCCGTGAGAATCTCCGATATCTCCCTCTACCTCCGCTGCCCAAGGCTCGTCTACTTCCAGGCGATGGGACGCCCGGTCTGGCCGAAGTCTGAAAGCCCCAAAAATCTCCTCCTGAGGGAGATGGCCCTGTCCCTATCCGAATTCGAGCCCGAGGGAGGGATCGACCTCTTGGCCTGGCTCGGAGAGGCCCTTGAGAGGGCTGAGTCCGAACTTCCCCTCATCTGCGGGGAAGAGGTGAACCAACATGACCTCCGGGCAGCGGCCGTGGAGATCCGCGAGACCCTTCCCGAGATGGCATCGAGTCTATCTCCGAAGCTCGTGCTTTTGACCCCCAGCGAGGTGGAGGTGGACCTCCGGTCCGATCGGCTCGGCCTCTCCGGGAGGCTCGACCGGATCGTCTCACGAGCTGGAGGCTGCGGGCCGAGAGGGCGGATCTCGATCCCCTCGATTATAAAAACGGATAATCCTCCGGAGAGGGGGGTCTGGCGGAGCGATCGTCTCCGCCTTGCAGGGTACGCCATCCTTCTCGAAGATGAGCTAGAAGGGAAGGTCGATTCGGGGATCGTCGAGTATCCTCGGGCCGGTGAGGTCCGGGAGGTGGAGATCAGATCCTCCGACCGGAGGAGGGTTCTTCGGATCAGGGACCGGGTGCGGTTGATCAACGGCGGAAAGCTCCCAGACCGGCCGCGAGAGGCCCCCTGCGACCGTTGTCCCGTTTTGGAGACGTGCGAGACGAGACATACCCTCGCCTCCAAGTTCTTCTGATCCAGAAGCGTTATATTCCAAAGGAGCGGAAGGTCCGAACATGTTTGGAAAGAGGCACGTCCTCTCGATGCGGGAGTTCTCGCGCGAGGAGATCGACTCCGTCCTCGACCTGGCCGAGTCCCTGGAGCCCTACGCCCGCGACGGGAGGTGCGATGCCCTCTCGGGAAAGATCCTGGCCCTCCTCTTCTTCGAGCCGAGCACCAGGACGAGGCTCTCCTTCGAGACGGCGATGATGCGCCTTGGGGGAAAGACCCTCAGCCTCGGACCCACTGAGGGGTCGGCCATCGCCAAGGGAGAGTCCCTCGCCGACACCATCCGCGTCATCGGGGCCTACGCCGACGCCCTTGTCATCCGCCACCCCAAGGAGGGCTCGGCCCGACTAGCATCCCAGTTCTCGCCGGTCCCGGTCCTCAACGCCGGTGACGGCGCGGGCCACCACCCGACCCAGACCCTCCTCGACCTCTACACCATAAGAAAGGAGAGCAGCCTCGAAGACCTCAAGATCGCCCTCGTCGGCGACCTGAAGTACGGAAGGACCGTCCACTCCCTCGCCTACGCCCTCGCCCTCTACGGAGCAGACATAACCCTCGTCTCGCCTCCAAGCCTGGAGATGCCGGCCTCGATCAAGGCGGATCTTGCGGGTAAGGGGACGATGGTCCGCGAGACCCATGATCTGGACGAGGTGATAAGAGACGTGGACGTCCTCTACGTCACCAGGATCCAGAGGGAGAGGTTCCCGGACCCCTACGAGTACTCGAAGGTGGCAAAGAGCTATCGGATCGGACCCGAAAACCTGGGGGGAGTCCGGGGGGGGCTTATCATCATGCACCCGCTCCCCAGGGTCGACGAGATCGCACCCGAGGTGGACGAGACCGGTCACGCCGTCTACTTCAAGCAGTCCTTCTACGGCGTGCCGGTGAGGATGGCCCTTCTAAAGATGCTGATGGGGGAATCGCCTTGAATGATGCCGAGATGAAGCTGAGGGTGACCCCCATAGGGAACGGGACGGTCATCGACCACATACCGGCGGGCCAGGCCCTGAACGTCCTCAAGATCCTGGGGATCGACAGGACTACCGAGGCGACGATAAGCGTCCTGATGAACGTCTCCAGCCGAAGGTCGGGCAAAAAAGACATCGTCAAGGTGGAGGACCGGGAGCTAAAAGAGGAGGAGGTGAACAAGATCTCCCTCATCGCGCCCGGGGCGACGATCAACATCATAAGAGACCGCCGGGTCGTCGAGAAATATAACGTCGACATGCCGGACCTGATCGTGGGCGTATTGAGGTGCCCCAACCCCTCCTGCATATCCAACACCAACGAGCCGATCAAGTCCGAGCTCCTCGTCAAGAGCAAAAACCCTGTGACGTTGAGGTGCGTTTACTGCGAGCAGCCCATCGTCGAGAAGATAGCAGACTACTTAATATAGAAGCGAAAAGGCTGCAGAGCTAATTATCCTTCCAAGGACGGAGTTCAAGATGACAGTAAAAGATGGCGATTTCATCAAGGTAGATTACACCGAGAGCGTCGACGGCCAGGTTATATCCACCACGGACCGGGATGTGGCAATGAATAACGACATCTACGAGGACGGGGTCGAGTACGGCCCCGCCCTGATCGTGGTCGGGTCCGGAGACGTGGTGGCGGGGTTCAAAGACGAGCTGATGGGAAAGGAGATAGGAAGCTCCGGGAGCGTGGAGGTGCCCCCCGAGGAGGCCTATGGCGTTCGCGACCCTGAGAACGTCGAGCTGATACCCCTCACCAAGTTCAAGAAGGAGAGGCCCGAGATCGGAATGCGGGTCTCTGTAGACGGCAAGATGGGAACCCTCACCCGCGTAATCGGCAGGAAGGCGAGGATCGACTACAACCACGTCCTCGCCGACAAGATCGTAAAGTTCGACTACACCATCGTGGAGAGGATCGAGGACCGGCAGGAGAAGCTGGAGAACCTAATCAGGATCTTCGCCAAGATTGACCTTAAGGCCGAAATTTTAGGTGACGACGTCGCCGAGATCGAATCCCCCTGGGAGATGAGCTACTACAAGGAGTGGCCGATGATAAGGCGGGGAGTCGCTGAGATGGCGATGAGGCTCCTCGAGCTCAAAGAGGTCAGGTACATCGAGAGCCACAAGCTAACTCCCACCGTAACCTCGCAGCTGGTATCTCCCCCCTCCAAGTCCGAGGAGGCAGAGGCAGGAGAGGCTCCGGCAGAGGAGACCTCTGGGAAAGAAGTTCCTGCGAAGAGTCCCAACCCTGAAGAAGAGAGCTGAAATCTTCTCGCCCGCCCACCTCTGGCGGGCATCTTCCTCTCCTTTCTAGCAAACAGTTTTATAGGGCCGGGCCCATTACAGGGCTCATGACGCAAGAATCATCTGCGTGGGATCGTTTTCTATAACATCGAAGCACTGCGTGGAGAAAAAGTTCGGTTTTTCGACACCACCCTCCGAGATGGTGAACAGACCCCCGGCGTTTCCCTGACCCCGGAGGAGAAGATCGCCATCGCTCGGCAGCTCGACAAGCTCGGTGTGAACGTCATCGAGGCCGGTTTTCCAGTATCCTCTCGGGGCGATTTTGAGGCCGTCAGGATGATCGCAGCCGAAGGGCTTGAAGCCACCGTCTGCGGCCTTTCGCGAATCATAAGAAAGGACATCGACGCCTCCCTCGACGCCGACGTGGACATGGTCCACGTCTTCGTCTCGACCTCGGAGATCCAGATCCAGCACACCATCAAAAAGAGCCGCGCGGAGATCGTCGAGCAGTCGGTGGGGGCCGTCGAGTACGTCAAAGAGCATGGGAGGGTCTGCCTCTTCTCGGCGATGGACGCCACCAGAACGCCCCTCCCCTTCCTCAAGGAGATCTTCGGGGCCGTGGAGGGAGCGGGCTGCGACATAATCAACATCCCCGACACGGTGGGGGTGGCGATCCCGACCACCTTCTATACCATGGTGAAGGAGATCTGCGATTCGACGAAGAATATGGTCGTCGACGTCCATTGCCACAACGACTTCGGCCTCGCCGTCGCCAACAGCCTCGCCGCCTTCGAGGCGGGGGCAAGAGAGGTTCAGGTGGCGGCGAACGGTCTCGGCGAAAGGGCGGGAAACGCGAACCTCGCCGAGACGGTGATGTGCCTCCACTCGATGTACGGGGCAGAGACCTCCATCAAGACCCCTTACCTGGTGGAGACCGCAAAGCTCGTAGAAAGGCTCTCGGAGGTGAGGATCTCTCGGACCGCTCCCATCGTCGGCGAGAACGCCTTTGCCCATGAGAGCGGGATTCACAGCCACGGCGTCCTGGAGCGGACTGACACCTTCGAGCCGGGCATAATGACGCCGGAGATGGTGGGTCACAAGAGGCGGATCGTCCTCGGAAAACACACCGGAAAGCACGCCGTCAAGCAATCCCTCGAAGAGATGGGGTACGGACCCAACGAGAGCCAGCTCCAGGAGATCCTGGAGAGGGTGAAAGACCTCGGAGATAAGGGGAAGTGCGTGACGAACGCCGACCTTCAGACGATAGCCGAGGTGGTCATCGGCGAGCTGGCCAAGGAGAAGCAGGCCGTCATCTTGAAGGAGCTGGCGGTGATGACTGGAAACACCCTCACCTCGACGGCCACAGTCAGGGCCATCGTTCGGGGCGAAGAACGGGTCCTCGCCGACATCGGCGTAGGTCCTGTGGACGCCGCCCTCAAGGCGGTCCGGGGGATCCTCGGGGATGAGACCGCAGTCAAGATCAGCGACTTCCGGATCGAGGCGATAACCGGAGGGTCCGACGCCCTCGCCGAGGTGGTGGTCGGCGTTGAGAACAGCCGCCTCGGAAGGAAGGTGACGGCGAGATCTGCAAGAGAGGACATCGTGATGGCCTCGGTGGAGGCGCTGATCAACGCCATAAATAGACTGATGCTTTTGGAGGAAGAAGCAAGTTGAGCGGAACAAAATACGTGGTGACAGACACCCACTGTCACCTCGACTTCAAGAACTTCAACAAGGATAGAGATGAGGTGATCCAGAGAGCCTTAAAGGCCGGGGTGACGAGGATGATCAACTCCGGGATCGACCTCAAGACCAACAGAAAAACCCTCGAGCTGGCCCGGAAGTACGATTTCATCTTCGCCACCCTGGGCCTCAACCCGAACGGCCTTTCCGAGACGAACGACGAGGAGGTGGAGGCGACCCTCGACCAGATCCGATCTCACGCCAAGGAGATCGTCGGCGTAGGCGAGGCGGGCCTCGACTACTACCGCTGTCCCGATCAGAAAGGAAGGGACCGGCAGCGAGATGTATTTCGAAAGGTGGTCAGCCTCGCAAAAGAGCTGGACCTACCCCAGGTGATTCACGCCCGCCTCGCCGAGGACGAGGCCTTTGATATGGTCAAAGACCTGAACAAGGTCGTATTTCACTGCTACAGCGGGACGGCAGGAACGATGAGAGAGGCCGTAGACCGCGGATTTTACATCTCCCTCGCCACCGTCGTCTGCAAGTCCGCCCAGCACCAGGTTCTGGCAAGACAGGTTCCTCTGGACCTGCTTTTGATCGAGACCGACAGTCCCTTTCTCTCTCCAAAAAAGGGTAGGAACGAGCCTGCATACGTTCTTGAGTCCCTTAACCTGATCGCCAGGATCAAGGACCTTCCACCTGAAGAAGTGGCAAAAGCCACCACCGCAAACGCCAGAAGGATATTCAACCTCTGAGCGGGAACCTTATCCCGCTCCTTTGCCTTATCCCTGACTCTCTTCTCCCGGTTTCTAAACCCGCGCCCGACTCAGGATCTGACCTTCTGACTCGATCTTATGCCCTCTCTCATCGAAATAAGATGGAAAATTATATCAGATGGACGCGGAAAACACAGTGCAAGCGAGATGGACCAGTGATCCGATGCCGATACACTTCGAACACATAATGAAGTATCTGGGCTCCAAGAAGGAGAAGGGAAGGAAGAGGATCGGCCTCTTGGTTGATGGGCCCAACATGCTCCGAAAGGAGTTCCAGATCGACCTGGAGGAGATCAGAGACATCCTGAAGGACTACGGCGACATCAAGGTGGGCCGGGTATTCCTCAACCAGTACGCCTCCGAGAAGCTGGTGGAGGCTGTGGAGAACCAGGGGTTTGAGCCGGTGATCTGCACCAGCGACGTCGACGTGAAGCTGGCGGTGGAGGCGATGGAGATGATCTACAGCCCGATCATAGACACCATCGCTCTCGTCACCAGGGACGCCGACTTCAAGCCCGTCCTTCTTAAGGCGATGGAGCACGGCAGGGAGACGATAATCTTCGGGGCGGAGCCAGGATTCTCCGTCGCCCTTAAGAACTCCGCCGATTACGTCATCGTTCTCCGGGACGGAGAGTACGTGGTGGAATGATAAGGGTCGCCAGCATCTATTTGTAGGGCCTCTTCCAGAGGGGAGGGCCGAAGACAGAAGCTCCGGTGAGGTGAGATCGATTTGAGGGATTCTATCTGGAGGTCGAAAGGAAGCGGGGCCGGAAGGCTCTTTCTTGGGGCCGGGGTGCAGAGAGATGGAGGCCGCGACGATCGCTGGAACGACCCGGACCCCTGGGAAGACGATCATTTTTCCCCTGCGAAGGGGTTCAGGCTCCCTCTGACGTACTCAGGCATGATTCTGGTCATATGCGTTCTCCTCTTCTTCGTGAGGGTCATAGCGCCCGCCTTCACCTTCAACTACCTGGCCTTAAACCCCGCCTTCGTCGCAAGCAGGCCCTGGACCCTCGTCACCCATATCTTCATCCACGCAAACATGGAGCACCTATTTTTCAACATGCTCTTCCTATTCTTCTTCGGAACGGAGCTGGAGCGGAGGGTTGGCGAGTCAAGGTTCCTCCAGATCTTCATGATCTCGGGGCTCGTCGCTGCCATCGGCCAGATGGTTGTGGTCCCCACTGGATACATGATGGGGGCTAGCGGAGCCCTCTACGGGGTGATGGGGTGCCTCGCCGTGATCGCTCCGGAGATCAGGGTACTATTATTCTTCGTGATACCGCTCAGCATTAGGGCTGCAGTGGTCCTCTTTGCGGTCCTCGACTTCACAATGATGGGGTCTGCGGACAGCATAGCCCACATGGCCCACATAACGGGCCTTATCGCTGGCCTCGCCTACGGAGGGATGCTGAAAGATCGATATCGTTACAGGTACCGTTAAGCTCTTGTGAGGTGGGCGAGAAGCTGGACTTGAGGCTCTGGTCGTTCGCGGTTTTGCGAGGGGTCTGCCTCCTTGGAACGTGGTGGTAATCTGGGAGACGAGATCGGAATCATCGTGGGGGAGACGAGCGCCCACGAGTTCAAGTTCCTGATGGCGGATGATGCGAGCAGGGGAAGCTACGTCAAGGTGAAAGACGGCCCGAAGGACTGGATCTTCGCCCAGGTGGTAGAGGTCACTCGGTCCAACGTCGCCTACAGCCTCAGCACCATCGACGAGGAGAACCCCGAGGCTAAAGAGCGGGTCTTGGGCCTCGCCCGGGTGATCGGGGTCGCTTCGGGCGGAAGGCTTGCGATGCCCACAAACCCTCCCCGGCCCGGAGATCCGGTCTTTCGGGCCGATGGCCCTCTCATCGAGATGTCACTGGGCCTCTCGAAGGGAAACCTCTACATCGGCTTTCTCGAGGGGCACGACCTGAAGGTGAAGCTCGACGCCGACTCTTTCGTTCAGAAGCACTGCAGCATCCTTGCCAAGACCGGGAGTGGAAAGTCCTACACCGCGGCGGTGGTGCTGGAGGAGCTTCTGGAGAAAGGGGTCGCCCTTCTGATCATCGATCCCCACGGCGAGTACGCCTCGATGAAGCAGAAGAACACCAAAGGGGATTTCGCCAGGTTCGACGTGACGCCGAAGGGCTACGACGTCACCGTCTACTCTCCAGCAAACCAGACGACGGCCCCCCACGCCGACCGGTTCTTCCGCTTCAACGCCAAGAACATGACCGCCCGGGAGGTATCGGCGATGCTCCCCGAGGATGTTACCAACAGCCAGAAAGGGGTCCTCTACGAGGCGATAAAGATCCTCGCCGCCGATGGGGGGAACTACGAGCTGGAGGACGTGATCGCCCAGGCCGAGAAGGACACGAGCAAAGCCAAGTGGGGGCTGATCGGCCATCTCGAAGCCCTGGCGGAGCTGGGCATATTTTCTGGAAAGGCCACGGACCTCGGCGACCTCCTTCAGAGGGGGAAGGCCTCCGTCATCGAGATGACAGGAGTCCCCCCGGACCTCCAGGGTATGATCGTCGCAAAGCTTCTCTCAGACCTCTTCGAGGCTAGGAAGAGGGGGCTCGTCAACCCCGGCATGGTCGTGGTGGAGGAGGCCCACAACTACATCCCGGAGAGGGGCAGCGGAAAGGCCGCCAGCACCGCCGTTATTCGGACCATAGCCGCCGAAGGGAGGAAGTTCGGCCTGGGCCTGCTCGTCATCAGCCAGAGGCCCGCGAGAGTCGACAAGAACGTGATATCCCAGTGCAACACCCAGATCATCCTCCGGGTCACAAACCCCAACGACCTGCGGGCCCTGAGCAAGGGGATCGAGGGGATGAGCTCCGAGCTCGAAGAGGATATAAAGAGGCTTCCTCCGGGGACGGCGATGCTGGTGAGCAACGAGATCGAGCACCCCGTCACGGTCAAGGTCAGGCCGAGAAAGAGCAGGCACGGCGGGGTGAGCACCCCGATCGTCGGCGGGAGGGCGAGAGCCGCGACCAGAACCAGGGGCGAGAAAGGTTCCAAGCCGGCCAGCTCCCGGGCCGGAGGGGCAAAGGCCGTGCCGGATGCAGAGCCGAGAGAGAAGAAGGAGGCCGGCGGCGGATTCCTCCGGAAGATCCTGGGAAAGTGACAATCGGGGCCCTCTTTCGCGGCGATCTTTTTTCGTTTTCTTGCTTGCTCATGTTTGCCCATCGGGCTTGCTTTCTTGGGGCACATTATTCAGGAGATCGCCGCAGGATTTCGCATCCTCATGAGGAGGATCGAAGCCGCAAACCCTGCCATCGCCCCGAAGAGAAATGTCGCCTCGGCGTTCAGGTACTGCCAGAGGAACCCTGCCACTACCCCCGAGGCGATGGCCGAGACTCCGACGGCGCCGTAGTAGACCCCAAGACCCGTTCCTCTGACCTCTGCGTTGCACAGATCCGAGACGAAGGCCCGCTCTGCGCCGTCGACGAGTGCGAAGACGAGGCCGTAGAGGGCGAAGAGGAGGACCAGGCTCGGCACCGAGGAGACGAGGGCGAAGCCGAGAGAGACCAGGGCGAAGAGGGCGTAGCCGAGGGTCAAGACCTTCTTTCTTCCGACCCGGTCGGACCACGACCCGCTCGGGATCGAGAAGAGGGTGTACACCAGATTGAAGAGGACGTAGAGGAGGAGGGGCGCGCCGACGGCCATTTTTCCAGAGAAGAAGTCCGTGGCCCTCAGGATGAAGAACATGTAGCTGAAGTTTGCGAGAGCGAAGAGGGAGGCGATGAGGACGAAGGGTGCAAGGTCGGGCGAGAGGGAAGATAGGCTCGGCCGAAGAGGGTAGGCTTGGGATCTGTCCTGATCCCTGACCGGGATCAGGGGAAGGAGGGCTACGAAGGCGACGATCCCCGCCACGATGAAGATATTTCTGAAATCCATCCCGCTCTGCCAGAGGAGATAGGCCAAAACAGAGCCTACCACGGCTCCCAGGGAGTCGAGGGCTCGATGGATGCCAAAGCCCCTCCCCCGTCCCTCCCGGGACGCGGACTCGGCTATGATGGCGTCCCGGGGCGCCGATCGTACCCCCTTTCCTGACCTTTCGATCGTCTTGAGGACGAAGACCTGCTGCCAGCTCGCTGAGATTGCGAGGAGGAGCTTTCCCGCGGCGGAGATGATGTAGCCCGCCGCGACGAGGGGCTTTCTTCGTCCCATTCTGTCCGACCAGCACCCTGAGACGACTTTGAGGAGGCTCGGGAGGCCGTCGGAAAGGCCGCCGATCAGGCCGATGGCGATGCCGCCAGCTCCCAAAGAGGCGATGAACAGGGGAAGGATCGGCTGGATTATCTCGCTGCTGGCGTCGTTTAAGAGGCTCACCAGGCCGAGAAGGTATATGTTCCTCTTATTATCCTCCCCTTGTGGAGGTGTGGTCATTCGATGCTGTATAATCCGGGCGATGACAACAAAGTTTCGGTACGGTTTGATTCTAAATACAGATCAAAGATTCGCAAAGGCTGTTTATAGGATGGAATTGGAAAATATCTGAAAAGACGGGCCGATCGCGCTCGCCTTGGGCGGACTAGCATAATGGTGGACGACAGAATGAAGGTCTTGGCATCTATCTTGGCACTCCTCTCTCTGGCGACGGTCATCGCCGGCTTTGCGGCCGCCATCTCCACCGGCGATCAGTTCTTCACCCTCCTGGAGGAAGACGAGTATCCGCCCAAGGCGCCGGTGGGTCCAGCTCTCGCGGATCTGGGCCTGATCCTGGCCGGAACCGGCGTAGCCTCGAACTCCACGGCAGACCTTCCCCTCACCCTGATGGTCGAGAGATCGAGGGCCACCCGGCCATCTCACGCCGAAAAGCTCTTCGACAACCTGGACGCGATCGATCCGTCTCTCACCCCGCAGAACGGGGGCGATGGGTCCGACTACAGGGGCCAGATCCTCCTCGTCGATAGGCCTTACCTCCTCGGCGAAATCAGAATCTCTGGAGAGTTGGTGGTCTCGGTGCTGGAGGCGGTGGTGCTGAAGAGGACCACCGGAGGCGAAGTGGTCGTCGGCCACCTCTCGATCGAGACGGAACGACAGGACCGCCTCTGGGACGGCAAGGGCCTCTTGTCCATGGAGGACGGGACGATCCGAGGCGATTACCATGTGGTCCTCGATATGACGCCTCAAGGAGAACGGAGAAGAGAGGTCCCTTCAAACGACCCCGAACCGCCGCCAGATCTGTTTAGAATAGTATCGGCAGGTTCAGCATGACTTCGACCATTAGAATGAGGTTATAAAATGAGACGAACGGACTTTTTCAAGCTGGTAGCATCCCTTGGCGCCTGCTACCTCGCGGCCTTTGTGGGATCGATCTTCACCGCGCCGAACGTGCCCACCTGGTACGCCTCGTTGGCGAGGCCACCCTTCGCACCCCCCGATTGGGTCTTCGGACCGGTCTGGACCGCCCTTTACACCCTGATGGGGATCTCCGCCTACCTGGTCTGGCGGAAGGGGTTGACCGATCCGAAGGTCAAAGCCGCCCTGGCGGTCTTCGTCCTCCAGCTCGCAGCGAACGTGTCCTGGTCCGCGGCCTTCTTCGGCCTCCGCTCCCCTCTGGCGGGTCTCGCCGTCATCGCCCTCCTCTGGGCTCTCATCGCCCTGACCATCCAGAAGTTCAGAGCGGTCTCCAAGAATGCTGCGGCCCTTCTTCTGCCGTACATAATCTGGGTGAGCTTCGCCGCAATCCTGAACTTTGCGATCTGGAGGCTGAACCCTTGACCTGCCTAAAATTCTTTATGCCAAAAACATTTTAATGTTTGAAGACCCCTATGAAACCGGGTGATACAAATGACCGAAGAGACGAAAAATCTGGGTGAGATGATAAACACCTTCGATGCGGCAGCTGGCGATGCATTGGGAAAAAGAGAGAGCCACACCCCTCGGATCGAGGCGCCGAAGTCGCTCAAGGCCGATGAGCCCTTCGAGATGAAGGTCTCGGTCCAAAACCACCCCAACAAGGTGGAGCACTCCATCAGGTGGATCGAGGTCTACTTCCGGGAGGACGGGAGGGCCTTCAACCCCATCATGCTGGCAAGGATCGAATTTTCCCCCGCCAGCTCAGAGCCCGAGGCGAAACTGAAGGTGAAGCTTTCCAAGTCCGGATCGATCATGGCCATAGAGTACTGTAACGTCCACGGCCTCTGGTCTGCAAAAAAGGACATAAAGGTGGAATAAAAAAAGAGTGGGAGATTCCACCTGAGCCATTTTTGTTCATCAGGCAGAGCTTACGATCAGCATCCCGAACAGCATGTTCAGCGCCATCAGCAGAAGGGCGGTCCTGCCCAGCAGCCTGTGAACTCTTCTGATCTTAGCTTTATTTTCCTTCGCCGCTTTCAGCTGGAGGAGCCCCAAAACTGGCGTGAAGATGAGAAGAAGGATCACCAAAGATCCGAGATATGCGTGAGGCACCCTGAAGTGCTCCTGGGAGGCAGCAGAGATCATGTAAGCGGCCATCGTCATCCCAGCAATGGAGAAGGCGGCTCCCGAAATTCCGAGGAGCTTGTGCTTCTTCAGCCACCCCTTCTCCTTCCTCCGAGCATAGGTCATACCCGTGACCAGGAGCAGAAAACCCAATATCACCAGGGACGCGTGATAGGGCCAGAGCCTCGCGATCTCGGCGGAAATTTCGCCGGGGGCCTCGGATGCAGCGCCTCCAGGGGTCGATATCATGAAGATCAATGATAATGGGGGCCACGATAATTTGGTAACCAGTCTCTTGAGACGGCGGTTTTCATCTCTCACTTCGATCATAACTCAGCACCCTCGTACAGGATAACTCGTATGAATGCCTGCGGGCGATTGTTCTGAAGAAATAAATAATAATGGATGAAGCCCTCGCGACGAATTTGCCCAAAAATGAGAAATCTGGCGGGTCGAGGACCCGCCTCCCGGAAGCGGGAACTCTTCCGCCACGGTGGACAACGGCGAGGATGGAAGAGGCTTAACGCTCCGCCTCCGCCTCCGCCTCCACCTCCATGATCAGCTTTTCGCCGCCGCTGACGTAAGTCATGTAATGGATGACTATACAGATGCCCCAGCCGATGGGCGAATACCAGGGCTGCCAGACGGGCAGAGTAGCACCAGCCTCATTTATGGCGGGTATTACCATCATGTAGTTTATCGCCAGCCAGACGACGTTAACCACCAGGTAGATGACGAGGTGTGTCATGAACAGCTTCTTCATCCGCGCCTGCATGGCTGTTCTGAAAGCCTTTTTGTACGCTTCGTCGGCCATTTTTACCTCACCCCCAAAACAGAAACACTATCCATATTCTTTTCGTGAATATATAAAGGTTTTCTGGACCTATTTCTCGATCAACGATGCAGAGCGCTTTATTATTTTAGGACTCAACCCTTTACGTGCTTGTTGATGCAAGGTTCTCGACATAAAATGAAAAAATTATATAAAAATAAAAGTTGAACGTATCGGTCCTTTACCGCAGATCAGCCCTTCACCACCTCATCGAACTCCCTCTGGCTGATGTACTGAGGCGTGTACACTATGTTAATATCCTCCAGGTCCCTCACGTAAGAGCGCAGATGCTTTCGTGAGCCTGCTAAAAGCCCCCGGAATACCACTATCACATCCTCGTTCTCGGCCACCTCAAGCCCCTTTTCCAGGTCCACTATGCTGATCTCCTCGAAGGTGGCCGCCACCTTGAGGGCATCCTCCCGGGACCGCATCCCCTGGGCGAGAAGATCGTTGTAGAGGCCGATCAGAGTCTCGTTGCTGAAGGCTCCATATTCGTCTTCCTCGACGGGAAGCTTCAGATCGTACTTGTCGATGAGGGTCTTTGCCTGGTCCATGTGGCTCTGCTCAGATCTCGCCAGATCCATGAAGATGCTCTCTTTCGTCTCCCGATAAAGTTCAGTATAGAGATCGCGAGCCACCTTCTCCTCCTCCCAGATGAAGAGGACCCCCTCCTCCTCTCTGGGGCTGAGGGTGGCCGTCGTCGTTCCCGAGATCCTCTCTCCAACCGTCTCATTCCCGGACGTCAAGACCAGTATCGCCTCGCCGTAGGCTACGTTGTGCTTCGCGTATCTGGACTTCGAATCAGCAATGGCCCAGATGATGGAGATGCTCTCCCCTGGAGCCAGGGGTTCGTCAAACTCGTCGCCGGTGTCGAGCCTCCTCTTGAACTCGACGACGGTGATACCATCAGCCTCAGAGCCTCCCGATTCCAGGATGTCGTAGCTGCCGCCGAAGAAGGTGTCGTCTTCATGGGGGCCGTAGTTGCCGGAGGAGTACTCGTCCAGGACGATCGCCTCGCCGTCGTCAACAGTCCCCAGGATCATATCACAATCCTTCATCCACTCCAGAGGATCAAAGCCTACCGCAAGCCAGCCGGAGGTCTCGCCCTTAAGGGCCATGTAGAGATATCCATCGTCGTTTTTCCAGGATATCTCCATCTCCCCCCCCGAATAGCCGGATCGAGCAGGGGCCACTACCACCAGCGTCCGAGAGTATTCGTTCTCTCCTACCACACCGTCGGGCGCCCACTCTTCATAGGCCACCTTCTCTGAAATCGTTTGCTCCTCAGGGGGTTCGACGCATCCCGCGAGAAGAAACAATAATCCAATTAAAAGCGTTAAAGAGGCCGTCTTCATTTCGAACACCACCCACATAATTGTTTTTTTAGGATATTAATATGTCGAAATAGATCTCACCGGCCAAAGCAGGGTGTGGATATCAGAGTCTCTGCTGGGATCGAGAAAAAGGGTCAGATCTCACAGAGAATGCCAGATCTCCAGGAGAAGTGTCAGATCTCCAGGAGAAGTGTCAGATCTCTCGGAGCTGTAGGGCTACATCCTCGGGCGGCACGGTGTTGATGAAGATCCCTGTATTCTTCTCAAAGCCCGCCATCGTCGATATCGCCGGCTGGATTCTGATATTGAGATGGTAGCGGCGATCGGGGAGCTGGAAGATCGAATAGTTGTAGGGCGGGCCGGAGAGGAGCCGATCGAGTCTCCTGAGAGCCTCGCCGAGAACTTCGGCCAGGTCCTTTAAATCTCCCGGATCGAGAACATCCAGGTCCGATGCATGCTTCTTTGGGAGGATCCAGGTCTCGTAGGGGACCTGTGAGCTGAAGGGTGCGATGAGGACGAACCGGTCATTCTCAAAGACGAGCCTCTCAGAGGCCGCCTCCCTTTCGGCGAGGCTGCAGTAGGGGCATCGGGGCGCAGAGGCTATGGCGTCCATCTCTCTCTTCAAGGCCGGGGGGAAGATTGAAAGGGCGACGAGCTGGGAATGGGTGTGGCTGAGGGAGGCTCCCGCCACCCGGCCCCAGTTCTTGAAGATCGAGACGTACTCGATCCCGTCCGAGGAGATGTAGTGGTGGTACCGATCTCTGTAGACCGAGACGAGCCTTTCGAGATCCCGCTGGCCGAATCGAGACGGGTCGCTCTCATGGTCCGGGGACTCGACGATCACTTCGTGACGGCCCCGAGCGAAGTCCGCCACCCACTCCTTCGTCGGAGGCTTCGGGTTTTCTGCCATGGCCGGGTAGAGGTTGAGAAAAGACCGGGCCCACCAGCCCCTGATCCTCTCGTCACCGTCGGCGAAGACTCCGTCGTCGGTGTAGGCCGCGACCGCTGGAGGAGTCCGATCCTCGTTTCCCGGACAGAAGGGGCAGGTTCCGGGGTCGGACCGCTCCGGTCCCCTGGCGACATGGAAGTCGGAGGGTCTTTTGCCCCGCTCGGCGGCGATGATGCAGTAGTCGTCGAGAAAGTAGTGGCGCCTCATCTCCGGGATGAGACCACCTTCTCGTAGATATCCAGGGTCTCTTTTGCCGCCCGCGGCCAGTTGAATATGTCAAGGCACTTGGCCCTTCCGTTCTTGCCCCATTCCCTCATCCTCTCGGGGTCTTCCAGGACCAGGTTTATAGCCCAGGCGATGTCGCCGGGATCGGAGGGGTTGACGTGAACCCCGGTCGGCCGCTCCGAGGAGGGGTCGTCAACTATCTCCCGCAAACCCGAGACCCCGCTCGCCCCGACGACCGCCGGCTTCTCCATGGCGGCGGCCTCAACTCCCACGATCCCGAAGGGCTCATAGAAGCTTGGAAAGACGCAGAGGTCGGCGAGAGCGTAGTGGTGGATCTTAGAATCCAGGTCGAGAAAGTCGGATACTACCTTCACCGATTCGCTGAAGGGCTCAGCCATTGACCCCACACGATCTTCGAGGGTCCCCTTCCCGACGACGAGAAGCTTCGCCCGAGGGTGCTCAGCCAGTACCATCGGCATCGCCTCGATGAGGGGTATCACGCCCTTGACGGGCTCAAGCCTCCCGACGAAGAGGATCACCTCGTCGCCCTTCTCGATGCCGTACTTTTCCCGGAGATCCTCGATCTTCTTCGGCTTGACCTTCGAGGGGCTGAAGACGTCGGTCTCGACGCCGTGGTAGCAGACCTCGATCTTGTCTTTTGGGATGCCGAGGCCTGCCAGCTGCTCTTTCATGGCCAAAGATACGGTGATCACCCCGTCGGCGAGGCTGGCTCCTCTCAACTCCAGGTCGACTATCTGCCCGTTTGGGGTCGTCTCCCTTCCCACCTCGAGGCTGTGGACGTGGTAGATGAGGGGCAGGTTCTCGCTCCTCTTTGCGGCCATCGCTCCGGGAAGCCCGAGCCAATCGTGGGCGACGACGAGGTCGAAGGGACCGTTATCCCTCAGAGAGGCTGCAGCAAGCTGGTTATAGCTCATGAGATCGTGCAAGAAAGCCACGCCTTCGCCCCAGGCACGGGTCCTCTCTGAGAGGAAGGGCTCCCAGCCGTCTCTCATCGGCTCCGGCCTCTCCCTGAAGACGGAGATCCCGCGCCAGGTCTGCCTTCTCTTCAGTTCTCCGTCGCCCAGGGTGAAGACGGAGATCTTTTGGCCGAGGGCTGCCAGCTCTTTTGAGATGGAGTCTGCGTAGACCCCGAGGCCCCCGAAGACCCTTGGGGGAAACTCCAGGCTGAAGTAAGCTATCTTCATATCAATCGCCACCATCTTCAAAACCCCTGGTCTCCGGAGGCATGCACTTGTCCAGCTCCGAGCTGACCATGAGGTTCTTGTAGTATTCCAGGACCGGCTCGGTCCAGGTCATCAGCTTTGCCAGGGCGAAAGACTCCTCGCAGAGGAGCCGGTACTTCACCTGGTCTTCGAGGTATGTCCAGGTGAAATAGTCCAGGGCCAGGGCATAGTCGAGGATCATCTCCTGGTGAGCGGCGTCGATGTTGTCGACGACGACGACCCCGCCGAGGCCCGTTACCAACCGTTCCACCTTCTTCAGAGCGTCGCTGAATCCGCAGGCCCGGCTCACGATGCTGGGGGTACCCTCACGTCCCGCCTCAAGTCCTGTGAGGAGGAAAGGCTCGTACTGGGACGGGAATATCCCCGCAACGCACCCCGCCATGATCTCGTCTGTCCTCATGCTGAGGCCGCCGTCGTCAGGCCCCACCCACTGGGGGTAGAGGACGGCTGATGCATGCCTCTTCCCAGCGGCGAGGCTTCCAGCATCGATCCCGAGATCCTGGATCATGTTGTTGAGCCTGATCTCCTCGCCCACCGGAACCTCCGAGGGGAGGTTGATGGGAAAGCCGTCGGGGAGCTTCTCCTTCGACTTGGGCCCATGAGAGGTGATGAGAAGGCATACCACCCTCATCTTCTCTGCGAACCTCTGCTCTAGCATGCGGTGTTTTATGAGGTGGTCCTGGAGGAGGAGGGAGTCGAGGAGCTGGGGGTAGCCCTTGTTCTCAAGCTCCAGGCGAGATATGGTGAAGACAGGGAGGATGTCCTCGGGGTCGATCTTCTCCCCGCCAAAGACCTTGTGGAGGTTCTCTGAGATGAAATTCTGAATCTTCTTTCTGCAGAGGTTCTTTTTCTTCCAGTCGATGTAGCTGACGTCGAGATCGATCCCGTTTCTGATCACGATCCCGTTCAAGTTGTGAAAGAGCATAGCTTCGCGCATCGTCGAGTCTCCGACGAAAGAGACGACGTCGGCGTACCGCGCGAGAGACTCGAGGGTGGCCATGCCGACGGGGACGTTCGGCTCCCAGGCGGCGTCGTGGTGGGCCACCTTCTCCAGAGACCTATAGCCCGAAGACCTTCCGGGCACCGTGGCATGGAGGGTGGCCATCGTCCGAACGGGAACCCCCAGACACTTCAGCCTCGCGAGGGCGTAGAAGGTGGGAAACTCGTGACAGTGGAGAGAGACTCGCATCTTCGGCATCACCGACATGGCGAACTCCGAGATCGCCTCATCCCCGTACTTCTTCGCCCTCTCCTCGCCGAGGGAGACGAGATAGCGAACGAACTGGGAGACGGCGTAGGAGAGGCCGAGGTAGTGGGTGTACTCCGCCCCGTAAGGGGCCCGTTCAAACGCCATCGAGTCGAGACCCGCCATCTTCCAGGCCTCGGTCTTGATGGCGTTGGCGAGGGTCATCTTCGAGCCGGCCCTGCTCGTGATGATCGAGTCGTAGTAGGCGGTGTTGAAGAGGAGGTAGCCTATCGGCACCCCATCGACCTTTGTCTCGGCGGTCACGACGTCGATCCCCTCCAACTTGAGGTGATCGAGGGCACTGGTGAGCTCGTCGTTCATATCGAGGTGGTCGAGGTCACTGACGTTGGTGACCCGGGACTTTCCCTTGTTCCAGTCCGACCCCTGGGTGGGGTAATAGGGGCCGGCCACCAGGATCTTGAGGTCGCACTCGATCTCTTTTTTTGCGGCAAGCTTTGCCAGCATCCGCGCCTCGGCGTCGATGACGTTCCATATCCCGCCCATCTTGTTGCAGACGGGACCGCCCTCCTCTCCTGCCAGTACTATCCAGCGCTTTATCATGAGGATCAGACCTCCAGCCGATTTTACGGATAGGGCGATAGGGTCGAGACCGCCATCCCATCGTCAGAGATGTCGAGGACCTTTATGCTGTTAGAGATCCTTGAACCCCTCATCTTCATGATGTAGATCGAACGGACCATATTATTCCCGATCCTATCCCTCTTGAGGATGGTGCAGGAGTCGGCGCCATACTCCATGATCTGGGTCATGCCGAAGGCCTCGCCTATGGTGATCATCACCGTAACTCCGGTAGACCTAAGGTCGCCGAAGAGGTCGTCGGCAAGAGATCTCATAACGAAAGGCGACTCGACGGCGGTGAAGAAGGCCATCAGATCGTCGATCAGTACTCTCTGGGGCTTCTCCTCCCGGACCTTCTTGTCGACGAGCTTTCGAAAGTTTATCAAAAATTCGACGGGATCGGTCTCGATGCTCTTCTGGAGCCGAAGAACGGGGTCGGTGACGTCCACCATCACGAGCTTACCCTCCTCCTCCAGCTTCCAGAAGTCCCACTTGAAAGATGAGTACATCTCCCGTTTCAGGTACTCGGCGCTCTCCGAGGGCACGATGATCATGCCCTTCTCGCCGTTTTTTATCCCCTCGTATATGAACTGGGAGGCGAAGACGGTCTTGCCGCTTCCAGACGCCCCCGTGATGGTGTTGACGGTGCTCCTGTGAAAACCTCCGTTCACCAGGTCGTCGAACCCCGGTATCCCTGAAGGAACCTTCTCGTATGATTTAGATGACTCGTCCACTTTTTCCCCTCCTGAATGTCTCTATTCGCCCGAGAGTAATTATTTTTACCGGTGAAGACCAAAAAGACTTTCGGCCAAGGGGCCAGAATGGGGGGTTGGGACGAACGATCGTCCCACGGCTATCATGCCAGCGAGATCGGTGCCTGCTCGATCGTCCCATTCCGGTCGTCTCAGTTCGATCTTCTCAGTACTGCTCGTATATCCAGGATCTCTCCGCCGGAAAGAGGGCGTCGATGAGGCGGATGGTTTTGTCAGTGGCCCCCTCGGTGCCGGATCCGACATACAGCATCGCCGGAAAGATGTCGGGTCGTGTGTATTGAAGCTCTCGCCAGGTCCGATGACCGAGGACGAAAGGAGCAAAGAGATCTTCGCCGAGGAATAAGGTGTTCACACATTCCTTTTCGTTCCCGGATCTGACGGCCTCAAGACGGCCATCCGACCAGTTGAGGTCGATATGTTCGGTATAAAAATCGAGCCGGAGAACGCCGGAGAAGCCCGCGAAGCTGCTTTTCCTCATCCGCGCCTCGAGGACGGGGGCCATCTTTTCGAGGAGCCTCTTTTTGTCTGGAACTTTTATCTGCCAGGCATAGGGCCTTCCGCCGGACGCTCCAAAGGACTTGGCAGTCTTTGCCGCGATAGATTCGCAAGAAAGGTTCAGCCGGATGTACGGCTTTCCCCGTTCAGCGGCCTTTTTCTTGCAGAAGGCGAGCATATTTATCAGGGCGTCGTCGGATATCCCTTCGCTGATCTCGCTCACGATGAGCCCCTCGCCGAAGCCCTGGAGTGGAACTCTGAAATAGTACCTCTCTTCCTTTCTTTTCCCTTCCATGATCCAGAACTCCGAACACCATTCTTTCCTCGAGCCGAAGGTCAAGAGGTAGTTCCATTTTGTCTCGTCCCTGAAGACGGAGAGGAAGTTCGATCTTCTATATCGCTCGTCCTCCGCCAGGAGAAAAGGTATGTCCTTGGTCTCGGCGAGCCGAAATTCGTAGTCGTCGTCGGCCAGATCGGGCGCGAGATGGAGGGGGATGTCGATGTGGGGCTCCAGGGGGATTGAATAATGGTATCCGAAACGGCGATAAAATCCCGGGATCCCCTGGACCACGGCCAGGTCGAACCCTTCCTCTTCGAGGGTCGCCTCGAACTCCTGATAAAGACGCCTCAGGAGGCCCTTGTTCCGGTGTCCCTCTCCCGTTCCGACGATCCCCATCTCAGCGACCTTGAGCTTCAGCCCCGCCATCTCCCAGGTCCAGGGGATGAGGGCGAAGGCCGCTGCGATCTCTCCATTCTCTATGTCAGCGGCGATGAACCAGCGCTTGTATTCCATCCCCGGAAGGTGTAGAGATATCGTCTCGGCGAAGGTTCCCACCTCCTGGGGGTGGAATATCTCGTTGAAATGGTCGCGTAGCTTTCCGGCGTCGTCGGGAGACTCGGCCCGTCGTATTCTGTAATTTGCGCTCATAGGATCGATTTCCTCTCTTTCGAACTTCTCCGGGGATCTTTAAGTTAGCCCAGTGTTTAAGTGGTTATCTAGAGGCTATGTAAAAGTTCGGGCTCAAACGGAGCCGGAATTTCAGCTATCATTCCCCGATGTCCCAGCAGATGCTCCTGAGGAGACATCAATATGTAGGAGCGGTTGAATCTTCATGAAGGAGGATCTTCTTGGACGAGACTCGAATTGGCCGATACTGGGAGGTGGACCTTCTCCGCGGCATCGCCGTCTTCATGATGATATCGTTTCACGCCCTCTTCGACCTGGACTACTTTTCCGGGACGGCGGACGCCCATTCCGGGATCTGGCCTCTCTTCGCCGAGGCCACGGCATCGGTCTTCCTGCTGCTGGTGGGAACGTCCCTGACGATCAGCTCTTCCAGGGCCAGGACGAAGGGAGAGGACTCATTTATCCGATACCTGAAGCGGGGAGTTCGGATCTTCTCCTGGGGGATGGCCGTCACCTTCTCGACCTTTCTCCTTCTGGGGCAGGGGCGCATCCTCTTCGGCGTCCTACACCTCATCGGCGTCTCCATAATCCTCTCCTACCCACTTCTGAGACGGCCCCTTATTGCCATCGTCATCGGAACGACGGCGATATCCGCGGGCCTTTGGCTCCGTCAGTTCTCCTTCGGCTCGCCCTGGCTCCTGTGGCTCGGTCTTGTTCCAGACGGGTTTTATTCGGTGGACTACTTTCCCCTCCTCCCCTGGTTTGGCGTCGTCGCCATGGGGATATTCCTCGGAGACGTTCTCTATCCCGGAGGGGCGAGGCGAGTTGCACTACCCGACATCTCCGCAAAGGCCCCGGCGAAGGCGATCTGCTCGGTCGGGAGAAACTCTCTATCCATCTACCTGATACATCAGCCGATCCTCATAGTCTCGATGCAGCTTCTCGGGATCATCGAGGTCGGGAACGTCCTCGCCCTTTCGATGCCGTGAGACTCGAGCATTCGATTCAGACTCCTTCGGGCCAGACGCCGAAAAACGGGCAAAAATGGCTGGGACGAAGAGAGGTGGGAAGAAAACGGCTGTTAGGAAAAGGGCGGCGATCGAGATGTTTAAAGACGGAGTGGAGCGCGAAAACCGCGCCCCACCCATAATTTCGCGGTTACTGCTTGGAGAGCTTGGCGGTTATAGCTGCGAGATAAATCGCGGCCAGGGCCACGACGACGTAGACCACCTTCTCCAGGATGGGCATCCATCCCAAAAGAATGCTCACCAGGTTGTACCCGAAGGCATAGAGCCCCCAGTTCAGGCCGCCGACTATCACAAGAACGATGGCCAACAGATCTAAAGGAGCTAGCTTAGCCAAATCCGAACACCTCCAGGTCAACAATTCGTCGAAGTATTTAATAAACTTTTTGGATTTTAGAAGATAAATCGGTCTTCTACCTCTGCCCTTCCGCCTTCAACTCTGACGTCTAGGGAGACGAGACCGGAGAAGAAGCCCTCCAGGGATTCGGGAAGCTCCTTCATCCGGGCGGTCATGACCGGGTCCCTGTACTCCAGATCCCACCCTGCGTCGCTGAAGAACGCTGAGATCACCACATCGTAGGCCCGCCACCGGAAGGTCTTGACGGAAGGCAGCTTTTCAGCCTCGTCGAGGGCCGCCTTCAGCCCATCCTCTGAGAAATCATCATCTTCAGAGGGGATGTCTATCTTCAAGAAATTCCCCTGGAAAAGGAGATCGCCGGATAGGGCGTCGTAGCTGTAGACGCCGACCTCTCCATCATCCTCGACGAGGACCGTCCACTCGAAGAGGCCGGGGGCGGGAAAGGCCGCCAGATCCCCGTCGACGATTTCCTCTGCCCGATCCCTTCCTTCGAGCCTGACGAATCCAGTTATGACCATGAGCAGCAGGAGGAGAAGGAGCATCTTCTGGTGACTGACGACATCTCGCCTTTTGACCTCGAAGATCAATATCCCGAGGCTTGCCAGGAGGAGAGGGGTCTCGGAGTAGAAGAAGATCTCGAGAGACCACCGGGAAGGGTCGAGGGGAAAGAGGAGGGGGATGCCCCGGGTGGTGAGGCCGTCGAGGGCGAGGTGGATCAGAACGCCGCCGTATGCGAAGAGGATCGCTCTCCTGGTGAACCTCGGATCGAGGCCTAGATGTTGCGAGATCCTGGATCGTACGGGCCCAACGGCGGCGAGACATAGGGTCAGGAGGGCCGCCAAGAACCCGAAGACGAGGCTGTGAGTGATCCCCCGGTGGACGAGAAGAAAGAAGTTCGGCCAGACCCAGTTGATGGGGGGGAGGAATATGTCCAGATCGAGGGCGAGCCCTCCGACGGCGAGGGCTGCCACCTCCTCGCCCCTCCTTTTTAGACTTCTTCCCAGGAGGAGGGCGAAGAGGACGACTTTTTGATGGACGACTCGGCTCTAGCCTGCCGGTCAGCCGAGGGGATCGTGATAATTTCGGGCTGCTCTCATTCGGGGATCTGCAACATCATCGAGCAGGCGATGCGGGCACTCGGCGAGCAAAGGATCCTCGACGTCGTCGGAGGATTTCACCTCCTAAACCCGCCGGAGAGGCAGATGAGAGAGACCCTGAGATACTTTGAGAGGGTAAAGCCCAGAGAGGTCCACGCATGCCACTGTACCGACCTAGCCTCCAAAGTCGCCCTCGCCGGGGTCGCAAACCTCAAAGAGGTGGGCGTGGGGCTGGATCTCGAGTACGACTGAAATGGAGATTTAGCCCCGGAGACGATCCAGGGGCGGTTGAGCTCAACTCAGAAGGTCGTTCATATGGCAAGGATAGGCATCATTGGTACTGGAAGCATGGGTGGCATGCTGATACGTAAATTCGTCGAGACCGGAGCGTTTCCAGCCGGCGACATCGTGGCAAGCAACCGATCACTAGAAAAGGTCAGGGCTGTAGCTCTGGCGACCGGGATCGATATCGCTAAGAATAATCTCGACCTGGCAGCCTCTTCGGACGTGATATTCATCTGCGTCAGGCCGCTCGAAATAAAGCCCCTATTGAAAGAGCTCGAGGGCGCGTTGACGGCTGATAAGCTGGTGGTCTCGATAGCCGTCGACGTCACCATCGCCGAGATATCGTCCCTCTGCGACGCGAGGGTGGCGAGGGTCATCCCGACCGTCACCTCCGAATGCTCGAAAGGGGCGTCGCTGGTCGCCTTCGGCGATCGCTCGACGGAGGCGGATAGAAGCCTGCTCCTGTCGGCATTGGGCAGAATAAGCCTCCCGGTCGAGACCGATGAGGAAAATTTTGAGCTGCTGGCCGACCTTACGAGCTGCGCGCCGGCTTTCATCTCTTCCCTGATGCACGAGCTCGCCCTCTCTGCCGTCAGGAGAGGGAACGTATCCCCAGAGCTCGCTGAGCTGCTCGTGATGGAGACCCTGGCGGGAACCGCCGAGCTGCTGAAGAAGGTCAAAAACTTTGAGGAGATTGTGGGGAGGGTGGCCACAAAGGGCGGCATCACCGAGGAAGGTGTGAAGGTGATAAGGAGAGCGGCGCCGGCGATGTACGATGACCTGCTGGAGGCCACGCTGTCGAAACACGGGCTGGTGAAAGAGAGGATCAGAGACCAGGTGGCTTGAAGATCTCTTGAGATCAATTTGCACTGAGAAAAGGCGCTGATTAAAAATCGCCTCCATAAAATGAATTCGGGGCCGCAAGAGGACTACTGGCCCCGTCTTTGCTCTTATATGCCTTGCAGGTCTCGAAGAGAGATCAGAAGTTCATGGAATCTCCGAAATCATCACTGAAGTCGAACTTGATCTCCTCGAACTCGAACGTATTCGCATCGAAGCCCATTCCGTCTCCGAATAGGTCGGGAATATCGAGGCTTGGGCTGATCCGGGTCACCTTCTCGGCATCGGACACAGCTTTGGATGCCTCTGTCACTGGTGCCTCAGTCACTGGTGCCTCAGTCACCAGCACCTCAACCTCGGCCGCCTCCGGCATCTCTTCTGTAGTCCCCAGGGTGGCGGGAGGTATTTTGAAGGGCGTCTCTGGATCGCCCAGGAGAGTGATCCCGTAGTAACAGTACCTAAGGTTCCTGCCTGTGGTATCGTTGATCACTCCGATGAACCTCTCCTTTGAAAGCTGGTTTACTTTGCCGATATTGGTGACGTTGTTGGGTCCGTTGAACATCTCATCCCAGAAGGCCTCGTCGAACCTCTGGGACGGGCTGGCTTTGACGTCGTTCAAATCGATCAGGCCATACCTGGTGTTTCCAATGAAGGCGAAGGCTCCAGCCGGTGCGGTGACAAAGTGTTCCAGGACGCAGTCGTGGGGAAGATAAACTCCCGCAGGATCTCTGTTATCAAAGGAAGCTGCATATCCAGCCTGGGAGTATCCGAAGAAGTACTTGGTATTGTTGAGGGCGTCGGCGTGGTTATAACCCATCTTCATCACGTAGGCTACGATGTCACAGAAGTTGGAAGTGCCGACGTGATTTATAGCGTGGATGTAGTTGGCGTTGATCTCCGTCATCAGCGCTGTTCTGGACCAGTCGTACTGGTTGCAGTCGCATTCGTCTCCTGTGGTATTCCTGTCATAGAGGGTCTCGACGTAGAATACATCCTCCGGAAATAGGGGCTTTATCTCGTCTTTGTAATCTCCGCCCCATCCCCAAATCGCACCCTCCGTCACGTCTTCGGGATCTTCCACATTGGCCTTGGGATAGATCATGGGTTCCATATATTCGCCGACCATCCAAATGCCACGAAGGTAGCGGTCTGTTTCGTTTGTGGATTCATAGGCTATAGTCTTTCTGACGAAGTTTGAAAGCTCGTCATAGTTGTCCACCGGAGCTCGCCCGACATAGACCTCTGCATGCAGATCGACCCAATCGCCATCTTCCCCGTCCATCTCTTCGCCGTAAATTCCGTTATTGTTGTAGTCGTAATTCCCGTCTAGACAGGCGTAGTAAAGGTCTGAAAGCAAGTTCACCGATTCTTGGGGTGGGCAGCAGCATGCGGGGTCAGGTTCGTAGGCCCAGGCCCAAAGCCCTCTAGCGGGAACTATGGCGTCCCAAGTCTCGCCGCCGATCCTGCCACCGTCTCCGTCACCGCCGAGGAGGACGTATTCTATGTTGTTATTGTTGTGGGCGTCCTTGATGAACTCGCGGATCACCTCCTGGTCATCCTGACGAACACTCCGCCTGTAATTGGCGTAGATATCCTCAACGGTGACTATGGCTGCCTCTACACCCCTCTTGGTCTTCCAGTCGGCCAGGGTCGAGAAGTTGTAGGGACCGGGAGCCTCTTTCAAGTACTGGTTAGTGATGATGACATAATCGTAGTCTCCGTTCAAGAGGAGAGATTCGCCGGTAAGGGGCAGATCAGTGGGGTAGGTGACCGTCTTTTCCGGGTTGTCGACGATGGCGTCGACCTCTTCCCTGTCCTCGGGAAGTCCCCGATAAAGGCCTCGATCGAGAGTCTCTGCGGGAGCCGTCGCCACCTCGACGTCGAAGGCTCCAAAGCTGTAAGCTTCGCCAGTCTTAGGGATGTACTTGATCGGATAGAGGTTTATGTAGAGGATTTTGTAGCCGTGCTTCTTCTGAACTCCGAGGACGGAGTAGGCCTCCACTGGGTATGGATCTTCGGACCCGTATATCTCCTCGTTCAGAAGCGTGAGCTCTGGCGTAGTCGTCCAGTTATCCTCCGGATTGCAACCGGTACAGTTCTTGGTGAAACCTATGGGTACGGAGTTTTGGCCTGGCTTTATCGAGACGCTGCCGAGATACTTTTCGTTCCCGGCAACCACCTTCACATCCTGGACCTCTTCGCCATAGGGTATCAGTATCCTGGCAGTCCTGACGGGAAGAACGGGCTCACCAGGGATTACCAGGTTGTTCAGCCCTGGAATCATCACTGAGTCATAGATCTTGCTGGACCCGTCGGGGCCTGCCAGCGTCACTGCGCCCCTGTCGACGGTCGGCTCATCAAGAAGGTACTGCAATGTGATCTTGCTTGTGCTGCCAGGATCGCCCTGAGCTAGAGCTGATGAAAAGATCGCCGAGCTCAAAGATAGGCTCAAGAGACAGATAAAACCTACTATCATAATTTTCTTCATGTTCCTCCCTCTTATTTCGGGACCATGCAGATCGGGCATCCTTGCGGACCTTCTTCAGAATTAGGGCGCCAGAATCGTATGGGACTTCCAAGTCCATCTCGCCCCTCTCGAAAGCTGATCCTCTCCAATGATCAAACGGCGACACGGTCCCCCCTTCATTGCTTATAAATGTATATTGATCTTCAAAAACTATTTAACTGTTTCCCACACCTCAAAAAGGGCTCGTCGAGGGGCTCACCGAGTCTGCGACCCGAGACCGCATGCTGCCCCGAAGCTGGTGATGGAAGGATGAACGAAGAACGGGGCCGGGCCACTTTAGGCCAGAGACATGGTAATGCCGAAGGCCTCGGTATCTGCATCAGATTCTAGCTACCTTCTTTTCGCCCCCTCTTCGCGAGGGGGGCACTCTTTTATCAACACCTCAGCGTCTGTTGCATCTGCTATATATGGTCAGTCAGTATACATAGTAGCGGTAGATGGTGCATATGGATCTATTCAGAGGGGGCCGGTACATCGGAGAGACCGTGGTCGTCACGGGAGGGGTGACAGGCATCGGAAAGCGGATAGCTGAGGATCTTTACAACGAAGGGGCCCTGCGAAGCGAGTGTGTAGCCCCATATTTTCTGATTGAGATTTAGCACAAATAGACTCCTGGCCCAAAAACGATACTCCATCAGCCATCGTTATTTTCGTCAAATTGGGAGGGAGCGATCCAGGGTTCCCGTCCAGTCGATCAACATAAAATTAAATATGTTGCCGCCCAAATGAAAGAGTCATGATCTCCATCCGACCCTTTGAGGAAAGCGACAACCAAAACCTCCTGGATATCGAGGCCCTCTGTCCCCAGGGCAACGAAAAATGCGCCATGGGCGTAAGGAAAGAGGATATTATCGCTCGCTACCGGATGTACGACAGCTGGAAGGTGATCATCGCCGAGGTGGACGGGAGGGTCGCAGGCTGGGCGGGCTGGACGGTCAAGGAGAACCCCAGCGGGGACGAGAGGCATGCCTATCTGGCTGAGGTGATGATCCACCCTGAATTTCGGAGGATGGGGGTTGCCAGAAGGCTTGCAGAAGAGGCGGAGAAGGAAGCCCGGGAATCGGGTGCAGATCACATTTATTGCTATATTTATGAGCCGAACGATGCTCCAAAGAGCCTCTTCAAAGGCCTCGGCTATTCCAACGTGGCCGATATCAAGTGTGTCGAGATGCCCGTATACAAAAGGGCAGAGCCATCACCGGCCTTCTCCGCAGAGCGGATGAAGAAAGATGAGATCGGATCTGCGGTGGAGCTGATCAACGGTCGCTACCGGGGATGCAGACACTTTTCGCCCTTCTCCCCAGAAAGCTTTGAATCGCACCTCGAGAGCATCCCCGGCTATGGGCTTGATAACTTCTGGGTCATAAAGGACGAGGAGGACGGGGGCAAGGTCGTTGGATGTGCCGGCCTTTGGGACTGCTCGACGCTTGCAGAGTTCTGCTACATCCGAGAGCCCGTCTCCTGGAAGGTCTTGGGACTGGTTTTGAGATCACTTGCACGATTCACAAAAGTGCCCAAAATCGCCAGGGAGGGCGAGTATTTCCAGTGTCATTATCTGACAGATTACGCCTTTGATCGGCGAAATCCCGCCGGCATGCAGAACCTCCTCTGCCACCTCAACAACGTTCTTCTTGAGAAGGGAATGGAGTATTTCGTCGCCATGGTGGAGCCGGAGGACCCGGTCTTTCCCCTTCTCAAGAAGCGACAGCCTCAGATCGAGACCTGGAACCTCTTCGCCAAGTCCTTCGACGGGAAGCTTCCCGATTTCAGCCCGTTTTATGTGGACATAAGAGATATGATACTGTGATCTGACCGTTGCCAGCGCCTTCAGTCGCGCCACAGAGTTTCATCTCGATCTCCGGCCCTCGGTTCTTACAGCGGCCGTCCCGGCCCCCTTCCGGCGTCGCCGGACCGGGGGGCGGACGCTCGCGGAGCGATCTTGCCAGCCTGAGCCATACGAATAATCGGAGTGATCCCGCAGCCTGCTATTTTTTTTGTGTAGTTGGCATGCTCCTGCCCGCTTATGCCCAGGTCGCCCTCGATGATCATGCTGTCGTACTCGACGAGTTCGCCCGCTCTATCTTGGCCAGGATCTCCCTCGCCTGAATCACTGGGCGCTGGTCTGAGCTGGTCTCCGCTTCCATCGCTATTCAAAAATCACATTTTGGAGAGGGCTAGATAATTCAAACGGCATGGACCCCAGAGAGGCGTGAAATAGTATCAGGACGCCACAAAGGTAAGCTATAATGCAAAACGTTCTTAAACTTCAGGTGGAATGAAGATGGTGGCAGGATCTTATGGCGAGAACGGTGCAGAGGGATGAAAGCCATTCAGACAATTTTGAGCATGAGATGAGGTACGCTCCAGGCGATTCTCGATGCGGCCATTTGAGGCTAAAGCCCGATCATTCCCTCTGCCCGAAGGCTCGCCGCATACTTTTGGAGGATACGGAGTGTCTACACAATTAATGCCATCTCTTTGCCCCTACTGTGCCGTTGGTTGCGGCTATTACCTTGCGGTCGAGAAGGGCAAGGCCATAGGCGTCGAGTATATGACCAATCACCCCGCCTGTGAGGGAGCCCTCTGCCCCAAGGGCAACGCCGTCCTTGAGGTCTTGAAGAACGAGGATCGGCTCAAGTATCCCATGAAGAGGGTCGGCGACGAATTTGTGAGGATCTCCTGGGAGGAGGCCCTGGATCTGGCCGCAAAGGGGCTGGCACGGAACATCAAAAAACACGGGCCCGAATCCCTGGGATTCCTAGCCTCGTCCCGCTGCAACAACGAAGAGAACTATCTTATGCAGAAGCTGGCCCGCCTCCTCGGCTCGCCCAACGTGGACAACTGCGCCCGCCTCTGCCATTCGCCAACCGTCGTCGGCCTGGGCGCCGTCCTGGGGACGGGAGCCATGACCAACAACCTCATCGACCTCGAAAACTCACGATGCATCTTTGCCATCGGCACCAACTTCACCGAGGCTCATCCCGTCGTCTCCCGCTGGGTGGAGAAGGCGAAGGACAGCGGAGCAACGGTGATCGTGGCCGATCCGCGGATCACCTCCACCTCCTGGATGGCGGATCTTCACCTCCGGATCAAGCCCGGAAGCGACATCGATCTTTTGAGGGGCATGATGAAGGTGATCATCGACGAGGATCTCGCGGATAAGAAGTTCATCGAAGAGAGGACCGTGGGCTTCGAAGAGCTCCTGGCCAGCCTCAGGGACTTTTCCCTGGAGAAGGCGGCAGAGCTGACGGGAGTCCCGGCGGGGGAGATCGTCAAAGCCGCTCGAATTTATGCCCGGTCTTCTGCCTCATCTCTCCTCTACTCCATGGGCATAACCCAGCACGTCTGCGGCACCGACAATGTGAAGGCCTCTGCCACCCTGGCCCTCGTAGCCGGCCAGGTGGGAAGGGCGGGCGCGGGCGTCTGGCCGATGCGAGGCCAGAACAACGTCCAGGGAAATTGCGACATGGGCGGCATGGCCGAGTTTTATCCCGGCTACAAGAGGGCCTCAGACCCGAGTTCGGTCGAGTTTTTCAAGGCGGCCTGGAAGTCGGACGACCTACCCCTGGGGCCGGGGCTGACCGCCACGGAGATGACGGAGGCCGCCCTGGCTGGCAATATCAAGGCCATGTACATCATCGGAGAGGACCCCGTCGCCTGCGACGCCAACATCAAAAAGACGAAAGCTGCTCTTGACAGCCTGGACTATCTGATCGTCCAGGAGATCTTCATGACCGCCACCGCCAGGATGGCTGATCTCGTCCTGCCTGCGGCCGCCTGGGCGGAGAAGGACGGAAGCTACACCTCAATGGAGCGGCGGGTCCAGTGGATCGACCAGGCTGTACCTCCTGTGGGCGAGGCGAAGGAGGGGCTCTGGATCATAAACGAGATCGGAAAAAGGATGGGTCTGGATCTCAAGGGCGAGAGCGCCAAAGAGGTGCTGAAAGAGATCAACAGGACCGTGCCGCAGTACGGCGGCATGACCCGGGAACGGATCTCCGAGGTGGGAGGGCTCCGGTGGCCCTGCCCCGACGAGAACCATCCCGGAACCGATATCCTCCATCGGGAGAGGTTCTCCACCCCCAGCGGAAGGGCGAATATCGCCTCTGTGGAGAACAGGCCCGCAGCAGAGCAGACGAGCCCTGAGTATCCGATCCTCCTTTCCACCGGAAGGATCGTGGTCCACTACAACAGCGGCTCCATGACAAGGCGGAGCTCTTCCCTCCTGGAGAGGGACCCTGAGCTATACGTCGAGATAAATCCAGAAGATGCTGCAGAGCTGAAGATCTCCACCGGGGATATTGTCAAGGTGAAGACGGTTCGGGGAGAGGCCGAGGCGCGGGCCCGGGTGACGGAGAAGGTGAAGCCCGGGATGGCATTCATGCCCTTCCACTGGCAGGCGACAAACATTATCACCTCCGACGCCCTGGACCCCGTGGCCAAGATCCCGGAGTACAAGATGGCGGCGTGTCGGATAGAGTGAAGGGTCACGTGCCTTAAACCGTCGGCCATCTGGTAAACTGCCGAGGCAGCAAGGGACTGCTTGTATCAGAGAGTAAATGACTTGAGGAGAGACGAGTGAGAGAAAGTCTCACTCTATTTTTCGGTTTCTTCTTGGCACTTCGGAGGGCTTCATCTTTTGAGCATCAGAAAACTATTTCGGCGAGTCCATCGCGCAGTAACTTCATTAAATATATAGCATTTAATGGCGGCTAGGCCTGTAGCTTCTGAGTGCCCCCCAAGACCGCACCCAATGTTCCACTATATAACGTTCTCTGCCTCTCTGGAATTATTCTAAAATTTAGGTCGGAGCTGAGGGAGCCGAGGTTTCATCCTCTCGTGCTTTGTCTCCATAGACCAGATAGACAACTTGTATAAGCTAGCAAACGCTGGCATCGTTAGTATTAAAGTGCTCTCAAAAATTGTTAAAGACATCAATTTTAATAGCGAATCGAGGGAGTCTGTCATTCCTAATGGCGGAGCTACACCTGTTATTAGTCCAATTATAGAGAGCAATATTATTGAAATGTATAAAAAGATGAAATTTCGAATAACACATTTGTATTCTTGGAATTCATTCTTTTCAAGCTTTACTTTCTCAAGGTACCAAGTTGTAAAAGCAACGATTATTGCTAAAATAGCTGCAAATACTTGCATGACAGCATTATAGTAATCAGATATATATTCATTCATATCATAAATTTTTATATTAGTAATATGGCATACTAATAGAAACATAATTAGAGACATTCCCAATGTTGATACAAACCACACTTTTAAATCTGGATTCGATTTTACATTTCCCCAAAAACGATTTATTAGGGATGTAATTATGTGCTTTACATTTTCCCGAAAATGATTTCTTGATGTAATTAGAAATTTTACACTTTTCCAAAAATGAATTTCTTTCTGATTATTTTTTTTCAAGGATGTAGATTCTATAAAATACCCCGAGTATATAAAAAGAACTATATATAACGATATTTCATAATATGGAACTATTAAGAATTTTTGATCAATATATTTCGGTGCTATAATCCATATAATAGAGAATGCAAATATCGCAATTATCGGCAGGTACCACCTTTTAAAAATACCTTTTACTAATATGCCTATAATGAATACAAGCGTCATAACTAGCAAATAAAATCCATATTTCTCCGAGAAGTACTCTTCATATGTCTTGTCTAAAACATCTACAATTATTTCTTGATACTCACTGAAACCATTTTCCGTATCTAAACCCATGATAGCAAATCTATTAATTCCTGGGCTTAAAATATTGTCATATTCACTAAGTATAAATTCGGCTCTTGGGGCAATTTTTGTATCGATGACTGGAAGATCCTCAGTAAGATTTTTTCCATTAGTGTAGTATAGTTTATAGGTTAATATATCATCCTCAAGATCTGAACTTTCGCAGGATATACTGATATAATCGTCTAAAAATATATTATATTTACTATCATTTATATTAGAGTCTCTCAGGTGTTCGCGCTCCACAGTTATAATTGGCTTACTTGGAATACCATTTTTAATATATAATTTTGCAATGCTAGCGATTTTGAAGTCTTTTTGCTCCGACGCACAAGTTATTGATTCTATCGTCTTGTAATCGAATGGTAGTTCATAATTATTGGGACTATTTAGAGCAACATCAGCCTTGTATATAAAACAAACTGAATCATTGACTTTTAAATTATTATACTTTAATTCTATTGATTCACCTTTCCACATCATATTTTCGCTTTTTAGTACGATGTTGTTGAGTACGGGCGGGACTTTGATCATGACTTCAATATTTCTAGCAGGATAATTTAGACAGGTAATATTATAACATATCTCAACAGACTCGCTTCTATTGGCCGAGATATATTCTATATTATTTATTGATGTTCTTATTTCTAATTGAGGGTGTATCTTTGTTGATTTACTTGACGTATGTTTTGATGGATTCGGTGGTACTACCCCCTTACCGCCGCCGTTTTCTACCGGCTTTGGTGGATTCGGTGGTACTGCCCCCTTACCGCCGCCGTTTTCTACCGGTTTTAGTGGATTCGCTGGTTCTACCCCTTTACCACCAACTCCGCTTTCTGCTGATCCTGCTAAATTAACATTAAATAAAAAAACGGTCAGTACTAAACAAAATACGTATGATGCTAATATTAAATAATTTAATTTATTGTTTTTCATGAAATTAACAACCTATCTTACACCCATCACATCCAGTAGAATCATCTTCACAACTAACTGGACAATTATTTCCATCACAGCCACATTCGCAGTCTAAGCTGTAGATATCGCACGTATCACATATAAATGAGTTCTTGTCAGTTATATTAATATTAATACAGTCTCTCAATCCAATTCCTACATTTAAATTGTCAAATTCATTATCATCTATCGTGATATTTCTTGACCCATCTAAGTAGACACAGTGGCCATTAATATTACCTCCATTTATTATATTCTTATATATGCTTCCGGTTCTTGATCTATATACATTCACGCCTATTCTATTACTCAATAAGTTATTGTACATTATGTATGTAGGACCACTACTTTCTACATAAATTCCTTCTCTACAACCTTTGATAATATTATTATTTATTTCGCACATGCTACCATATACACAGATACCATAAGTTTGCATATTATCTGAAGAAGATTCAATCGTAAAATTCTGGATCATAACACCATCTGCAGTTATATTTACAATGTCACAATTGGACTCTCTTATAGTTGTCCTATCTTTGCATTCTCCAATTAAGTTAACCGGCTTATTTATAACTATACTTTCATCATATATTCCAGAATAAACAAATACTGTACCGCCAGATTCGACATTGTGAATTGCCTCTACAATAGAATCATATAAATAATGATTTGCGTTGGGAACAAGGGAGCTACTTACGTAAACTATCTCTAGCTGCGTATCATTTCTCGAACTCTCAATTGCAGAAACCTCCTCAGTGACGGGTACCTCCTCAGTGACAGGTACCTCTTC